>Ga0194059_1000180_pt1 | contig 31606 bp, 28 predicted proteins | sample SepL6211m_MetaG_FD_163426 | JGI IMG/M metagenome (GOLD analysis project Ga0194059, IMG submission 163426) | Anoxic zone freshwater microbial communities from boreal shield lake in IISD Experimental Lakes Area, Ontario, Canada - Sep2016-L626-11m | ecosystem: Environmental > Aquatic > Freshwater >...
GGATCATCCTGCTGGCGATCCTGGCGTTGATCACCACATTGGTGTTCCTCCAGTTCCGCGGGAAGCTCACGCCGACAACGGATTTGACCCTGGTCTCGAGCCGGTCAGGGTTGGTGATGGACCCGAACTCGAAGGTCACCTACAACGGCGTCGAGATCGGCCGCGTCAAGTCCATCTCGGCTCAGGCCTCAGACGGCAAGGAATCCGCGAAACTGATCCTGGAGGTCAATCCCCGCTACCTGCCGCTCATCCCGTCGAATGTGCAGGCCGACATCCAGGCCACCACGATCTTCGGCAACAAGTACGTTTCGCTGACCAGTCCGGCGCAACCGAGTCCGACCCGAATCACCTCATCCGACGTGATCGACGCCCGAAGCGTGACGGTCGAGTTCAACTCGCTGTTCGAGACGGTTACCAACATCGCGGAGAAGATCGACCCGGTCAAGTTGAACCTGACCCTGTCGGCGACCGCGGAATCACTGACCGGCCTGGGCGCCAAGTTCGGCAAGTCGTTGGTGAGTGCCAACGCGGCGTTGCAAGAACTCAACCCGCGCCTGCCCCGCCTGCAGTACGGCTTGCAGAAACTCGCCGACACGGCCGATATCTACACCGCCTACGGCCCGGACTTCTGGGATTCCCTAGACAACGTGCTGACCTCGGCGCGCACCATCAACGCCCAGCGCGGCGATCTCGATGCCGCACTGCTTGCCGCGGCCGGCTTCGGTAACACCGGCGCCGACGTATTCGAGCGCGGTATGCCGTACTTCGTGCGGGCGATGTCGGACCTCATCCCGACGTCGCAAACACTGAACACTTACAGCCCCGAGCTGTTCTGCACGGTGCGCAACTACGCCGAACTCCTGCCGCTGGCACTATCCTCATTTGGTGGCAATGGCTTCTCCCTGGACACCAACGCTGAGGTGCTCGGCGCACCGGGCGCGTATGTATATCCGGAGAACCTGCCGCGCGTCAACGCCCGCGGCGGTCCGGGCGGCGCCCCGGGTTGCTGGCAGCCGGTGAACAAGAACTTCTGGCCGGCGCCAACCCTGGTGGCTGACACCGGTGCGTCGCTTGCGCCGTACAACCACTTCGAACTCGGTCAGCCGTTCCTGATGGAATACGTGTGGGGACGTCAAATCGGGGAGCAGACGATCAACCCATGAGGACTTCCCCCACCGCCGTCAAACTCGGCATCGTCTCCCTCGTGCTGTTGCTCTGCACGGCGCTACTCATCGTGATCTTCGGGCAGCTGCGGTTTGAGCGCAACAACACCTACACCGCTGAGTTCAGCAATGGAAGTGGACTGCGATCCGGACAGTTCGTCCGCGCCGGTGGCGTCGAGGTCGGCAAGGTGTCCGGTATCTCACTCACCGACAACGGCCAGCGCGCGCTGGTCACCTTCAAGGTCGACAAATCGCTGCCGCTCTACCAGTCGACGACGGCCCAACTCCGCTACGCGAACCTGATTGGCGACCGTTACCTCAATCTCGAGCGCGGCACCGGTGATGGTTCCGATCGGGTGCTGCCGCCTGGCGGTTTCATCCCAGTCGCACGCACCCAACCGGCACTCGACCTCGATGCGCTCATCGGCGGATTCAAGCCGCTGTTCAAGTCACTTGACCCGGAGAAGGTCAACAACATCGCCACCTCGCTGGTGACGGTGTTCCAGGGCCAGGGCGGCACGATCAAAGACATCCTCAGCCAGACAGCGCAGTTGACCTCGACCCTCGCCGACCGCGACCAGGCGATCGGTGAGGTGATTACCAATCTCAACACCGTGCTCGGAACGGTCGTTAAGCACCAGAAGGAATTCGACTCCACCGTCGTCAATTTCGAGACCCTGATCACCGGCCTGAAGAACCGCGCCGATCCACTGGCCGGAGCGATCGCCGACATCAGTGATGCCTCAGGCACCCTGGCCGGGCTGCTGCGTGATGACCGCCCGCTGCTGCAGCAGACCACCGGCCACCTGGAGACCATCCAGCAACCCTTCGCCGACGATCCGGCGAAACTCGACAAGCTGCTCAGCGAATACCCCGCGGCCATCACCCTGATCGGCCGGGCCGGTGGCATTTATGGCGACTTCTTCAACTTCTACCTGTGTGACATCAGCCTGAAACTCAACGGTTTGCAGCCGGGCGGGCCGGTTCGCACGGTTAACATCACCAAGCAGCCGTCTGGCAGGTGCACGCCGAAATGAGAACCCTCGAAGGCTCCGACCGGATACGCAACGGCCTGATCGGCCTGCTCGTGCTGATCATGGTCATCGGCGTCGGCCAGAGTTTCGTCAGCACTCCAATGCTGTTCGCCAAGCCCGTCTACTACGCGCACTTCGCCGATTCGGCGGGATCAAGTCCCGGCGACAAGGTCCGGATCAACGGCGTCGACGTCGGCATGCTCAAGTCGCTGAAGATCGACGGTGACCGGGTGAAGGTCGGGTTCACCCTCGGCGATCAACGCATCGGGTCCGACAGCCGGGTGTCGATCCGGACCGACACCATCCTCGGTAAGCGGGTAATGGAGATCGACACGCGTGGGAACAAGCCACTTGCGGTCGGCGCCACCCTGCCACTGGACCAGAGCACCACGCCCTATCAGTTGTACGACGCGTTCTCCGACCTCACCAAGACCACATCCGGCTGGGATCTCGACGCCGTCAAGAAGTCGCTGAACGTGTTGAGCGAGACCCTTGACCAGAGTTCCCCCGAGTTGAGTAAGGCGTTGGACGGGATCGCCCGGTTCTCCGACACCATCGGCAAGCGCGATGACGAGTTCAAGCTGCTCCTCGCCCAGGCCAACAAGGTCGCCGGGGTGCTGGGCAACCGATCCCAGCAGATCAACCGGTTGCTGGTCAACGCCCAGGTGTTACTTGCCACGGTGAACGCCCGCGGTCAGGCCATCGACTCCCTGTTGGCCAACGTCAGCGCGGTTTCCCAGCAGCTCGTCGGGTTCATCGACGACAACCCCAATTTGAATAATGTGCTGTCCCAGCTGGAGATCATCAGCGGAGTGTTGGCCAAGCAAAAGGATGACTTCGCCTACTCGATCACCACGGCCTCGAAGTTCATGGGCGCGCTGGCCGAGGGTATCGGCTCGGGTCCGTACTTCAAGTCGATGATCGTCAACCTGATTCCCGGCCAACTCATGCAGCCGTTCATCGACGCCGCCTTCAAGAAGCGCGGGATCGATCCGGAGGAGTTCTGGCGCAACGCCGGCCTGCCTGCCTTCCGGTTCCCGGATCCCACCGGTGCCATGCAGGCCAACGGAGCGCCACCGGCGCCGCAGCCGATCATGGAGGGCACGCCGGAATTCCCGGGCCCCGCCGTCGGCCCCGGCTCGCCATGTTCTTACACGCCCACGGGCGGCAGCATGACGCCGGGCAACCCGATGCCGTGCGCGTCGGCGACCGACGGCCCGTACGGACCGGTGCCGGGCGGATTCCCACCACCGAACATCGCGGTGTCCGCTCCGGTTCCGGATTCGGCCACGCCCAATCACGGTGTGCCCGCAGCGGCTATTCCCGGCACCATGGGTCCGATCGCTCCCGGCCTGCCGGGTCCGGCGCTGGCACCGGGTCCAACGGGAGCGCGCACCGTGCCGGTGCCCGGCCCCACCGAAGCTGCGGTTGCACCGGTCGACATGGGAGGGCAATAGACCATGTCCATCGCGAATATCCGCAGTAAAGGTCTGGCTGGCGTGTCGCGCGCGTCGGTGATCGTGGGCGTACTGGCCGTCGTCCTCGGATTGATCGCCGCATTCGTGGGCTGGAATCTGTACAAGAAGGCGACCACCACCACGGTCGTCGCGTACTTCGCCGACGCCCTGGCGGTGTACCCCGGTGACCGGGTGCAGATCATGGGCGTCAAGGTCGGCAACGTCGTCAGCGTCGAACCGGCCGGCGACAAGATGAGGGTCACGCTCAACTTCGACAGCCAGTACAAGGTTCCCGCCGACGCGACCGCGTCGGTGCTCAACCCCACAGTTGTGGCTTCCCGGGTGATCCAACTGTCCCCGCCCTACACCGGCGGTCCGGCGCTGACAGACAACGCCGTGATTCCGCTGGAGCGCACCCAGTCGCCGGTGGAGTGGGACGACATCCGCAACCAGCTCGACAAACTCGTCACCGAACTCGGGCCGACCCCGAGCCAGCCGAAGGGTCCGCTCGGCGATTTCGTCGAGTCGCTGGCCGACGGACTTAACGGCAAGGGCAAGCAGATCAATACAACGTTCCGCGCGTTGGGCGACGCGGTGGCGGCGTTGAACGAAGGCCGCGGCGACTTCTTCGCGGTCACCAAGAGCCTGGCTACGTTCGTCAACGCGCTGCATCAAAGCGACAAGCAGTTCGTCGCGCTCAACAACGACCTGGCCGGCTTCACCACGTCGCTGAACAACTCCGACCAGGAGCTGGCCACCGCGGTCAAGGAAATCGACGTACTCCTCAAGACCGCTCGCAAGTTCATCGACGACAACGGCACGGTGCTGGCCACCGACATCAACAATCTGGCCGACGTCACCAATGCCCTGATGCAACCCGATGCACGCAACGGCATCGAGACGGTTCTGCACGTCTATCCGAACCTGGCCGCCAACGTCAATCAGATTTACCACCCCACCCACGGCACGATCCAGGCGATCCCGGCCGTCGCCAGCTGGGCCAACCCGATGCAGTTCATCTGCAGCGCCATCCAGGCTGGTAGCCGGCTCGGCTACCAGGATTCCGCGGAATTGTGCGCCCAGTACCTCGGACCGATCTTTGACGCGACTAAGTTCAACTACCCGCCGTTCAGCCTCAACCAGTTCTCCGGCGCCGAGACGCTACCCAAGTACGTGGCGTACTCCGAGGAGCGCTTACGGCCGCCGTCGGGTTACAAGGACACCACCGTGCCGGGTATCTGGTCGCGCGACACCCTGTTCTCGCACGGCAACTCCTCGACCGTCCCGTGGCAGGGCCCCCTGGGCGTACCGGACTGGATCGTGGCTCCCGGCATGCAGGGCGTTGAGGTCGGACCTCTCACCGCGCCCATGCTGACACCTGATTCCCTGGCAGCCCTCATGGGCGGACCCGACCCCGTCTCGGTGCCGCCGGCCGGTCCGCGGGGCGGCGCGCCGTCGAACTCCTACGATCAGAACAATCCGCTACCGCCGCCGTGGTATCCGGGTGCACCGCCGCCACCTGCCCCGGGCGTTGATGTGGTACCGGGGCCGTTGCCGGTATCGCAGCAGACGGGTCCGCCGCCGGCGGCACCCGCGCCTGCCGCGCCCGGACCGATGCTGTCTGCTGAGATGGGGGGCTGACAGTGAACTCTTTCGCGAAGTCTGCGCGCCGGCTGGGTTGGCGATCACTGGCGCTGCTCGTGGTGGGGATTGTGCTGAGTTCCTGCGGGTGGCGCGGGATCGCTAACGTACCGGTTGGGGTCGGACCCGGTACCGGCAAGGGCTCGATGACGATCTATGTCCAGACCCCTGACACCCTTGCGCTCAACACGAACAGCCGGGTCCGGGTGGCCGATGTCTTCGTCGGTACCGTGCGCAGGATTGAACTCAAGGACTGGGTGCCCACCCTGACCTTGGATATCGAGCCGGGTATTGAACTGCCCGCCAATGCGACCGCGAAAATCGGCCAGAGCTCCATCCTGGGCACCCAGCACGTCGAGTTGGCCGCACCGGCCAACCCGTCGCCCGAGCGGCTGCGCGACGGCGCTACCATCCCGCTGAAGAACTCGTCGGCCTTCCCCACTATTGAACGCACCCTGGCCAGCGTCGCCACCGTGCTGCGCGGCGGCGGTATTCCAAACCTTGAGGTCATCCAGACCGAGGTCAACAATCTGCTCACCGGCAATGCCGACCAGATCCGCGCTTTCCTGACCAATCTCAACACCTTCACCGACCGGCTCAACCAGCAGCGCGAGGACATCGCGCGGGCGATCGAGTCGACCAACAAACTGATCACCTACGTGGCAAGCCGCAACAACACCCTCGACCAGTTGCTGGTCGACCTGCCGCCGCTGATGGATTACCTGGCGGGCGCCCGCGACCGGGTCAGTGATGCGGTGATCGCGCTGGGCCGGTTCAACAAGATCACCGGCGAGTCGCTCTCGGCGGCGCAGGCCGACCTCCAGACCAACCTCGCGGTGCTGCAACGCCCACTCAAACAACTGGGCCGCGGTGCGCCATTCTTCCTCGACGCGATGCGCCTGATCATCACCAATCCCTACCCGCTGGACAACATTCCGAAGGTGATCCGCGGTGACTACATCAACCTGTCACTGGGCGTCGACCTGACGCTCAGTGCGATCGATAACGGGCTACTGACGGGCACCGGTGTCCAGGGCATGCTGCGTGCTCTCGAGCAGTCGTGGGGCCGTGATCCGCAGACGATGATTCCCGACGTCCGCTACACCCCGCACCCGAATATGACCGATGGTGGCGGACCGTTCGTCGAGCGCGGCGAGTGAGCGGGGGAGAGACGCGATGCTGACCCGTTTCATCAAATTCCAGTTGGTGACCTTCGTCGTGCTGACGGTACTGGCACTGGTCGGTCTGAGTATTTATTACCTGCGTCTGCCGAGCCTCGTCGGGGTGGGCCAGTACACCCTCGCCGTCGACCTGCCTACCGCCGGTGGTCTCTACAGGACATCCAACGTGACCTACCGTGGGGTCTCGATCGGCACTGTCACCAACATCGAACCGACCGAGAAGGGTGCCCGCGCCACCCTGCGGATCAGTGACAAGTACAAGATCCCGGTCGATGCGAGCGCGAACGTCCGGTCGGTCACCGCGATCGGTGAGCAGTATCTGGACCTGGTGTCGGACGGCAATTCAGACCAGTTCTTCGCCAGCGGCCAGACCATCACCAAGAGCACCGTGCCGCAACCGGTCGGCCCGGCATTGGATGCGGCGTACAGGAACCTCTCTGCCCTGCCGGCGGACAAGATCCCCAACCTGCTCGACGAGACCGCCCTGGCGGTCGGCGGACTCGGTCCGACCCTGCAGAGGTTGGTGGACAACACCTCGACCTTCGTCGGTGAACTTAACAACAACATCGGCGATATCAACGACCTCGTCGACAACTCGCCGCCGATCTTCGACAGCCAGGTTCAGTCCGCGGATGCGATTTACACGTGGGCCGCCAACCTGAACTCGTTGACGAGGCAGGGGAAGGAGCAGGACGCCGCGTTGCGCAGCACCCTGCAGCAGGCCGCGCCCACCGCCGAGGGACTCAACACGCTATTTGTCGATGTGAAAGATGGGCTGCCTCAGACGCTGGCCAACCTCGAGATCATCATCGAGATGCTCAAGCGCTACAACAAGGGCTTCGAGCAGTCACTGGTGCTGCTGCCGCAGGGCGCGGCAGCTGGACAGACGGTGGCAGGCGTGTTTCCAGGTAAGGCGTCCCTGGACCTCGGGCTGTCGATCAACCAGCCGCCGCCGTGCCTGACCGGATACCTGCCCGCCAGCCAGTGGAGGGCACCGGCGGACATCAGCCCACAACCGGTCGTCGACGGTCTGTACTGCAAGATCCCGAAGGACACCCCGGCTAACTCGGTGCGCGGTGCGCGCAACTTCCCCTGCGTGGATGTGCCCGGTAAACGTGCGGCCTCGCCATTGGAATGCCGCAGCGATGAGCCCTACACGCCGCTGGGTACCAACCCGTGGTTCGGCGATCCCAACCAGATCGTCAACTGCCCGGCCGCGGGCGCTCGGTGCGATCAGCCCGTCAACCCCGGCACGGTGATACCCGCGCCCACCATCAACAACGGGCTGAACCCGCTGGCGGCCGAACTGCTGCCGACACCGGAGCCGCCGGCCCAGGATCCGCTGTCCGCGCCGGGAACGGGTAGCGTTCAGTGCAACGGTCAGCAGCCCAACCCCTGCGTCTATACGCCTGCGGCTAACACCTCGGCGACTGGCACCTCGGCGACTAACACCTCGGCTACTAAAATCTCGGCCGTCTACGACGCGCAGAGCGGGCAGATCGTCGGACCCGACGGCACGACGTACACCGTCACGAACTCGACCACTACAGGAGACGACGGATGGAAGGAGATGCTGGCTCCGGCCAGCTGACCCCGATCCCGCCACAGACAGCACCGGATCAGCCGGAGTCGAGGCTCAACAGTGGCCGCTGGCCGACTGGCATCTGCGCGGCCCTGCTGGCGGCGAGCCTTGCGGTGCTCACCGTCGGCGTGCTGGCGTGGTTGTCGCATCGACACAGCGCGGCGGTCGCCGGCGACGAGGTCGTGGCGGTGGCGACCGCCAAGGACTGCGTCGCCGCCACCCAGGCACCTGACCTCGCGGCGATGAATGAGAGTCAGCGCAAGATCGTGGCCTGCAGTACTGACAACTACGCGCCCCAGGCGAACCTGTACAGCAGCCTGCTGACCGAGGCCTACCAGACCGTGAAGGCCAAGGTGAAGATCACCGACATCCGGGCGGCGGCGGAGAACTACAACCCGGATGGTTCGATCGACGTTCTCGTCGCGACCCGCGTGTTGATGTCGAATGTGCAGCAGCAGGATCAGGAATTGAGCTACCGGTTGAGGGTGCGGATGGCCCCGTCGGACGGCACCTACAAGATCGACAACATCGAACCGGTGAGTAAGTGACGGTGACAATCGACCCGGAACTGGAGGCGGACCTCGACACTGCGCCCCCTGCCGATGCCACCGAACCGGTGGCGAACTGGTCGGCCCGTGCGGGCGCATTCACCATCGATGTGTTGTTCGGCCTCGGCCTGCTGATCGCCGCCGGACTGGTGGCGGTATCGGCCAGGCCGCAAAGCTGGCTCTGGTGGTTGTGCGTGGTGGTGGCCGTCGGTGCGCTTGCGGTGATCGCGGTCAACCGGTATTTCCTACCCACGACGCGCGGGTGGAGCATGGGCCGTTCGGTCTTCGGTATCGCGGTGGTGGGCGCCGATGGTGCCAGGGTCGGTCCGGTGCGTCTGGTCCTGCGCGATCTGGCGCACCTGCTCGACACCGTTCCGGTCCTGCTCGGATGGCTCTGGCCGCTCATCGACTCCCGCGGCCGCACCTTCGCCGATCTGCTGACCGACACCGAGGTTCGCCGGGTCGACGGCCCGCGACCTGACTGGCGCCGGCGCGCACTCGTTGCACTCGCCGCGGCCGCCGCCGTGTCCGCCGCGATCGCCGGTGCCGGATACCTCGGGGTGTACCGACCGGAGTTGGCTGCCGCCCAGGCGCGCGAACAGATCGCGGTGCAGGGCCCCAAGATCGTCGAAGAATTGCTCACCTACAGGGCCGCGACCATCCAGGACGATTTCGCCCGGGCGCAGACGCTGGTGACCGACGGCTACCGGCCGACCTGGACGGCCCAGCAGGAGGCCACCCGCAAGGCCGCTGCGGTGGACAACGAATACTGGGTGACCAACGGTGCGGTGCTGAACTCGACCGCAAACCGGGCGGTGATGCTGATGCTGCTGCAGGGCCAGCGCGGCGCGGCGGGCGGCCCACGCTTCATCTCAGCATCGGTCCGGGTCTCCTTCGAGAGGTCCGGATCGGGACAGTGGCAGGTCTCGGACCTCACCGTGCTGGCGCAGCCCAAGTCCGGCGGAGCCGGCGGATGAGCCCGCGCCGCAGGATCTCCCCGGACGCGCCGGATTCATTCGAACTTCGCCCACTGCCGCCCGGGCGGGCCAACCCGATGCGGGGAGTGTGGTCGTGGATCGCCGCGCTCACCGCAGTGATGCTGGCCTCCGTCACGGCGGCCGCGTTGATCGTGACCAAGCATGAGACGATTCGCCGCGCACAGATCCGGGACGCAGACGTGCTCACCTTCGTGAACTCGTTCGTCACCGCGTACACATCGCCGGATCCGTTCAACGCCAACCGTTACGCCGAGCAGATCCTGGCGCAGGGCACCGGCGAGTTCGCGACCCAGTTCGGCGACAACATGAACGCTGTGGTGTTCCAGGTGGCCCAGGCCGAGCGTGGATTCGGAACCGTTCAGGATCTCGGCATCGAGCGCTGGAACGACGACGGCAGCGCTGACGTCATCGCCGTGTCGAAGATGACCACCAAGATGCCGAACGGCAAGACGGTCGAGAGCGGAAACCGATGGGTGGTCACCGCGACCAGGAAGGGGGAGCAGTGGAAGGTCAGCAACCTGTTGCAGGTGATTTGAGCGAGGAGGCTCCTTCCGAGGCGGGCTCGCCCGAGGAGGCTCTCCGCGAGGAAGGCCCGCCTGACGAGACTCTCCCCGACGAGACCCTTTCCGAGGAGATTCTCGCCGAAGATAGCCCGCCCGCCCCGTCGTGGTTGCGGCGCAACTCGCGGCGCGTCGCGTTGCTGTCGTCAGTCGGCCTTTTCGTGGCGTCGGGCGCATTCGCCGGCGCGACGGCGCAGGCCTACCTGAGGGACCGCGCCGCGGTGGCGGTGAAGGAGGAGGTGGCCCGGACCGCCGCCGAGGCGATCACCACGCTGTGGAGTTACACCCCGGCGGATATGGATAAGCTCTCCGAGCGCTCAGCCAACTATCTCGGCGGAGACTTCGGGCAGCAGTACCGCCGCTACGTCGATGCGATCGCCCCCGAAAACAAACAGGCCGAAGTGACCAGCAGCACCCAGGTCGTCGCGGTGGCGGTGGAATCGCTGCGCGGATCGGACGCCACCGCCATCGTCTACACCAACACCACGTCGACCACGCCGAAGAGCAACAACATCCCGTCACTGAAGTACCTGTCCTATCGGCTGGAGTTGCAGCGTCAGGACCGGGATTGGCGGGTCACGAAAATGACGACCGTGACGTCACTGGACCTCACACCCAAGCTCTAGTTGAACGCCAGCCAACTCGGTAACGCGCGTTCGCGGGCGTCGCACAACACCGCCGTGGTGTCGCATGATCCGCGCGGTGAGCCTGCCCCGGCCCACATTCCGCCGGAGTCGCGGCGCAGCACGATCGACGAGGAACCGCCGCCGTCGAGCAGTACCGCGGTGTCGCTGCCGAGTCCGCGGAACAGGTCTTGCATCTGATCAGGTGTGTAGCTGCCGCCCTGGAAGACGTACATCTCGTCCTTATCTCTGGCGTAGGCCACCGCGGTTCTGGCCGCGCTCGGACCCGGATCGTTCAATTGTCCGGTGTCTCCGGGAGCCAACAGTTTCAAGCCGCTGACGGCGACGAAACGGGTCCCGGACTCGACGAGCTTTCCGATCACCGGGGATGCGGCGTCGTAGTCGTTCGGTGCCCTCGGCGTCACCACATACGGTGCGCCGCGCACCGGGAGGATCAGCGTGCTCAGCGCCGTCCACACCTCGTCGCCACCCGAGAGGGCCTGCTTGCCCGCGTAGGCCAGCGTCCCGGTCACCGCCAGATTGGCCCGGCCCAGCGATCCGGTGGTGTCGATGTAGGCCCCGAGTGGCGAACTGCACCCGGTGGTCTTCCAGGAGCCGGCCTGCTGGGACCGCACATCGAAGAAGTTGGCGTTGATGGCGATGGTCGGCTGCCCGAGTGCCTGCCAGGCCTGCAGGGGCGAGTAGGTCTCGGACGCCTGCATCAGACCCTCCGACGTTCGCACTCCCGGGGTTCGCTCGCAGCGCGCCTGGACACCCTGATGGGAGTCCACCAGCAATCGAGGTGCGATCCGCTGTGAGGCAGCCTTGACGACCATCAGATGCCCGCCGCGGGTAGCTTCGCTCCAGTCACCCGCCGCGTTGAGTAGCGGGACCGGAAAGCCGTTGCCGAAGTTGTACACCAGGTAGCTGCCGCGGGTGGTCGCGATGGCCTGCGCCAACTGCTCGCGGCCGTCAGCGGCGCCGGCCGGGGGGCAGGTGGTCACAGCTAGCGTCAGGCATGCGAGCACTGCCGTACTCCCGCGGCGAAGAGTGGCGACAGGGCGTGGCACGGGTTGCCTTTCGGGCGTGGACGGTACCGGACAGCGCCACTAACGATAGCCACGCACGTACCACTGTCAACATCGGTAACAGGCCGGTCACCGTTCGACCGCGACCGTATTACGAAGTGCCCCAGCCTAATTGACCGAGGACCTGCGATTGAACTAGGACCTGCGAGTGACCCAGCACCTAGGTCAGGAGGCGTCCTTGTTCCTCCAACGATCCTTGTAGGCCTCGATCTCATGTGGCTCGTCCATGTCCTCGTTGATCATTGCCCGGTCGCGCCGGATGATCGAACGCATGGTGAGCCAGATGAGTCCGATAATCAGGCTTGCCGCCAGAATGATTAACACCGGTGTCCAGGTGAAGCTTTGCATCGTCAGCCCCGATCGTCGTGTTGCACGCTGAGTTAATGGTGGGCGCGATGTCTGATTTGGGAAGCAGAAAAGAATGAATTCTTAATAAAGACGCCAACTGCCGGTGCCAGGACGGCTAGCCAGCCAAACCCGCGTGCATCTCCCACACCAGGATCTCGGCCGGCTCGATCGCGCTCACCCGCTGACCGCCCGAAGCGGCCAGCCGCGCGGCGTCCCCGGCACCCAGCGCGCCCGCGCCTTCGAGTGCCACCTCGCCGCGTGCCACGTACAGGTGCAGGTAGGGCGCCTCGGGGAGTTCGACGCCCTCGCCCGGGCCCAGCCGGGCGCCGTGCAGTGCGGCATGCGGGTTGCCGATGGTGATCGCGGTGGTGGTGCGGTGGGTCGGCCTGCCGGAGGCGATCGTCACCAGGCCACCGCGCAGCAACTCGTCGTCGATCTCCAACTGCTGGTAGTCGGGAGTGCCCCCGGAGGTGTCCGGGACGACCCACATCTGCACGAAATGCACGGGCTCGGTGTGCGCCTCGGCACCGGTCAGAGTCCAGGAGTCATTGCGCTCCGAGTGCAGGATCCCGAGTCCGGCCGACATCCGCTGCGCGAGGCCCGGATAGATCACCCCGGAGTGTCCGGTCGAATCCTGGTGTACCAGTGACCCGGTCAGCACCCAGGTGATGATCTCCATATCGCGGTGCGGGTGGGTGTCGAAACCGGTACCCGGTGCCACCACGTCATCGTTGTTCACCAGCAGCAACCCGTGGTGGGTGTTCGACGGGTCGTAGTGATCGTTGAACGCGAACGAATGCCGGGAGTCCAGCCACGGCGTCCGGGTTGCGGCGCGATCGGTGGATCGTCTGATGTCGACTGTGGGCACCGTTCCACCACCTCTCCGGGTCCGGCTAATCCTAATGCCCCGACTAGTCTCGGCTGATGGCTGTAGAGCGATCCGAGCGAACGTTTACCGGTGTGGGCGGGGTCACAATCGTCTACGACGTCTGGACACCGGACGCCGAACCGCGCGGCGTGGTGGTGCTGGCGCATGGCTACGGCGAGCATGCACGTCGCTATGACCACGTGGGGAAACGATTCGCCGACGCCGGATTGGTGACCTACGCCCTCGACCATCGCGGCCACGGGCGCTCCGGCGGCAAACGGGTGCGGGTACGGCAGATGTCGGAGTTCGTCGCAGACTTCCGATCGGTGGTCACGATCGCGACTGCCGAATACCCCGGTCTCACGCGAATCGTGTTGGGGCACAGCATGGGTGGCGGGATCGTGCTCGCCTATGGTGCGCAGTATCCGGGTGACTACGATCTGATGGTGCTCTCCGGACCGGCGATCGCGGCCCACACCGGGGTGTCCAAGCCCAAGGCGCTGCTGGGCAAGATGGTCGGGTCGATACTGCCTGATCTGCCGATCGAGCAGATCGACCCCGATGCGGTCTCGCGCGACCCGGCCGTGGTGGCCGACTACAAGGCCGATCCGCTGGTGTATCGCGGAAAGATCCCCGCCGGCATCGGCAAGGCACTGCTGCTGGTCGGGGAGACCATGCCCCGGCTGGCCGGTGCCATCACCGCACCGCTGCTGGTGGTGCACGGGGAGCAGGACCGGCTGGTGTCGACTGCGGGTAGCGAGCACCTGGTGCAGTGCGTGGCATCGCGCGATGTCGAACTCACGGTGTACCCGAAGCTCTATCACGAGATATTCAACGAGCCCGAGCGCGATCGCGTGCTCGATGACGTCATCGGCTGGATTACGGCGCGACTGTGATGCGGCGCCTGCTGGCGGTGACGGTGGCGGTGGCTCTTGCGCTGCTGTGCGGATGTTCGCGCGACGGCGGTGGCGGCCGAATGTGGATTGAGGATGAGGTGAGCTTCGATGCCGCCGGCCTGACCGTGCACGGCACCTACCGGCACCGCCCCGGAGACGGCGCCAGCCCCGCCGCCCTGCTCATCTCCGAGAGCGGGCAGACCGACCGCAACGGCGATAACAATGTTGCCGGACCGGTGGGCAACATGCGTCAACTCGCGGAGTTCCTGTCCGAACACGGTGTGGCGTCACTGCGGTACGACAAGGTCGGCACCGGCAGCACCGGTCTGGGCCCCTACACAGACCGGCCCGCCGACGTCGGCAGTGCCATCTATACCGGTGGTGCCACGGCGGCGGTGCGGTTCCTGGCCGCACAACCCGGTACCGACGCACAACGAATCTCGGTGTACGGCTTGGGCGAGGGCACCATTCACGCGATGACCCTGGCCGACAACACCGCGCCCGGCGCCCCGAAGATCCACTCACTGGGACTGCTGCAGCCGCTGGCGGCGCGCTACCTCGACCTGATTTCGGGACGGGTCGAGGCCGACGTCGCCGCCGCGGTGCGCTCCGGTAGCAAGACTGCGCAGCAAGCCCAGGCGGTCGTCGGCGCCTGGCAGGCCGCGGTCACCCAGGCCCGGACGTCGGGCACCGCGTCGGGCACGCTGCCCGACGGTCTCAGCGCGATTCTCAACCCGTCCAACGTCAAGGCTGTCGTCGAATCCGACGCCATCGACCCACTGGCCCTGGCCGCCGCGATCCCCGCGGGCACGCCGGTTCTGCTCACCTGCTCAGACTCCGACGGCCAGGCCGCCTGCTCGGATATGCCGCCGCTCACGGCCGCGCTGACGCAGACCGCCCTGCAGTTCGTCCCACTCAGCGGGGTCAACCACGTACTGCGCGACGACCCGACCGACAACGTCGCCAACTATGCCAAGAAGGATCCGTTATCGCCGCAACTCACCGCCGCACTGGAGGTGTTCGTCGGCACATGACGCACTAGGGTGGCGGACGTGATCGTGGTGGTTGTGGACGAATTGCGGTGTGGGGAAAGCTCACCCGGCGCACGTTCCGGGATCGCCGTGATGTCGTCGTCGTCCCTTAGCGTGGCGCCATGACCGATGACAGGATGCTCTCCCGGATCGCCGCGCTGCTGCGCCAGGCCGAAGGCACCGATAATGCCCACGAGGCCGAGGCCTTCATGGCCGCCGCGCAACGCTTGGCGACCATGACGTCGATTGATCTCGCGGTGGCCCGCGCGCATTCGGCCGCCCGCACCGGTGCCCAGACTCCGACCCAGCGGACGATCACCATCGGTGAGCCGGGCAGTCGGGGCTTGCGCACCTACGTTCAACTGTTCGCCGCGATCGCCCTCGCCAACGACGTCCGCTGTGATGTGGCGTCGAATTCGACCTACGTCTACGCCTATGGATTCGGTGAGGATATCGACGCCAGCCACGCGCTCTACGCCAGCCTGGTGGTGCAGATGGTGCGGTCCTGCGACGCCTATCTGGCCACCGGTGCGCACCGGCCCACGCCGACCATCACCGCGCGGCTCAATTTCCAACTCGCGTTCGGCACCCGGATCGGCCAGCGCCTGGCCGATGCCCGCGACGAAGCCACGCGGGAGGCTACCCAATCCCGCACCGCGGACCCCGGCACCGCGATTGCGTTGCGCAACAAGGAGGTCGAGCTTCGCGACCACTACCGCACCGAGTCCAGGGCCCGCGGCACCTGGCGGGCCAGCAGTGCCTCGGCGGGGTACTCCTCGGCCGCACGGCGGGCCGGCGACCGGGCCGGGCGGCAGGCGCGGCTGGGATCGAGCCCCGAGTTGCCGGGCGCGCGGACCCGACTGCCCCGGTGACCACCCGGGACAGCCAACGCTCGCGGGTCTATTCAGCCGAGCAATTCGTGCGCACCCTCTTCGATCGCGCCGCCCAGCACAGTTCGCGCGCCATCGACTTCTTCGGTGATCAGATCACCCTGCCGCCGGAAGCACGGTTCGCCTCCCTGGAGTCGGTGGCCCGGTACCTCGGCGAGGTTCTCGCGCTACCGAGCGTGATGGCGCGCTGGCCGAATGCCGGGCCGATCACCGTGCGCCCCCGCCGCGCCGCGACGGCCGCCCACTACGAAAACCATGACGGCACAGGCGTTATCGCCGTCCCGGAACGTGGGGCGGCCGGGTGGGCGATGCGGGAACTCGTGGTGCTCCACGAGCTGGCCCATCATCTGGCCGCCGGCACCGGGCCGGCACACGGGCCGGGGTTCGTCGCGACGTTCTGCGAGTTGGTCACCGCGGTGATGGGTCCTGAGGTGGGTCACGTGCTGCGGGTCGTCTACGCCAAAGAGGGCGTCCGGTAGCCGGCCGCGTCAGCCCGCGGCGGCGACCTCCACCGGAACGGCGTTGAGCACCGCGTTGCCGGACAACGGATCCAGCAGCGAATCGTCGAAGAGACTGTTGACGTTGACGCCTGGATTTCGCGCGGCGACCGACATCCGGGTTCCGGGCGCGGTGTGCCCCCAGCCGTGTGGCAGTGACACCACGCCGGGCCGGATGGCGTCGGTGATCTCCACCGGCACCTCGAGTTTGCCGCCCGGGCCGGTCACCACGGCCAGATCCGTCACACCCAGCCGGAAGGCATCGTCGGGATGGATCTGCAGGGTGCACTGATTGGAACCGCCGGAGAGTGCCGGCAGGTTGTGCATCCAGCTGTTGTTGGAACGCAACTGCCGGCGTCCGATGAGCAGGAACCCGTCGTCGCGGCTCCCCAGTGCGGCATGCAGCCGGGGGATGTCGGCCAGGATCGGTTCGGGCGCCAATTCGACCATGCCGGAGGGGGTTCGGAGGATTTCCGGAATCCGAGGCGTGAGTGGACCGAGGTCGATTCCGTGCGGGTTGTCTTTCAGCCGCTGCAGTGTCAGGCCATCGGGTGTGGCTCCGAAGGCGTCGCCGTAGGGGCCCAACCGCAGCAACATGTCGAGCCGGCGCTCGTAACCCGGACCGTCGGGCAGCATCGCGGTCAACTCCTCGACCGTGCGCCCGGCGACCGGGGAGTCCGGGTCGGCGACCTCCCGGCCCAACTTCGCCGCGATCACCTGGTCGTCGACCAGTGCAGGGTCGACGTCGGGCCCTAGGCCCTTAATGATCAACGTCAGCCGGGACAGGATCTCGCACTCATCGGGCCGGCCTTCGGCCAATGGCAGAACGGCCGGGGTGTAGCGGGCGTTATTGCGCACTGACGCGGCAGCGAACGCGATATCGAAATGTGCTGCACGTGACGGTGGCGGGGGCGGCAGGATCACGTCGGCATGTCGCGTGGTCTCGTTGAGGTAGGGATCGACCGACAGCATGAAGTCGATCGTGTCGAGGGCATCGGACAGGCGTGGGCCGTCGGGCGCGGACAGCACGGGATTGCCGCCGATGGTGATCACCGCCCGGATCTGACCGTCGCCGGGTGTCTCGATTTCCTCGGGCATCGCCACGGTGGGCAATTCGGACATCACCTCCGGATAGCCGGAGACCCGGCTGTTCCAGCGGCCCGTGGTGAAACCGCGGCCCGGGCGCGCCGACCGCGGTGCGGCGGCCACCGATGACGTCGCGAACATCACCCCGCCGGGCCGGTCGAGGTTGCCGGTCAGGACGTTCACGACGTCCACCAGCCAACTCGTGATGGTGCCGAACTCGACGGTCGAGGTTCCCATCCGGCCGTACACCGCCGCGCTGGGGGCCGCCGCGATTTCGCGGGCCAGGGTGCGGATCTCCGCTGCGCTCACTCCGCAGTGCTCAGCGACCGCCTCGGGCGGAAAGTCCACCGCCGCAGCACGAATCTGCTCGACGCCGGTGACGTGGTCGGCCAATCCGCCGAGATCCACCAGGTTCTCGTCGAAGAGCACGTTGACGATGGCGAACAACAGCGCACCGTCGGTGCCGGGCCGCGGCGCGATGTGGCGGTCGGCCATCTCGGCCGTGCGGGTCCGGTTCGGATCCAGCACCACCAGCCGGCCACCGCGCCGGCGGAGCGCTTTGAGCTTCCCGACGAAATCGGCTGCGGTGGCAAGACTTCCGTTGGAGACCAACGGATTTCCGCCGATGATGACGAGGTAGTCGGTGCGATCGAGATCGGGGATCGTGAACGGAACCGGCGCGCCGTACATGTAGCCGCACGCGACGTGTTTGGGCATCTGGTCCAACGTGCTGGCGGAAAAGATGTTCCGGGTCCCCAGGGAACGGATGACGCCGGGTGTGTACAGCCCGCCGGCGATGGTGTGGGCATTAGGGTTGCCCAGGTAGATTCCCACCGATGAGCCGCCGGTGGCACCGATGACGCGCGCCAGGCCCTCAGCGGCGGCGGCGAACGCTTCGTCCCAGGTGGTTTCGACGAGCTCGCCGTCACGGCGCACCAGTGGGAGTTGTAACCGGTCGGGGTCATTGTCCAGTTCGGCGAAACCGGCACCCTTGGGGCAGATGAAACCGTGACTGAAGACGTCGTCGCGATCGCCGCGGGCACCGGTGACTCGGCCGTCGTCGATACTCAGCACCAACCCGCAGGTGGCCTCGCATAGTGGACAGATGCGCAATGCGGTGCGGCTCATCTGAGCTACTCTGCGGCACCACCGGCTGGCAGGCAAGGAGCCAGCCGGTTCGGCGCCGTGAGTGGCACCCGTCCACTGCGGCGGCGAAAACTGTTCGCATCGGTAGTTTAGTTTGCTATGTTTCCGTTGGTCGAAGTGAAATCAGCAGGAAGGGCGGGGACCATGAACGCGAAGAAAGTTGCCGACAAGCTCAAGTCGGCCCGTAAGCCGGCCGCCAAAATGGCCATGATGGGTACCGCGGCCGCAGCGGCAGTCTCCCTGGCGATGGGTTCCGCGCCGCCGGCGAGTGCGGCGACGCTTTATATCGATCAACAGGTTTTGACGGCGGGTCCGCTGGTCAACCTGCTGCCCGCACTGGGCATCACCTCGGTGGGTCCTATCTCCCTTGGACCGATTCCGGTCATTGCTGCGGACGGCGCCTTCCTGACGCTGAACCTGTCGCCGATCGCCTTCGACACCCAGAACATTTACAACACCGTCAACGCACTGCCGTTCAAACGCCGCACCGGTGTTGCCGGTACTAATAAGCCTTTCTTCGACCGGGTCTACAGCCTCACCGGCGACACCGCCGGGCAATTCCCGGCAATCCTCAGCTCAGGCATCGGGACCGGCAACACAGTCCAGGCTTACCGCACCCAAATCGCCACAGTCCTCAACAACGGGGCCGCTCCGAACGGCTATACGCCCTACCAGCCCTCTGCGATCAACAACGTGCCGAACCAGACCAATCAGGTTCTGCTGCTACTGCGGAACTCGTATCGCCCCAATGGCGGCCTCGAGGCGAGGTTTGCCCCGCTGCTGAACCTTTTCGGCGTTGACACGGCGATGCCCGCACCCGGGTTCGTCAACAGCCCCAACGGTCAGATCAGGCTCAACACTGGGACTGTCGACCTGACCTGGGCCTATGACCCGATATCCGACTTCCCGGTCACCCTCAACCCGTTCGCGATCGCCAACAGCCTGCTGGCCGGACTGCCGACCAATCTCGTCGGAGGGCTGGATCAAAGCATCGGTGATCCCAGCGGCATCGTTCTCACCAATGCCGACGGGACCCTCACCAACCTGACCGGTCTGGGTCTCAATGTCGCCAGTGTCCTGGGCATCCTCAACCGGATCGGCGGGTCCATCGCAGACCTCGGGGTCGACGAGGGTAAGGCCTACTACGGAGCCATCGTGCCTAATGATCTGCCGCTGCTCGAACCGCTGCGGCTGCCGTCGCGGCTGATCAACGCGGTCTTCGGAACCAAGCTGGGCACACCGCTCGCTGATGCACTTCAGCCCGCGGTGAGCATCTTGGTGAACACCGGCTACTCCGACGTCATCACACCGAACAATTTGGACACCTGTGCAGTCAAGTGCAACACCGCCGATGCCCAGACATTCGCAGATCTGGGCTACACCGCCTACGACCGAAGCTTCCTCACCCCGTCGGTTTCGGAGCCCTTCCTGTCGGTCAATCCGCTGACCCCGGCGGAGTGGGCGCAGGTTCCCGGCGATGTGGTCAGGGCGCTGTACACCGGCTTCAAAGATGTGTTCATCCCGAAGTCTGCGGCAACCCCGCCGGCATCGGTTACCGCGAAATCGGTTGCTGTTCTTCCCAACCCGGCGCCGGTAACCGAGTCGGCTGATGTGGTTTCCGCCGCCGAAGTCCCCGACGTCGCTGCCGCCAGTCCGGTGGCAGCCCCACGCAAGGCCCGCGGTTCGAACGCTGAGGCACCGCAATCACGCGGTGGCGCCGTGCGGCACGCGGCAAGTCAGGCCAAAGCCGCACTGACACCCAAGCGGGCCGCCGCCGCCAGGTCTGTCGCGCGTTAGTCGCAGACCGCGCCCTGGGCGGCTGAGCCGACCAGTTTGCGGTATTTGGCCAGCACTCCGCGGGTGTAGCGGGGCGGTGGCGGGGTGAATCCCGCTCGGCGCGAATCGAATTCGGCGTCATCAACGAGGATGTCGAGCGTCTGGTTCGCCACATCGAGTCGAATCCGATCACCATCGGCGACGAAGGCGATCGGTCCGGCATCGACGGCCTCCGGGGCGACGTGGCCCACGCACAAGCCGGTGGTGCCACCGGAGAATCGGCCGTCGGTGAGCAGCAGCACGTCCTTGCCCAGGCCGGCGCCCTTGATCGCACCGGTGATGGCCAGCATCTCGCGCATCCCCGGCCCTCCCTTGGGGCCCTCATAGCGGATCACCACGACATCACCGGCGGCGATGGTGCCGTCCTCAAGGGCGTTCATGGCGGCGCGTTCGCCGTCGAAAACCCTTGCGGTTCCTTCGAATACGTCCGAATCGAAGCCGGCCGACTTGACTACCGCACCCTCCGGCGCCAGTGATCCGTGCAGAATCGTGATACCGCCGGTCGGGTGGATCGGGTTGGACAATGCGCGCAGCACCTTGCCGTCGGGATCCGGCGGATTGATGTGAGCCAGGTTCTCCGCCATGGTCTGTCCGGTCACCGTCATCACGTCACCATGCAGCATGCCGGCATCAAGCAGTGCCTTCATGATGACCGGGACACCGCCGATGCGATCGACGTCGTTCATGACATGGCTGCCGAACGGCTTGACGTCGGCCAGGTGGGGGACTTTCGCGCCGATCCTGTTGAAATCGGCCAGCGACAGTTCCACCTCGGCCTCATGAGCGATGGCCAGCAGGTGCAGCACGGCGTTGGTGGATCCGCCGAATGCCATCACCACAGCGATGGCGTTCTCGAACGCCTCCTTGGTGAGAATGTCGCGGGTGGTGATACCGCGGCGCAGTAGCTCGACAACGGCTTGCCCACTGCGTCGGGCAAACCCGTCGCGCCGACGGTCGGTGGCCGGCGGGGCGGCGCTGCCCGGCAGCGAAAGCCCCAGCGCCTCACCCGCGCTGGCCATGGTGTTGGCGGTGTACATGCCGCCGCAGGCGCCTTCGCCCGGACAGATAGCCCGCTCGATGGCGTCGACGTCCTCGCGGGACATCAGGCCGCGCGCGCAGGCGCCGACGGCCTCGAACGCGTCGATGATGGTGACCTCACGCTCGCTGCCGTCGCTCATCTTGGCCCAGCCCGGCAGGATCGAACCGGCGTAGACGAACACCGCGGCCAGGTCCAGTCGAGCAGCGGCCATCATCATTCCCGGGAGCGATTTGTCGCAACCGGCGAGCATCACCATGGCGTCCATCCGCTCGGCCTGCATCACGGTCTCCACGCTGTCGGCGATGATCTCCCGTGACACCAGCGAGAAGTGCATGCCCTCGTGGCCCATGGCGATGCCGTCCGAGACCGAGATGGTGCCGAACTTCATCGGGAAGCCACCGGCCTCGAACACGCCCTCCTTGGCCGCGTTCGACAGCCGTTCCAGCGAGAGGTTGCACGGGGTGATCTCGTTCCACGACGAGGCCACTCCGATCTGGGGTTTGGCGAAGTCCTCGTCACCCATCCCGACGGCGCGGAGCATGCCGCGGGCAGCGGACTTCTCCAAACCGTCGGTGACGTCTCTGCTGCGGGGCTTGATGTCCGGGGTATCGCTCACCGGTCAAGTATGACCTGCTCGGGGTAGCCGCCAAAATCGTCTGCTTATACCCCCAAGGGGTATGCGGTACGGTGGTCGCATGACTTCTGTCCACACTCGGGTGGCGGCCCTGCTCGCCGCGTTCGCCACCGCAACCATCGTCTCGTCCTGCGCTACCGCCAGCAAGGAGGATCACAGCGTCCCTGCGTCCGGGGTGCCCACCGGACAGGCTGCCGCCCATGACGCTGACGACGTGCAGTTCGCACAGTTGATGATCCCGCACCACGAGCAGGCGGTCGAACTTGCGGCGATTGTGCCCGGCCGTTCGACCAACCCGACCGTGATCGCCCTGGCTGAGAAGATCGCCGCCGAACAGCAACCCGAGATCAGCACGATGAAGGCAATGCTGTCGCAGTGGGACGTCAAGCTCGAGTCCCATGAGAGCGGTCACGCCGGGATGGCCATGCAGGGCATGGTCGACGACGCCACGATGGTCAAACTGGACAATCTCAGGGGCGCCGACTTCGACGCGCTGTGGCTGCAATCGATGATCAGCCACCACCAGGGCGCCATCGCGATGGCCAAGACCGAGATCGCCGACGGCACCAACGCCGACCTGATCGCACTGGCAAAGAACATCGTCACCGCTCAGCAGGCCGAGATTGATCAGATGAAACAGATGGTGGGGGCGTAAATGACTGGGGCGCAGGGATATTCGGAAAATAAGGATAACTACGCAAAGCGGCTGCGTCGCATCGAGGGCCAGGTGCGCGGCGTCGCCAAGATGATCGACGACGAGAAGTACTGCATTGACATCCTGACCCAGATCAGTGCCGTCAACAGTGCCCTGCAATCGGTGGCGCTCGGCCTGCTTGATGAACACCTCAACCATTGCGTGAGCCACGCCGTCGCCGAGGGCGGCGCCGAAGCCGAGACGAAACTCGCGGAGGCTTCGGCGGCGATCGCCCGACTTGTCCGCTCCTGAGGTCTCGGCACGGTCTCGAACCCGCTCTACCGGGGTGTCGGGAGGCCATATCGCCTGCCGACACCCGATACCGTGAGGCGTGTCCACTCAGGCCGTGACGGTCGACGTCGTATCCCAGCGCCGTCCGGGCCCGTGGACCCCCAGGGTCGCCCTCGCACTGGCGGTACTGGCCGCAGCGGCCTTCGTCTACGTGACCGCCGAGATCATGCCGGTCGGAGCGCTGCCCGCGATCGCCGCCGACCTACGGGTGAGCGAAGCGATGGTGGGCACCCTGCTGGCCAGCTACGCCTTGGTGGCGGCCGTGGCCACGGTTCCACTGGTGCGCTGGACAGCCGGGTGGCCGCGCCGCAGAACCTTGCTGTTCACGCTGATCTGTCTGGTGGTGTCGCAGTTAATCTCAGCGCTGGCCCCAACATTCACGGTGCTGGCAATGGGACGGGTGCTGTGTGCCGTCACGCACGGATTGATGTGGTCGGTGATCGCGCCCATCGGCGTGCGACTGGTGCCGCCGACCCACGCCGGTCGGGCCACCGCAGCGGTGTATGTGGGCACCGGACTTGCCCTCGTCGTCGGTAGCCCACTGACCGCACTCATGAGTCAACTGTGGGGCTGGCGGCTGGCCGTTGCGGCCATCACGGCGGCGGCCGTCGTGGTCCTGGTGGCCGCCCGGTTCGCCGTGCCGCTGATGGCAATGCCCGAATCCTCCTGCGGCCCCCGGCGGACCCACCACCATCGCAACCGACGGCTGGTGACGATGAGTGTGCTGACCCTGATCGGAGTCACCGGCCACTTCATCTCCTACACCTTCATCGTCGTCATCATCCGCGACATCGTCGGCCTGCGTGGCTCCGATCTGGCGTGGTTGATGGCCGCATACGGGATCGCGGGTTTGGCTGCCATGGGGATGTTGGCCCGCTCGGGGGACCGACGACCGAAGGCAGCCGTCATCGGGTGCCTGGCCGGCTTGGCGGTGGCGTTCGCGGTGCTTGCCGGACTGGCCTCCGACGATCGCCATACCGCGGCCACCGTGCTGATCGGGATCGTGGCCATCGTGGCCTGGGGCGCGACGGCGACCGCGATGTCGCCGATGCTCCAGTCGGCGGCCATGCGGCATTCGCCTGAGGACCCCGATGGCGCCTCGGGTCTGTATGTGGCCGCGTTCCAGGTCGGCATCATGGCGGGTTCACTTCTGGGCGGACTTCTGTTCTTCCATGGCGGCGTGGCCGTGATGCTGGCCGCGTCGGCACTGCTGATCGTCGCCGCCCTGGCGTGTGTAATCGCCGATCGGCGTCTGCTTATCGACTTCGGCGTGGCCGATCAGAAGTAACGCTCGTCACGTCTGTAGCGATGATCTCTACAGGTCAGCCGGTTTACCTGGGGTTGTGATCGGGTTTGCGGGGCACCTGTGTGCCAAATAGCGGTGCCGCAGCTATGTCAGACTGGAACGGCAGAGAGCATTGGAGGAAATTGGTGAAGCGGGTGAAAGGCGTGCTAGCCGCCGCCTTGTGTGTCGCGGGCGTGGTGGGCGCAGGCCTGGGCAGTGGTCCGGCACTGGCCGACCCTGACCAACCGCCGGCGGACCCTCAGGTCGTCGATGCGGCGCCGGTCCCGGTCGAGCCTGCCCCGATCGAATTCCCGCCCCCTCCACCACCGATGCCGGGTGATCTGGCAGCGCCCGTCGACGCGCCGCCGCCGCCGGTCGATGCTCCGCCGCCGGTTCCAGCGCCCATCCCCGCACCCGTCGCCCCGCCGGTGGTCATGAGCGCGGCCAAGGGTCAGAACTCCGCCCCCTTTACCGGTGACCCGGTGTTCGCACCGCCGGGATTCAATCCGGTTAACGGTTCAATGGTGGGCGTCGCCAAGCCGATCATCATCAACTTCCAGCGACCGATCGCCAACCGGCCACTGGCCGAGCAAGCCATCCACATCTCCTCGTCCCCTGCGGTTCCAGGCACGTTCTACTGGACCACCGACACCCAGGTGCGCTGGCGGCCGTACAACTTCTGGCCCGCCGGCACCCAGGTGCACATCGACGCCAGTGGCGCCCAGTCGAACTTCCGCATCGGTGAAGCACTGATTGCCACCATCGACGACAAGACCCACCAGATGACGGTCACGCGCAACGGCAAGGTGGAGCGGACCTTGCCGGTGTCGATGGGTATGCCCGACGGCAAGCACGAAACTAAGAACGGCACCTACTACGTGCTCGAGAAGTTCCCCGACATGATCATGGACTCCTCCACCTACGGCGTTCCGGTCAACTCCGCGATGGGTTACAAGCTCAAGGTGCAGTGGGCGGTCCGCATCGATAACAGCGGCGCGTTCGTGCACAGCGCACCGTGGTCGGTAGGTGATCAGGGCAAGCGCAACGTCAGCCATGGCTGCATCAACCTCGGCCCGGACAACGCCAAATGGTTCTACGACAACTTCGGCAGCGGTGACCCGATCATCGTGAAGAACTCGGTGGGTCTGTACAACAATCCGGACGGCGCTGACGACTGGCAGTGGACGCTGTACTGAGCCGCTAGCTCCAGATCCTGACCCGCTGCTGTGGTTCAAGGTAGAGCGCATCGTCCGCGCTGACGCCGAACGCGTCGTAGAAGGCGTCGATATTGCGAACGACGCCGTTGCAGCGGAATTCCGGCGGTGAGTGCGGGTCGACGGCGAGCCGGCGAACCGCTTCTGCCACACGGGATTTGGTGCGCCATACCTGTGACCAGCCGAAGAGAACACGTTGGACGCCGGTGAGGCCGTCGATCACCGGCGCCTCCCGGCCGCCCAGCGACAACTGGTAGGCCAGCAGGGCGATGGACAACCCGCCGAGATCGCCGATGTTTTCACCGACGGTGAACGCGCCTTGAACATGGGGCGCTTCATCGCGGGCTTCCAGATCTCGGGGAATATAGGCGTCGTACTGCTCGATCAGCTTCGTGGTGCGGGCGGTGAACTCGGTGCGGTCGGCGTCGGTCCACCAGTCGACCAGGTTGCCGTCGCCGTCGTACTTGGAGCCCTGGTCGTCGAAACCGTGGCCGATCTCATGACCGATCACCGCGCCGATGCCACCGTAATTGGCGGCGTCGTCGGCCTCGGCGTCGAAGAACGGCGGTTGCAGGATGGCGGCGGGGAAGACGATCTCGTTCATCCCGGGGTTGTAATAGGCGTTGACGGTCTGCGGCGTCATGAACCACTCGTCGCGGTCCACCGGACCGCCGAGCTTGGCCACCTCGCGGTCGAATTCCACCTGCTGGCCGCGAACCACGTTGCCGTATAAATCATCTCGCGCGATGCGCAACTCGGAGTAGTCCCGCCAGTTCTTGGGATAACCGATCTTGGCGGTGAACTTGTCCAGCTTCGCAAGTGCTCGCTGCCGCGTCTCGGGCGTCATCCACTCCAGATCGCTGATGCTCACCCGATAGGCCTCCCGCAGGTTGGCCACGAGAGTGTCCATCCGGGCCTTGGCCTGCGGGGGGAAGTGGTGCTGCACGTACAGCCGGCCGACGGCGTCACCCATCAGACCCTCGACCAGTGACACCGCGCGCTTCCAGCGTTCGCGAATCTGCTCGGTGCCGCTGAGCGTACGGCCGTAGAAGTCGAAGTCCTCGGTCACCAACTCATCGGTGAGTATCGCCGCGCGGGCATGGATCAGCCGCCAGCGGGCCCAGTCCTGCCAGTCGGCGAAGTCCGCACCGGACCACAATTCGGCGAAGGCGCTCAGGTAATCCGGTTGGCGCACAACGAGTTCGGCGATCTTCTCAGGTGTGACGCCCAGGGCCGAAACCCAGCCGGCCCAATCGAATCCCGGGGCGGTACCGGAAAGGTCGGCGAAGGCCCGCAGGTTGTAGGACAGATCGGCGTCACGGCGGCGCACCACATCCCAATGCGCCGCGGCCAGGGCGGTCTCCAGAGCCACGATCCGCGCCGCCCGCTCGGCGAACTCATCGGCATCGCCGCCGAACACCAACGCGAACATCCTTGCGATGTGGCCGGGGTAGGCACCCAGGATCGCGGCGTGCTGATCGTCTCGGTAGTAGGACTCGTCGGGCAGTCCCAGGCCGGACTGGCTCAGATGCACCAGATAGCGGGTGGAGTCCTTGGAGTCGGTGTCGATGTAGAGGCCGACTCCGCCGCCGACGCCGGTGCGCTGCGACCGGCCGATCACCGCGGCCAGCTCGTCCGGTCCGGCGGCGGCGTCGATCAGCGCGATCTCGTGGAGCAGGGGCCTCAGCCCCCGGTGGCCGACGCCCACGTCGTCGAGGAAACTCGCGTACAGGTCGCCGATGCGTTGCTCATCGGAGGCGGCCGAACCGGCCCGCTCGGCCGCCTGGGTGATCAGTTCCCGGACCTGTTCCTCGGCCCGGTCGTAGAGCAGCCGGAACGCCCCGTCGGTGGCTCGGTCGGCAGGGATCGCGTATTCGGCCAGCCAGCGGCCGTTCACGTGGCCGAACAGGTCGTCCTGGGGGCGGATGCCGGAGTCCTGGTGGGACAGGTCGATTCCGGAACGCGCAGTGTCTACCGTCACGCCACCATCCTTACCATGGGCGGTAGCCTCGCCCCATGCCCGAGACGGATCAGGTGACCCAGTCGCAGGGCCGCCGCACCGGGATGGTGTCCGGCTTCGGGATCGCCTCAGCTGTGCTGGCCTTGGCCGCCGTGGTGGCGGCGGCGGTGATCGCGGTGATGTGGTCGGGGCATCGCGCGGCGGCTTCCGAGCGCAGTTACCAGGCCCGGTCGATGCAGGCCGCGGCCGAGTGGACCGGTGTGCTGATCAATATGAACACCGACAACGTGGAGGCCAGCCTGGTGACTCTGCGGGATGGCACCGTCGGTGAACTCAACTCGGGTTTCGACGCCTCGATCGCGCCCTACCGCGAGGTGGTCAAGACGCTTCGCTCGCGCACGACCGGTCGAGTGGAGTCGGTTTCGATCGAAGAGTTCCACCGTGACCTTGACAGTCAGTCCGGCCGGCGGCCACCGGAAAGTCTGGCACCCGAATTGGCCGACCGCACCGACACCGTTCTGGTGGTCGCGACGTCGGTGAGCGAGAACGCCGGCGCCAAACCCACCACGGTGCGGTGGAATCTTCGGCTGGGCGTGTCCGACGTGGACGGCAAGCCGATGATCTCCCGCCTGGAGTCGGTGCGATGAGGAACCTGGCCCGGGTGCTCGCCTTCGATGTTGCAGCACCACTGGCCGCGATCTCCGCCCTGCTGATCATCGGCGTCATGCTCGAGTGGCCGCTGTGGTGGGTGTCGGTGTGTTCGATCCTGTGCCTGCTGATCGTCGAGGCCGTACTCGTCAATGCCGTTCTGTACCGGCGTGATTCGGTCACGGTGGGGACCGACGATGACAAGCCCGGCCTTCGGCTGGCGGTGGTGGGTGTCGCGTCGGCGGCGCTCCTGTCGGCTGCGGCGATCGGCTACAACAGTTGGGTGCAGCCGGACCGGGTTTTCACCGCCGACTCCGCCGACGTCGTGCGGATTGCCACCGAGGTCGCCGAGGCGACCGCGACGTTCACCCCGTCGGACCCGAACTCCTCAATTGAGCGCGCCGCCTCGCTGATGGTGCCCGAGCGTGCGGAGGCGTTCAAGGCGCAGTTCGGTTCGGCGACCGCCGATATGGTCAAGCGCAATATGTCCGCGCAGGCGATCACGATGTCAGCGGGTCTGGAGACGCTGGGGCCGTCGTCGGCGAGTGTGGCTGTCCTGATGCGCGGCACACAGAGCGCGCCGGGTCAGGATCCGAGCTCCGCGGTGTTGTCGCTTCGGGTGGCACTGTCCAGAGAAAGCGGCAGTTGGCGGGTGGTCGACGTATCGCCGATCAATGCGCGATGATTTGCTAAATATGCCAAATCCTCGACAGATTGCGTTGCTGACGTGCATACTTTCGGGGACTTTTGGCAAACTTCTTCACACTTGGGGGGAACTGAGATGACCTCAGCACAGTCCAGCGCGAGCCGATCGGCCACTGACGGCACTCCTTTGCTGCGGCCCGTGACCCCGGCACGTTATGTGGGCCGGGTGGGCGCTCTGGCTGTCGCGTTGGGCATCGGGGCATGGGTCGCCTCCACACCGGTGGTCGCACTGGCCGATTCCGGGTCCGAGGGATCGACACCGTCGGAATCCGCTTCCGCGACAGCACCGCGGGCGAGTGCGCACGCCCGGTCGCCGCGATCGGCGGCCCGCACGTCGGCGCCGCGTGCGGCGTCCACCGCGCCAAAGTCCTCGGCTGCCGTCGGCCGCGCCAGCGCCGCTGCGACGGCACCCGCTGCGGTTCTTGCCGGCTCGACCGACGTGGGCGCTCTGCACTCCAACACCAATCCCGTTGCACCGCAGGCGGAACCGTTGGTCTGGACGGCTATGGCCTACGCGCGGCGGGACAGGAGCAGCGCAACCAGAAGCACACCAGCCGCCAGCACCTCGACCTCCCGCGTGATCACGCCCGGAGTGTCGGCCAATTCCGTCGTGGGGACGCCGACGGCCGCAGCGGCGACCCTTGGTAACCCGGTCGCCGATTTCGTTCGCTTCTTCATTGGAAACGGCACCGCCGATAACGTCAACGGCGGCCTGCTGATCGGCAACGGCTTCAACTTCGATGCGCTTTCCTGCACCGGTGATGTGGCATGCAACGGCGGTGCCGGCGGACTGATCGGCAACGGTGGTAACGGCTACAACGGTGGCAACGGCGGTTCGGCGGGCTGGTTCGGCAACGGCGGCGCCGGCGGCAACGGAGTGACCGGTGGCAACGGCGGCAACGGTGGTAGCGGTGGCAACGGCGGTAACGGTGGACTGTTCATCGGCCGCGGTGGTCTCGGCGGCGTCGGTGGCAACGCAGGCGGAAACCTGGGCACCGTGGCCGGCACCGGCGGCAACGGTGGTTCCGGCGGACTGCTCGCCGGTAACGGTGGTCGTGGCGGTGTCGGTGGTTACGGCGGTACCGCAGGCTCCGGCGGTAACGGCGGCAACGGCGGCGCCGTAGGTGCGCTGTCACTACTGGGTCGGGCTGCCGACGGCGGCAATGGCGGTGTGGGCAATAACACCAACGCCGGCGGCAACGGGGGCTCCGGCGGCAACGGCGGAGACAACGGCCTGTTCGCCGTATTCGGCGATGGCGGGCGGGGCGGTACCGGCGGCAATGGCGCGAACGGCGGCACCGGCGGCAACGGCGGGACAGGTTCGGTGCTGACCGGTAGCGGTGGCCGCGGCGGGGTGGGTGGAAACTCGACAGCCACCAACGGCAACGGCGGCAACGGCGGCGTCGGCGGCAACTCGTCAATCATCGTCCTGCTGGGTAGCGGCGGCCGCGGCGGCGACGGCGGCACCGGAGCCGGCACCGGCACCAGCGGTTCTGGCGGCAAGGGCGGGGCCGGTGCCCTGCTGATCGGCAGCGCCGGCGACGGCGGTACCGGTGGATCCGCTCTGGCACCCGCTGGCGTGGTCGGCGTTGGTGGCGACGGCGGCAGCGTCGGCGCGCTGTCACTATTCGGCGACGGCGGTACCGGCGGGGCCGGCGGTGCTGGGATCGACGGTGACAACGGCGCGAATGGAAGCCTTGGCGGCGGGGGCAGTAACGGTCGCAACGGCACCGCGGGCGGACAAGGCGGCAATGGTGGCGACGGCAGTTCGGTCGTAGGCCATGGCGGTAGCGGCGGCGCCGGTGGTAGTGGCGGTAGCGGCGGCAGCGGTGGCAACGGGGATAACGGCGCAGCCCTGCTGGGCCTCACTGGCGGCAAGGGCGGTGCCGGGGGAAGCGGCGCACTCGGCGGCGGCGGCGGCAACGCGGGCACCGGGGCGATCCTGTTCTTCATCGACACGACCGGCAATGGTGGTGCGGGTGGTCGTGGCGGTAACGCTGGCGCCGGCGGCAACGGCGGCCAGGGTGGCAGCGGCGCGAACGGCATCAACGTCACCGGATTGCGAGACGGCGCGGGCGGCGGCGCGGGCGGCGCCGGCGGCAACCCCGGCACTGCCGCAGCTGGCGGCAAGGGCGGTACCGGCGCCACCAACGGTGCTGAAGGCACCGGTGGATCCACGGCCGCTAGTCCGTCCGGTAACGGCGGGACCGGCGGCACCGGTGGAAACGGCGCCGGAGGCAACGGCAAGGGCGGCAAGGGCGGCACCGGCGGTGCCGGTGGCTCGGTCGGTAATGGCGGTAACGGCGGAACGGGTGGCAACGGCACCGCATCCGGTGCCGGCGGCGGCGGCGGCACCGGCGGCAATGGTGGGAATACGTCCGGTTACGGCGGCTATGGCGGCACCGGCGGCACCGGCAACCCGGCGGGATCTCCCGGCAGCAACGGCACTCCCACGCCGCCAACGCCCTAAGCGGGCCGCGGCTCAGCCAGATTCGGGTTCGGGAACCTCGTCGTCGGGCCCCGTGCCATCGGCTGAGTCCTGCTGAGCCCGGATCTTGGCGAACCTGTCGGACAGCCGGCGCATCCGGATCATCAATGATGCGGCCGGGCTGACGGAGGCGTCGAGATAAGCCGAAAGGTGTTCTCGTGCAACGCCGATCCGG
>Ga0194059_1000183_pt1 | contig 31374 bp, 33 predicted proteins | sample SepL6211m_MetaG_FD_163426 | JGI IMG/M metagenome (GOLD analysis project Ga0194059, IMG submission 163426) | Anoxic zone freshwater microbial communities from boreal shield lake in IISD Experimental Lakes Area, Ontario, Canada - Sep2016-L626-11m | ecosystem: Environmental > Aquatic > Freshwater >...
CCTTGCATAAACGATCATTCTTAGCTAATCTTAAAAGTTGTAGTGAAAACATAAGTTACCTATTTTAATAGGTAGGGTCTGAAAGCAAAATTGAAATTTGACAAGTGGTTTCGGAACGGGTCTAATTTTTAAAGGTAACTTTGTTGAGTTTTGTATTTTTAACATTATTTTCTTCCTTCTTGGCTTTATTACCCTGGGAATATTTTGGATTTATCTGCCATATTGGTCAGTAAAATATTTCGTTGCTAATTTAGAAATCGAAATGTATGAAACTGAAAATTTAGAACAACCTAAAGAGGCCTGATTGACAATAAAAGTCATTTTTAACTAACCAGGTGTACATGTCTCAAACTTTATTTACAGGTAAAACTTTTACAGTCAGAAGAAATATTTTAAGCATCTTGGGTGCTGCGATCAAGGTATTTGATGAAAATGGAGAGCAAATTTTGTTTTCCAAGCAGGCAATTTTAAAGCTTAGGGAAGATATTAGAATTTATACCGACGAAACCAAAACTCAAGAAGTATTCAGAATCAAAGCTAGAAATGTTATTGATTTTTCAGCTGCCTATGACGTGATAGACAGTCAAACTAATAGCAAGATTGGAGCTTTAAAAAGAAAAGGTCTGAAATCGCTAATTAGGGATGAGTGGCTAATTCTGGACATTGACGACAATGAAGTTGGTTTGATTAAAGAAGATAGTGCTACAATGGCAATTCTACGAAGATTTTTATCAAATCTAATCCCTCAGTCGTTTCATGTGTCTAAGGATGGCAAGCAGATTGCCACTTTTAAAAGAGCTTTTAATCCGTTTGTAACTAAAATTGCCGTAGATTTTTCAGCTGATACTGAGGGTCATTTTGATCATCGAATTGGTCTTGCTGCAGTACTTTTGATCGCTGTGATTGAAGATAGGGGGTAATTACAAGGTATTTTAGCTGCTCAATTTCAAAGTTTTATTCAAGATAAACTGGTGAAAAAAATTACGCTGAATTTATTTTATTTTCTATTTTGCTAAAATAATGCTTGCTGGACACCGTCCAAAGTTGTGGGTCGCAACCACCTTTTGTCAAAGATTGCCCCTGATCATCAAGAATAAAAAATTCAGGTTCAGTTTTGAGATATTTATATACTCTAGCAGCAATTAAAGCAATTTGGGTAAGACCAAACTTTGTCGCCCCAGAATGGATGATAGCCTGTTCAAATGGCCATACTGTTTTAGAATGATACGACTCTACTTTTTCAGCCTGATTAGCAATCATAGTTCGAAAACCATGAGTTGTAAGTAGTTTACCTGAGGTCTTAATTACGGCATCAACCTGTGATTGATTTAAATCACCTACTTCTAGGTAATAAAGCATATGCAAGGTGTCCGAAGTTTCCACGATTATCTCACCTAGCTCATCTCGTGCTAATAAAAATTGACCTGACTGCTCATTATACATTTTTTCTTTAAAGGCATCAATCATTTCTTGAGCTAATTTTTCGGCATCAACAACTTTTACAAAGTCTCTAAGAAAACGCATAGCAGCTAAGTTTTGTACTTGGGTTAGCGTATAGCAAATTGGATATGCTGGCTGATGGTTTGGCCGATGAATAATCTGGGAATCCTTCCAATAAGTTACTTTTAAAGCAAATGTTGTAGCTCCTGAATAAGATGGTGATTCCCAAAAAAGACCATTCTTTGTATGTTTTTGTATATATTCAAAGGCGGCTAAAATGTGATCTTTTTGAATTTTCAATAAATCATGATCACCTGTTAGTTCTAAATATTTTTTATGGCCCAATATAAATAGTGCTGTGGTGTCACACGCTGCATATCGTGTAGTGTGTCCACGCATAGAAATCTCTGGAATTTCATGATGTATTTTACCTGGCTCTTCCCCGGTGAAAGAATCTGTTTTATCACCTTGCTGCTGTGCACAAAAAATTAGCTGATCTTTTATAATTCCGGGATCCTCAAAAAGAAAACCAGCAATTAGCGAGTCGCGACTAAAATTTCCTGGATATCCTGGAGACCCAGCCCTAAACAGACTTAGTTCATCATGATCAAAATGTAAATTAGAAAGCATAAATTGGACTGATCTAAAAGCCTGGAGAGAACTTAGCGAGTAGTCAAATCATTTATCACAATCAAGTAAATTTTAAACAAAGTTTATTTATTATAAAATCGCACTGTCCAATTGGACATAATTAATTTTAAAGCTAATTCAATTAACAGCTCAACTAAGTTTATATTCAGTATAATGAACTCAAAGCCCCTGCCCGACTATCTTTTCGTTTTAATTCAACTAGCACTTTTCTTGGCATTGTATTTTGTTCGAGATAATATTTTACAACAGTATTTGGTCTCTATACCAAGCTCAATATTTTTAACTCTAGAGTTTTTAGGCTTTGCATTATCTTTACTCGCTGTACTTCAGCTAAATTCTAGAATCAGTATTTTTCCATCACCAACTAAAGATACTAGACTGATCACTAGAGGTGCTTACAAATACTTCAGACATCCAATTTATACTGGTTTAATACTCTTTTTCCTTGGTTTTAGTCTAGCCTCTGGCTCAATTTTTAGACTACTTTTGACCGTAGCTTTGTTTGTTTTATTTAATCAAAAAGCTAAATACGAAGAAACACTTTTAATTAAAGTTTTTCCCGAGTATAAAGCTTATATGAAAAACACTTGGAGGATTTTGCCTGGATTTGGAAAAGTTAAGTAATTATTAGATCAAGCAGGTCAGGAAACTTCCGAAACTTCTCCCGATACTCCAAATTAAAATGCCCAGAATCAGGTATTATTATTGGCTTAACTCCTAAATTTTCAGCTAAATATTCCGTCTGTTCTTTGGAAATATATGGATCTTGCGGTGACCAAATTACCTCAATTTTTTCGGCAGAATTTTTAATCTTTTCAAAGTCTATTTTGGCATCAAAAAGTTTTTCGCAATTCCAACCTTCGTCGTGATAAAATCCAGCTACCAGAATTGCTTTGTTTATTTTTATACCTGCTGGAAGCCTTTGCAAAATTCCTAAAATAGCTGCCGCGCCTGAGCTGTGTCCGATAATAATCGTTTCTGAGTTAAAATCGAAATCCTTTAAAAACTCCCAGTAATTATTAATATTTGGAGCCCAGGCCTCTGGTAATTCTGGAAGCCAGACTTTGTAGCCGTCAGACTCTAACTGTTCTTTTAGCCAAGGAAACCAATTACCTTGATGCTCAACTTCAAGTCGATCTGGATCAAAGTTTGTACCGTGCAATATTATGGCGTTTTTGTTCATAGATAAGTATTTTTGTTTAATGAGCTTGGATTTAGTTTTTGACAATTCACTAAGATTTCAATATCATTAAAATACAAATCGACATTCGTCGCGTACCCCTATTTTTAGGGGTCAATTTTTTGCCTAAAAACCAATTCTTTCAGTGCTGACACCAATCTTTCAAATTCTTTAGAATCAAGCCTTGTTATTCTGCGTCTCAATCGTTTAACATCTATTGTTCTCAAATGGCTTAACAGTGCTGAATATTTTTGATTTTTATATTCTATTTCATAATAAAATTTATTGTCTTTGAGTATTGAACTTGTGGGCACCACTAAGCAAATATTTCTATTGAATTTGCGAATTACAACAACTGGCCTCATAAAATTGTCACCTTTACCGTTTTCTTCATCACCAATATTTTGTCCAAAACTCGACCACCACACCTCTCTTTCATTGAAGTAAGGTCTTTTTTCATGAGTGTGAATATTAAATTTAATTTTTATCCAAGATATAAAGTTTTTTAACATAATATAGCTTTGTTATAATATTTACATGTAAGTTAATTAACCCGTCAAGGTAGGTTGGCAAAATTAACTTTACAATGACTTTAACTTAACACAAACCTAACGGGTGACCTCCCCAATATTAGATGAAACAACAAGTACCTTTGATTTAAACGGCAAAACTATAGAAGTAAACAGCGACTTTGAGCACGCCTTAGATGTGGTTATCAATCAGCGCAAAAATGTATTTATCACTGGAAAAGCTGGTACCGGAAAATCTACCCTTTTAGAAATAATCAAGACCAAAGCCAAACGCAAAGTTGTTGTCTTGGCACCAACAGGTCTGGCAGCTTTGAACGTTGGCGGTCGAACTATCCACTCATTTTTCAGACTCGCTCCAAGTGTAACTTTAGAAGAAGCTAGAGAAGCAGGAAGTAAACGAAGCAGCGATAAGGTAATTCAAAATTTAGAGATTATTGTAGTTGATGAAATTTCTATGGTCAGAGCAGATTTACTTGATTGTATGGATATATTTCTCAAGAACGCTCGAGGCAACAACATGCCTTTTGGAGGAATTCAAATGGTCTTTATTGGCGATCTTTATCAGTTGCCACCAGTGCTTCGATTTAACGATCAAAACGATTTTAAAAGAATGTATGCCAGTCCGTATTTTTTTGGGGCAAAAATTATGGAGCAGATGCTTAGCGGCGATAGTATCTTTGGAGAAAAAGAATTGGAACTCATTGAACTGCAAAAAATTTACAGGCAAAATGATCAAGAATTTATAGATTTATTAAACTCGATCAGGCATGGTCAGAAGACACCCGAAATTTTAACCAAGTTGAATCAGCGAGTAACTACAGACATTTCTAAAACTGCTATAACTTTAACCACGACTAACGAGATGGCACGAGAAATCAATATGATTAACCTGGATAACCTGGAAACCGAAAGTAAATTTTACAAAGGCCTTTTAACTGGTAAATTTTCAGAAAAAGAACTACCTACCGACATGTCACTAGAGCTCAAACCTGGAGCCAGGGTGATGTTTGTAAAAAACGATTCTAAGGGCAAATGGGTAAACGGGACTTTGGGTTTTGTAACTGAAGTTTTGCAAACTAGCGTGAAAGTGAAAGTTGATAACAAAGATGAGGTTGAGGTGAGTATTGAAGGTTGGGAAATCTACAAGACCAACTACAATCAAGAATTAAATATTTTAGAAAACGAAGTCCTGGGCTCATTTAACCAACTACCACTCAAACTTGCCTGGGCAATTACTATCCACAAAAGCCAAGGCCAAACTTTTGACGAGGTAGTCATTGATCTCAAACACAGGGCTTTTTCAGCTGGTCAAACTTACGTAGCATTGTCACGATGTCGTACATTTGAAGGCTTGTATCTAACTCAAAAAATCCAGCCAGCAGACATTAGGACCGACTTTGGAGTAAGTAAGTTTTTGGATAAGTTTAATCCGGCAGTTGATGAGGTAGTGTTGGAGATGGAGTAAAATAGTACAACCCCAGTCACTTCGTGACAGCCCCTTGCAAGGGGCATTCTTGCCACACTAAATTAATCACCCTTCAGTAGCAAATGTTACAAGGCGATGAACCACCGTTTTTTTAAAATATACAGGAATAAAAAATGCCCCTTGCAAGGGGCTGGCGACGTAGTCGACTGGGGTTATTTTTACTCGCTTCGCCCGCACCGCTCTACATTGCGTAGGCCTACTCGGTAAATACACCTTTTGTTGTCCTAGCGGACGCTGGTGACCCTCTTATCAAATCCAAAATATGACTTCGTATAATTATTTTTTTTGTAGAATTTATGAGCCAACTTTCGTTTTATAGATGAGGATATATCAATTATCAATAATTCTCTTTGTCTTGCATAGTCTTCAACGTATTTTAAAACTTCACTTCCAATTCCCAATGATCTGAACTCTTTAGAAACAACCAATTCGTCTACAATCAGACTCTTTAAACCTTCTAAATTTTGGTCTAAATGTATCTGACAAAAGGCAACTGGTAGGCCACTGTTTTCTACTCCTATAAACACCCTACCCCAACTTGAAAGCAGTTTAAAATTCTCCAGTAAAATATATTGATTTTTAACAAAAGGCAAAAGCTCTTGAATAATTGGCAGATAATTTAGAATACTATTTTGATCCAATTCCTTAAATTCTAAAAGTGACAAACTCTGACTCATACTCTTAAAAAGTTTTTAAAAGTTTTGATTTGGTCTAGTAATTATCTAATCACGATTAAAATGTAGCCTCCCCACACCATTTTCAAACGATCTAACAAGAGACCTTGCGTCTGGAAGTAAGGTTATGAATGTGCCAAGCCTTTTGGCATTTATATTCAGGTAATGGCTCCGCTTCATATATTCCAATTCTCCCATCTGGAAGTTTTACAATAACCACTAGTACCGCCTTTCCGTTAATAATTGCCCACGCTCGAAAAGATGTGTATCGACCATCATAAACAGCATTATCTGCGACTATGCCAAACAACCTAGTGCTATTATTTACACTAAGTCGTATTATAGAACCAATATCTTTTGTTGTAACGCTAAAAATATTATCGCCAAAACGGTTATGAGTACCAAGGGAGTTGCTCGGTACTAAATCGGGTAAATACCCTCTCATTGGCTGTAAATTGGTATTTTCAGATACTGAATCGCTTGAAGAAAATTTCTTATCAATAACAATCACACCGCTTACTGCGAGGTCACCATTAATCAAACAAAAGTATGGCTGATTTAGAAGCTGGGCCTCTTCGTTCTCTATAAGAGCTTTCAATTGATCTGGTGGTATATTCCTAGCCTCAGTTATGTTTACATCTCCATATCCAGCAGGAAGTCGCTGGATCGTATTTGAAACAGAAAAAAACTGCTTGGTTTTTTCAACTACATATGAACTTTGTGTTAGTTGGTCTTGAGCATGAGCAGGCGAGCCAACAACTGTTGAAGCAGCTATTGCAGCAGAAATTAAAAAGGCAGGGAGACTAAATCCATGGGTATTATTTATTGTTTCAAGTTTTATCATAATCTCTTCTCGAATCACATTTATCACTTTTTAACAAATTATAGATGGAGATAATTTTTGACAAACTTCGTAAAATATCGCAATATATACTATATTAGTATAAAAGTGGATTATGCCTGTTTTAACCAAAAAGAAAAAAAATACAAAATTTTTAAAATTTAACCTAGCCCTTGATCCAGGACTAGAAGAAATAATGCAAACTATCGACCGACGATTCCCTGAATTTAGGTTTAACAGTTCAGCTAAAGTTCGCTTCGCCTTAGGACAGCTTGCTAGGCAAACTACTGATGATGGTTGGGGCTGGTTTGATGAGTATTACAACTCTTTAAAACCTTTAAACGATGAAGAAATGAAAAAATCGGAGGAAGAATTTATAGAAACTTGGAGCCAAATTAAAAAAGACTTGTAAAATGCTTGTTACACTAGATACTTCTGTTATCATTTCAGCATTTATTGGAAACCTAGGACCTGCGGCTCAAATTTTAAAATACTTTAAAGAGAGCAAGATTGATTTAGCGTTATCAGTAGAAACTTTAAGAGAATTAAAACAAACTATAGCAAAACCATCCATAAAGGCTTTAAAAAATTACAACTCCAGAGCTATGGCAAAATTTATACCCCAATATAAACACAAATCCCAAAATTTTATCTTAGAAAATGTGGTCGGTATTTCAATCAAAAGCCGAGATGCTACAGATAATGTTTTTCTTGATCTTGCCTCAATTAGTGGATCAAAATATTTAGTAAGCCTTGATAAAGATTTGTTGGTCGTGAAAAATACCAACACTTTTGAAATTATAGATCCGTGGCAACTTTTAAACGAGCTGCGCCAACTTTGACAAAATCACCTTACAAACTCTGAAGTAATTTATGCAACCTACCCAAAATTACAAACAAACCTTAGACGACTTAGCCACTTTATACACCAACTACTACCACACTCACAGGGCTTCTACCAATCCTTTTAAACTAGAAGAGGCAATCGCAACCAATCCGGATTTTCAATACGGTCCAGATAAAATAATTATCCGAGAAAACCTAGCCGAACACGTTGGCTCGCTTCCAATTGTAGCTTCCTTTTTACACCCTTATATTGAGCACAAAGTTGATCTTGGAAAAGCCCTGCAAATGCTAGCCATTCACGACATTGCCGAAACAACACTGGGAGATGAAAATATTTTTAGTAAAAGCCAAGCCAAGGAAGATCAAGAATTTGAGGAAACCATGAGGCTGCTACACCCAAGCCAGCATGAGATTTTTAAAGAATTTGAAGCGATGGAAACCAACGAAAGTAAATTTGCTAAATCCATTGATAAATTAACCCCAGATTTGATAGATTATTTGTGCCAACCAGAGGTAATCTTGATCCGTTTTAGCCTACAAATGCACACCACGCCTGATAAAATTTTAGAACTGGTGAGGTCTTTTAAAACTAAATATATGCTTTGGGATGGTTTTTTGAAAGTGTTTCATGAGACTATGCTGAGCGAGTTTGAAAAGAATTTAGCTAAGTTTTAATCGTGGTGTCTCGAATATTTTCGACTAATTAGGAGTATTTAATTCTAATATTTAACCAAACCTGCAATATTTTATATAATTATGCAACTAAACAATTAATTTTTCACACCCTCAAAATCTCATCCCAATCTGTAGTATAATTCGGCGAGCGTTGATCACTTTTAACTTTCCAAGCTTGCTTTAGACCATTAGAGGCTAAAACGATACTACCTGAACCGTACTTTCGGTTTAACTTATCGACTGCCTTGGAAATGCTTTTTTGCTTTAAATTAGATTTTTCTAAGGCTTGATTGTCGGTAAACAAGTCTTCAATTTGGAAGGTTTTGTCTTCATCCAAAAGACCCCAAAAAGCCACGCCTGCTTTTTTGTACTGCATTCCTGGCTGGTAGATTTTTTCTAAAAGTTTAAAGGCTTGTTTAACTAGTTCTGGTGTATAGTTGGTTGGAATAGAAAGAGTTGCCCCTTGAGAATTGGAGTAATAGTTGCTGCGATCAAAACGATTGGTCATTACAAATACTGAAATGTAACTGGCTACACTTTTTTGCTTGCGTAGCTTTTCACTGGCTCTGGTGATGTAGGTAGAAACTGCTTCTTGCAGGCCCTGAAAAGTAGTTACTGGTTTTCCAAAAGAGCGGGAAGATACAATTCCTTTTCGTGGGTCAGAGGTAGAAGTAATTTCAGTGACGTTTTGACCGTTGAGTTCTTGGACAATTTTAAGTCCTGTGATGGCTAGATTGGCCTTGATCCAGTCTTGAGAAGAATACTTTAAATCTTTGGCACTGTAAATACCTTTCTGCCTTACTTTAAGGACATTTTGCCTGCCAATTCCCCACACATCAGCTACGTTTAAACTTTCCAAAAGCTCGTCAATTTGAGGATTTTCAACTAGGCTAATCACACCATTGTAAACCAAGCCTCCTTTTTTACTATCTTCTTTAGCAATTTCATTGGCTACCTTTGCCAGAGTTTTAGTTTCAGCGAAGCCAACACATACAGGCAGGGATAAATCTCGTCTAAGTCTATCTTTAATCTCTTTGCCAAACTGAATTAGCTGACTTGGTAAAACATGTGAAACATCTAAAAAGGCTTCATCAATAGAATAAATTTCAATCGGCCCGTATTCGGCCAAAATATTCATTACCCGGCCGCTAATATCGCCATACAAAGTATAGTTTGAAGAGAATGCCACAGCCCCTGCTTTATCCAGTTCATCTTTAATTTTAAAATAGGGTGAGGCCATATTTACCCCAAGCTTTTTAATCTCGTTACTTCGGGAAACCACACAGCCATCATTGTTGCTAAGCACTACAACTGGAGTATTTTGCAGATCAGGCCGAAATATTCGCTCGCAGGAAACGTAAAAGTTGTTGATATCTATCAGCCCTACCCTACTCATAAGCGGTTTAAGTTTTTTTAATAATCCAAGTAACCACTCCCCAGATTTCAAAGTTTGTGTCTTCAGTGATTTTAATTTCAGGATAGTTTGGGTTTTCGGGTCTCAAGCTCATCTCTTTTTCTTTTATATGAAGTCTTTTGAGAGTAAAATCCCCTTCCAGGACTGCCACTACAATTTGCCCGTCTTTGGCTTCTAAAGATTTGTCTACAATTACCACATCTCCAGTACTAATTCCAGCATTAATCATACTCTGCCCTTCTACCCTAACCAGAAAAGTAGAATTTGGGTGACTAATTAATTTATCATTCAAATCAATTTTATTCTCCATAAAGTCATCCGCGGGACTTGGAAAGCCTGCCGACAAAAGGCTATCGTAAAAGGGAATTTGCAGGTCAGAAGTTTTTTGAAGAGGGATAGGTTGCATGGTATAAATACAAACGAATATTTGAGTTGTTGAAAAGGGCATAAAAACTCAGGCAACACCTGTCATAATGAAATTGCACCTGTCATCCTGAACTTGTTTCGGGATCTAATCCCTCCCCTACACCTCAACTCTCTTTATCAAATCCCTAATCGCAGCGGCCTTTTCAAACTCCTCATCCTTTACAGCTTTATCCATCAACTTTTCTAATTTAGCCACTGATAAATTCTCAGCTTCAAGCTCAATAATATAATTATTTTTAGCCCCTTCAAAATCTTCATAAAGCTGCTTAGCTTTCTTGCTTCTAACTGTTTGCTCAGTTATTTGAGGACCGTGAACAGAATTATTTTGAGCTTTTTGAGATCTGGTTCGGCGACTTCCTACCGCAATAAATTCGTCTAATTGTTCAAATCCATTTACTGTATACTCAGCACCTGCTTTGCCAAAATTTTCATCATTTTCGATATCTTCACGCACATCATCAGCGATTGATTGCAGTTCACGAGTAGTAGATTTTGGAGTAATCCCATGCTCTATATTATAAGCTGCTTGAATGCCACGTCGACGATTAGTTTCGTCAATAGCATATCGCATCGAGTCAGTCATTTTATCAGCATACATGATCACCTTGCCCTCTTCGTGACGAGCAGCTCTTCCGATAATTTGAACTAAACTAGTTTTAGAGCGTAAAAACCCTTCTTTATCAGCATCGAAAATGGCCACTAGACTAACTTCAGGTAAGTCCAAACCTTCCCTTAATAAGTTAATTCCAATCAACACATCGTATTTTCCTCGACGCAAATCGGACAAAATATCCAAACGATCTAAGGTTTCTACATCGCTGTGAATATAGGCCGACTTAATACTTATCTGTTTGAAATAAATATCCAGCTCCTCAGCAAATTTCTTGGTCAAAGTAGTAATCAACACCCTCTGTCCACGGGTAACCCTAAGCCTAACCTCTTCTAAAACGTCATCGACTTGATTTTCTACAGGTTTTATTTGAATTTCAGGATCTAATAATCCCGTCGGTCTAATTATGGCCTCAGCGTAAGGTATTTTGGCAGTCAAAGAAGTGGTATCAGGATTTTGTGAAACACTTACCGTTGGTGAGCCGTCTAAATTTCTATGCCCTACAATCTCTTTACCTAGGCTATTTTTACGACCAAATTCAAATTCTGAGGGCGTGGCGGAAACGTAAACTAGCTGGTTTTGTTTTCCAAAAAATTCATTGATTCTAAGCGGTCTGTTGTTCATTGCCGAGGGAAGACGAAAACCGTACTCGACCAAAGTCTCTTTACGGCTACGATCGCCGCTATACATGGCTCCAATTTGAGGTAGGGTAATATGACTTTCATCTACAAAAGTGATTGAATCATCTGGGAAATAATCCAAAAGTGTAGCCGGTGGTTCACCGTTTTGCCGACCATCAAAGTAGCATGAATAATTTTCAATTCCTCCTACGTAACCCAGATTTTCCAGCATTTCAATATCAGCCATGGTACGATCTTTGATCCTTTGGGCTTGTAAAAGCTTGCCATCCTTTTCGAAAACTTCCACTCGCTCAACTAAATCCGACTCAATATCTTTAATTGCATTCTGGATTTTTTCCTGGGTAGTTACATACTGCTTGGCAGGAAATATTGTATAAGTGTCCATTTCTTCGATTGACTGGCCTGTGGTAGTGTCAAAAGACTGAATACTTTCCAAGTCATCTCCGTAAAAAGAAAACCGATAGCCCACCCTTTCCTCTGAAGTTGGATAAACTTCCAAGGTGTCACCACGAACCCGAAAAGTACCCCGACTCAAATCCGTACTGCTGCGGGTAAACTGCATGTCTACAAGCTTTCTAACCAGTTTTTGGACTTTATAAATCTGACCCTTTTCCACTTCAATTTTTAAAGAATTAAAATCTTCAGGATCTCCCAAACCGTAAATACAGGAAACAGAAGCTACAATCAATACATCTTTTCGGGTTAATAAAGCCTGTGTGGTAGCGTTTCTAAGCCTTTCAATTTCTTCGTTAATCTGAGTTTGTTTTTCAATAAAAGTGTCGCTGCGAGGCAAGTAACTTTCGGGCTGGTAGTAATCGTAGTAACTTACAAAATAGTGTACAGCATTGTTTGGGAAAAATCTTCGAAATTCCTCTGCAAGCTGGGCAGCAAGGGTTTTATTGTGAGCAATTATCAGTGTTGGTTTTTGCAGGTTATTAATAATCGAAGCCATCATGTAGGTCTTTCCAGTACCAGTAGCCCCCAAAATAGTTTGCTCAAAATTTCGCTTGGAAAGTGAATCCGTGACAAAATCAATCACCTTACCTTGATCTCCTGCAGGGCTATATGGCGAAACCAGCTCAAAGGGCCTGCTTTTTTGACTATTAGCCACTTGTTTTCTCTCACTCATGACCGAAAATCGTTAGCTACAATACCACGAATGTCAAGACCTATATCACAAACGAATTGACTTTGAAGTTCCTCCCTGACAAGGGAGATGTCACGAAGTGACGGAGGGTTGTAATTTCGCTCGTGGCTAAATCTTTTTCCGCTTACGCCCGCACCGCACTAAACTGCGTAGGCCTATTCGGTAAACACACCCTTTGTTGTCCTAGCGGACGCTGGTGACCACAGAACACCCCCTGACCCCCTCTACAGAGGGGGATTAGTTATTGTAACTAGACTAGTCTTTAAAAGTCAATATAAAAACCTTTTTTTTAAACACTAAAGTGGTAGGTAAAAGATTCCCCCTCTATAGAGGGGGTCAGGGGGTGTTCTGTGGTATTCGCGGCCCCGAGCGACCATTAACTACAACACAATCCGAACAGGCAGACGCAGAAAATAACAGTGCGGGCGAAGCGGAAAAAGAGGCATTCTCACTAACCCCAAAATTTTTGACTAAAAGCTCTCTCTGCTATGGTAAAAAAGTCTCCAAGTTAAAACTTAACAGTTACTTGTGTAGGCATCAACCAATGAGCTTAAAGGGAGCTAACGTTAATGGAAAATGCGCAAAGATGGTTAGAGTCGGTTTTGTCAAACTTAAAATCCTTTTTCTCGGATTTTGCAAGACATTTTGACTATGCACAAATTTTGATTATTGCCTCCGTTTGCTGTGCGCTAATGGCAACAATAATTTTATTACCAAATTTGTTGATAATTCTTTTGTCAGCAACTTGTCTTTTTTTCATGATTACAGGCCTTGCTAAGTTTGCGAATTGGTAAAGGCTAGAGAGTGAGGCTGCATTTATGTAACTTCACTTTCGCCATTTCTCATCATTCTCCACCCTAAAGGTGGAGTTTTTGTTTAGTTTATTTATTGAAATTGAATTACTTTACTTGACACAAATTCTTTACTTTAGTAAATTAGCTTTACTATGTCTACAGCATCAGCAACTAAAACTAAAACTTCAAAAATCTCAAGTAAGAGGCAAATTACTCTTCCAAAGCAGTTTTTGGACTACTTGGATTTAGATTTGGGGCAAATGATTAGTATTACAATTAAACCTGGGAAAATTGAAATTTCAAACCCTAAAAATTCAGTAAGCCAAAAACTAGAAAAATTAGTTGGCTCTATTTCCCCTAAAATAAAAACCAACTTGACCATAGAAGAGCAAATTGAAGCTTCCAAGAAAACACACTTTAAAAATAAATCTCTCTAAATGGAAAAATACCTTATAGATACAAACTTTATAGCCAGAATTTTAATTAAAGATAGTCCCGAGCAACTGCAAATAATCTTGGACTTTATTAGTCTAGCCGTGCAAAACAAATATCTCTTGTATGTAGATCGCAGTGTTGTTTTTGAGTTGGTTTATGTACTATCAGGGAACATCTATCAACTATCTCGCCAGCAAGTAAAACTAAATATAGACTCTTTACTTGATTTAGAATGCTTTACTTTTGAGGATTCAACGTTGATATATAAATCCTTAGAACTTTATGCCACTAGTACGCTCGATGTTGTGGACACTTTTTTAATTAGCAAAGCTCTGGCTGAGGGCTACGAACTTTATTCTTTTGATAAAAAGGCTATGGCCACTTATAAAAAACTTTTCTCTGAGATTGCGTAAGGTTGAGGCGTGTTTTGAGGTCATCTGCGTCCGCTAGGACAACAACGCGGGTGCATACCGAGTAGGCCTACGCAGAAAATAACGATGCGGGCAACGCTTAGAAAGAGGAAGTTTTAAGAGGAGTTTTTGCCTATCTCTCCAAAATATACTTATTCTTAATTTTCTTATCTTCTTTCTTAACAAAAATCCCAGCCCCTGCTTCAAATACCTTTATATTTACCTGACCTGCAGCCTCGTCCTCCTCAAGGGATTCCTTAAAATCACGGTTCACAGTAGCCATATAATCACGTACACTATCAGCTAAATTTTGAGTAAAATCCTTGGGTGGTTTAACCTCAGGTTTGAGCTCAATATTAATAGCAAACTGCGATTCCAGAGACGGATTTTCATCCAGACTTAAGATGAAGTTTTCGATCAAATTAGCATACTTTGAGTTGTACAAACCCTGCTCTACATCTTGAGGATAAATATTGGCACCCATGTAACTAATTGTTCCGTCTTTACGACCATAAAGCAGTAAAAGCGGCATTTTAATTGGGTTATATTGTGAAATTTTCTTAATTAAATCCAGGCTGTAACCGCAGCTTTCAAGGATTTTTACAAACTCTTTATATTCGTACGTTTTACCTTCATCACCTAAGTTGTATCGCAGTCTTGGAGCTAGAATTCTAAAACTATTTATGGAAATAATCACCTCATTTTTATCGTTGGTTTCAATGAAATGATCTAAAGGATTGTAGTGAAAAAGCATTGGGGTGCGGTTCTCTTTGTCACCTAAAAGTTTACGCCTGAAATTCTCATCTTTTAAAAGCAACTTTCTAGCCCAAATTGTAAAATCAGTTTCTCCGCCAACACCAAGTTGAATATCCGTAGCCCCATATCCAGAACGAACTTTTATAAAATAATTTTGCAAATAATCTCGCATGGCTTCGGTCAAGCCTTCCCCGCCAACAATAGCATAAAGCCTATAATCTTCAAATGGAAAGTTTATCTCTTTCATTTTTTCCACCAAGTGCTTCATAAACGGCGGGTAACTACAAATTATATAACTGTAACCGCCTTCCTTGGTACTTTTAAAAGTTTGCAGGGTATCAATGATTTTTTCAATATCCGGACCAATTGATTTTACAATAGAGATCGGCAAAAGGCCCAGAGTCATGTTTAATCCCGTTGCCCACGAACCCATACTAAAAGCATTTAAAGTAATAATCTTTTCTTCTTTGATCTCCATTCGTATATAGTTGGAAGATACGGTGTGTACATCTTTTAGCTCTTCCATAGTTCGAATCCAATTGTAAGCTTTTCCCGTTGAACCGCTAGACTCATCAATTGTAGTCCATTTTAGAGGAATTTTACCAAATTTGCAGCGATCTGCGAATGAATACTTTTTGATATATTCATCCTTACTAGTTTCCGGGTATTGGGTGAGATCAAAATCCCAATATTTAATTTTGGAGTTTTTCTCCTGAATAAATTTGATGTAGGCAGGTACTTTAAAAGTTGCCCAGTCACAAATTGAACAAGTGTTAAAGTAAGCTAATTTACTTAGCCATGGAGAATAATTTCGAGCCACCCAATACCACAAAAAATAGTTTCGACGAACACTGCGATACAAAAAAGTGAAGAATTGGTTGTTTAGATATACCAAAAGGCTAAATCTAGAATTGAATAGTTTCATAAAACTAAAACAGTTTGAACCTATTTCCAGCTTTTGTCATTTACTTTTGTTCTTGCTTGTTTGTAAGCCATATCTGCTTACCTGCTAAATATCCATTCCAAGCTGAGTAACTGACCCAGGATAGAGTAAAGATTGCCGGGTAAATGTATAACCAAACTAAACCAAACATGTCAGCTGTCCCGTCACCAGAATAATATGGTGAAAAATTAAAAATTAAACTAATCACGTACAAAATATACACAAACAGAAAAGCCAAATCTATAAATCTAACTTTTTTACTAAGTTTTTTCCAATTAAAAGCTACTAGTACGAAAGAAAGTCCTGCTACTACAAGCATTGCAGCAATATCTAAACGATAATTATAAACCTGATAAAGAAAATCTACCTGACTAGCAAAGGCATTAAAAGTGTTTACAAAGATTAAATAAATTAGACCGTAGCTTGCTAATAATAGCCTAATTTTAGTTTGAAGGGTAATTTTAGTTTTGATTTTTTTATTTAAAATATAATTCAAAATGAGTAAAGTTAAAACAACAATTGTCAGTAGAATGCCAAAAAACTGAGCCATCCTTTTGTAGTTTTGAGTCTCAACTTGCTGGTCATAACTTTGATTATTGGGTGTATAAGGTTTGCTATAATTACCTTGTTCATCATAAGTTATTTTTTCACTGACAGAAAAATTGGAATTTTCATTGTAGTTAAAATCAAACAAATCTGGGGTATCTTTTATAAAGCTAATTGTTTCATAAGTATTTTCCATCGGATCATTTACATCATAAGTCTTTGAGTCACGCTCAACTGTTTTATCAAATTTAAAAGTATACTTAAAGTTTTTTATTTCAAAACCTAAATACTGATGTTCTAATTCATCAGAACCTAGAGCACTGATTAGTTGGGTATTTTTAATCTCAGGATTGTTTAAAATCTTAAAATTCAAAATTTTCTTCAAATCATCAACTGCAATTTTTGACGAAGATATTTTGCTTTTCTGGTACTCTTTCCTTCTAACTAATTCATCGTAAGAATCGCCACTAATGTCTTTAAAACATGCTGCTTTAAAAATAGCTTTAAAGCTTGAGGTATTAAAATTAAAGTTTGCCCGCTCCATTGGCACTAGTCGGTAGACTTCGCTAGTGTAAACATTTTTTTCGGCTGAAAAACTTAAATCACTATAAACTGCTGATTTCTTGGGAAAGGCAATATCCAAATTGCATCCTTCCAGTCTTGTAGTATCAATCGAATCTGTGGGTGTAAAGCTTGCTCCAGGATTGTTTTCAGCTTGAGTGATTAAACCAAAACCAAAGGAGGTAAATGAGAATAAAATTACCAAAACTATGGCAATGTTAGCTAAGACTAGCTTGTAGGGTTTAAAAATAAAAGTCATGTAAAATTGATTGTAAATTTGTAAAAGTTGTTGTTGTTTTTGTAGACGCAGGAATTTAAAGTACCCACTACTACGTTTTGTTTTATAGTTTGGACTATGATCAAAGAATTGACTTAGAAGATCGTTTTTGAGATTTTTTTTGGACATAATCAAAAGTTAAATTCGTTTTAAATGTTTACATTTTTCTTTCAAAAGCTTTAAAGCTCGATACAACCTAATTCGAACATTTCCAGCAGTTAACCCTAACCTAGTCGCAACATCCTTGCTTTGAAAATCTTCAACTACGCATAGATTTAAAATTTCCTCATCCTGGCTAGATAAATGCTCGCTAATGCACAAACTTAAATTTGACTTAAACTTTTCAAATTCTGGGCTGTAGCCAATTGATTCTTCATTATCCTCCAAAGCGTAAATTGGCTGGTTGCTGTACTTGGATTTAAGATAAGTGTTTAGCTTGTTTCGAGCGATTTGAAAGATAAAACTTGTATCGTTTTCAACTTTGGTTTTGCTTAGAAAAAAGTCATTTAAAGTCTGACTGGTTAGATCCTCTACGTCAGTTTTATTATCCAGGCGCCTGAAATAAAACCCGTAAATAGAGTCATACCAATAGTCCCAATCATTCTTAGATAAAATTCCAAACATATTCTGTTTTGCAAAACTACTAGCGTAGTCAAAGCTAAATCAAGTTTTGTTACAACAGTTGTAATTTACTTTCTAAAAGGAGAATTATTGGCAAAATTTGTACACTTATTAGATATTTGATCGTTGGCAAACTTGCTGCACATATCGGCAATTGTTTTTTGGCTATCGGTAAACATCAACACATGATAATTAACACTCCCTTGCAAGCACGAGTCCAAATAATACGGAACACTTGAGCAATAAGCTTCCATCTTTTCAGGGTGCAGCAAATCACTTCGTATAATACCAGCTGACATACCTCGAATACAACTATTTATATACTGGCCAGCTCGATTACAACTTTGTAATGAGGCGAATGGATCTTTGATATTTTTTAATAGATAACGACCAGAATAATAGAAACAGGCATCAATGTAAGGCATTGAATATTCATTGCAAGGATAAAAGGGATCACTGGGTTTTAAGTCGGGTTTTTTATCTTCGTCAGTATTTTCCGAATCAAAATTCTCCATAAATAAACCTTCTGCGCACAACAGTTCATAGTTTGAATTATTCAACAACTGACAATCTTTAACAGATTCACTAATTACATACTTATTGATCATCATAGCCCCATGTCCTAGAGCGTGCAGACAAGTCCCGTCACCCCCAGGGCATAAGGAAGCTATATTACTTTTAGGGTCACTACTGGTGTGTAAAAATTCCTCGATAATACCGTGAACATATCCCCCGCCACAAATATCAACGTTGTAAGAAATAGCTTTGCCCGTATCTTGATTGTACTTTTTTAAAGCGTAGTGTCCTACCGCGTGGGTTAAACTATGACAGTTAGTTTGGACTGTATTTACAGTGTAAACGTCTACCGCCATTTTAGTTAGGGCCACAGACGGGTTTTGTTCCTGGACGATTTTCTCTAGTCCCTTGGCGTACTGTTCATACTCAGTCAAAGGCCTTTGTGATTCAATACTCGAACTACTTGAATCTGTTTGAGAAGATGGTGTTTTACTTACAGAAGAAGAAACGGTGATTGCTTTATCAGAGCTTTGATTAAAAGAATAATTAAGGGTGTAGCCAGTTATCTTAAGCAGAAAAGCTGAAAAGCCTATAAAAAAACTTATCAAAATAATAACAGAAAACAGAATCTTAAATTTGGGCATATACTATTAGTATAAGTCATAAAGTGTGACAAGTAAAATCGTAAATCTTTACAGGTGGCTTTAAAAAATATTAATTTACAAAATAAATTAACTAGTCTATACTATTTCCATCAAAAAATTGGATACAAAAATATAGTTATGCTGGATACTCCAGAACAAAATACTAAAAGAAATTTAATCTTTTTCCTAATCATAGGTGGTATATTTTTGTTTGTAACTATTCTTGGAAGTAACTATGTATTATCAACGGGCAGAAAGTCATCCAATATTGGAGATTTAATTCCTGGATTAAACCCAACTGATGGCCTCCAAAGTAGTATAAAAATTGCCAATGCAAGCCAACCACCAGTTCTGACTAAAAATGATGTTGATTTACCAATCAAATGCGAACCTATAAAAGTTGATCAAGGTAATTTAATCAGCTGCAAGGGAACTTTTAATATTAAGGTGGATAACGCCATTCTGCCAGAAAAAGGTGTTAAGATTAAACTTGTAAAATATGAAGAAAACAGTAGCAAAAAACCTAGAATCGAATCAAGCGAGTTTTACTGCGTACTTCATTCAGATCAAAACTCATTACTTTGTGATTTAAGGCCTGATAATATTTATTCAGGTCAATATTTTGTAGATTTAACTTTTGGTGAGGAGTCAATTTTAAATGTAGTTCAAGACCTAATAACTATAAATTAAGATAAACGCTGCAAACCAAGATTATCAGGTTTGAATTTGATAAAAGGAATTTTGTGATCTACTAGATATTTTTCCAGTTTCTGGTGCTTGTTTCCAGGACTGTAAAAAAGTATAAACCCACTTCCTTGACTTACACCTCCGGCCCCACTAATTTTACCAACTCCAAATGGTACAAGTTCTCGAATAATTTTTTCTGCCGTTTCAGACACTACTCCTAATTTCTCTAAGAAACTTTCATTTCTTGAAATAGTATCAGTTACAAGTTTTTCACGATCCTCTTTAAATCCTAGAACCAAGGTCTTGGTAGTTTTTCCAATATCTCTAAACAGTTTTTTAAATAGAGCTGGGTTTTCATTTAAACCATCTTGTACATAGCCAACTAGATCTGCAGTACTTTCAACTCTTTTACCAGAATCTACGAGGTAGAAATTCCCACTCATACTGTCTGGAATTGCAAAAGGCAGTCTGTTTATATTTTTTAAAAATTCAAATTCTTTTCTAAAATAGATCAAGCCGCCAAAACAAACAGTAGAATTATCGCCTCCAGAAGGATTACCATGGAATATCTTTTCGATTAAGTAAGCACATTCGTTAACTTCTTCTAGGGAAAAAACTTTGTTTGCATAAAACTCTAAAAAGGCTGCACTGCTGGCCACAGCAAGACTAGCTGATGATCCCAGACCTACACTTTGAGGGATTGCTGAAGTTATTTCGTATTCAAAATTTTTATCTTCGAAAGTAATCTCTTTTTGGGTCAAAAAGTTTTTAACTTCGGCTGAAATATCTCGAATTTTTTGGTCTCGAATTTTAGGTGTTTTTTTAGCCTCCCAAATGCTAAATTGCAATCGTAAATCAACGGCCGAAATTAAAGCTGGTTCACCGTGAACAACACTATGTTCGCCTGAAAGATGAACTTTGCATGGTGTTGAGTAAGTAATTTTAGTAATCATATATTATTTTTTAAGTTCTTTAGTAAATCTTTCAATTAGACTTTGCTTGGCAGCAATAGCTATTGAATCATCAACTTGATTTTTAATAGCGTCAAGGTATACTTGGGGGTGAATCTCACTTTTTTCAGCTTTTCTTCTGACAGCCTGGAATATCAAATGATCTGCAAATTCAGGATTTTTAGGTAAAAAAGATCCGTGCATGTATGTTCCAAAAGCGTTTTTGTAATAGCAGCCTTCGTATTTGGCGCTCAAGTTGTTACCAAATCCAATCAAAGTCTGACCCATTGGTTTAGATTTATCTTGGCTAATAAACTCAGTTTGTCCACTGTGATTTTCAAAACCGATCAAGGTGGTGTCTACAAGACCTGGAACAAGACTTTTTATTACTAAATTGCCTACACAACGGGATGAAACATTACTATCAGGAGCAACTGTTTTAACATCAAAAATACCTATACCATCAACAGTTTGGCCATCCCCAGTCAAAAAACTCTGACCTAAAAGCTGGTATCCTCCACAGATTGCGAGTAACCCAACACCATCTTCAACGTCGTCAATTAATTTTTCTTTTTTTCTAATTAAATCGTTAAAAATTAGAATCTGTTCTTTATCCTGACCACCACCAATAAAGTATAAATCACTCTTATTGGGAAGCTTTTGATCCAAACCAACTGATTGATAAACTACCTGAAAACCATAATTTTCCAGCCTAAAAGTCAAAGCCAAAATATTACCCCAATCGCCATATATATTCATTTGCTGCGGATAAAGATGGGTGATATAAAATTCTGGTCGCATGAGTGTAACTTTGACGGGATATACTGGATTGTCAAAGGGCTTTAGTTCGAATTACCTTAGACTACTCTCAGCCATGATTTTATCAAAATCTGAAATTACTAGATCATCATTTTTATAGTTACCAGATAATTCTATTACAAAACCAAAAACAACATTACCGTCTATTTGCGGACCTTTATAATCTGGTATTGAGTTAGCTTTTGAATTACTTGTTAAAATATTAGGGCAATTATAGACTTTCGAGTAGCTTAATTTGTTTTCAGGGCCTAAAAATTTTTTAAAACCAGAAGTAAACTCGTTTAAAACTTTATAGCCATCAATGTTTTCACAACCAATCCCCTCAGGAAGTAAGAAAGTTTTAATGCTTGCAGTTAAATTATTTTTCGTAAGTGTGATTATACGAGTAACTAGGTATCCCTTATATTTTGTTTCTTGTGTTGTTGTTTCAAACTTCCAAGCTTCATCATAAACAATCTTTAAATCGGGAAAATATTCGTTTGTATAAGTTTGGGTTTTTGGTTGTGAGTTAGCAGCCAAACTACTTGTTTTTGTTGAACTTACTGAAGATGAAATGCTTGAACTTAGAGAACTGGATTGAACTGAAGACTTGCTTGAACTCGAGCTTTTCTCAATATTTAATAGTCTTGTAGGTTTGATCTCAGGTGGTAAAAAGATTTGAGCAGCACTAGCGGTAATTGTGCTGAAAATTGTTATGCCAATAATTATGGCTAAAAGTGAGTGTTTTGTAATCCAAGTTAGGATTGAGTTTGCTGGCATATAATTGTTTTTAATTAAATTAAGGTTGTGAAATTTTAAGTAGTTATTTAGCGACTCCCCAAAATGTTTTAGGTAACTTCGATCTAGCTCAAACCAAGGCTGCCAATCTTCAGACTGTTTAAAAGGATTTTCTAAATTATTATTTGGCATAGTCTTAAATTAGTTTTCCCAGATTTGTTTGCATTTGTCCCGGAGTTTTTTCAAACTTCTAGAGAGTTTTTGCCTAATATTTTCAGGCTTTTGTTTGGTTTGCTTGGCTAAATCGACAGCTTTTATATCTTCCATGATTAGTTTTTCAACTATGAAGGATTCGGTCTCGGTTAGTTGGTTTTGCACACATTCCAAAAGTTTTTCTTTACGAAATTTTAAGGCTTGAGCTTCGGTAGTTTCGATGCTAATTTCATCAGGCTGATAATTTTCAAAGTCTTCCAAAGTTGTTGCAGGGAGTGGGCTTTTAGTCTTTAGATTAATAAAAACCAGCAGCTGATTGTGAGCTATTTTCCAGAGAAAACCTTGTGGACTATTTATCACAATATCTGGATGTAAAACTTTTTCTACAAATACAGATAATGTAATACTTGTCAGGTCTTCAACATCCAGGCGATTATTAACCCTACGAAAAAAGTAACCATACACTTTTGGGTGATATTCTAGCCAAAGTTGTTCAACGTTTTGAGAAGTCATGTTGATTTGATCAAGCCTACATTAAAGTAGTAAAAAAAATTTGAAAACGTGACATGCTCTTTAATCAGCCTTAGTCACTTTGCTCGGGACACCCTCCAAAAGGTCATAACTGGAAATATTATAAGACTGGCAATTAATCCGATAAATGGATTCACAAGAAGTAAAATAAGGTGCAAAAAAGACAAGCCTACCCGAACTTTGACAAAACTATTAGCTTTTTCCCATATATATTTTTCCTGTAAAAGAACAATTGCTGTAGTTAAAATCAATACTAATTCTACTAGAAAAGGCCCTGAGTTAGCTATCACCCTGCGACTATATTCATCAAACTCTTGAAAAAAAAGACCTACAACGCTAAAACATAAAGTCAAACCTGCAAGACTTGTATGAAACAAGATTTCGGGTTCTTTATCACGATCAAAAGCCATGTACACGAGGGCAATTCTTAGGCTGTTAAGCAGGCCCCAAACAATAAACCCTACTTTAATGATTGAGAAAAAAATTTCAGTTGACGGGGCTAATTCTTTACAGTTTTGATTAATGCAAGAATTTGAGTATAAAAGCCAAAAAGTTAAGGTGTAAAAAACCAAAATCAATAAAACCTCAAACCACTTTACAACTTTACTGTAGGTTAAAAAAGTAGAATTGATATGCTTTAAATTCATGCCTAAGTCTCTAAAGTTTGAAGTGGATTATTAAACTTTTAAAAAACTTAGTTTTTGGTGAATCGTAATAAAAATGATAAAATGTAGTAAAATAGCAATGCAACGGAAGCAAATAGAGAAAGCGAAGCAGCTACGTACTGTTCAGTGTCGTAGTGATGTAAAACATTTGAAGTATCGTACAAAATTGCCGCCCCTGCAAAAAGAACCATCGCTCCAGAAAACCACAGGCCTAAAGAAAAACCAAAAATCAAAGACAAAACAATTATACCAAGTGAAATTATACCACCTAGGGCTAAAAAGCTTCGTAAAAACGAAAAATCTGCCTGATTAAAAAATACTAGAAATGTTAGAGCAGCAGTTAGAAATAAGGTTAGAAAAGCTGCTAAACCGATAAGTTGAAAACCTGCATAAAAAGCGGCAATCATCAAAAGCGGTGCAAAGACTAAGCTCTCAGCAACTACGTAAACACTCAAGCCTAGATATTGCATGCCCTTACTTGTAGAATTTTTGGCCCAGCTATCAGCCAGGTAGGAAACTCCAATAAATGCTACCATTACAATTAACCAAGAAAAAGATGTAGAAAAAGCTAGATTAGTAATTGCAAGTGAAATTCCAGAATAAAATAAAACTGTAGAAACTGCTACAAAACCAAGAATTGCTGCAACTAAATGTAGATAAGTTTTGCGTATAAATTTTGATCGAGTGATCGGCTCACTTGTGGCTACAGTAGGTTTATAAAAGGAAGAGGTATTATCGGACATAATTTTTTTTTAATTTAATTTTAAATCTTCGCAAAGTGATACTTTTGGTCAAGTTAATTCTTTATTCCAATTTGGTTTGTAACAATTGGCTGTAAAATCTATACTAAACTTTAATAAAGTTATATACGTGACAGATTACAGACAATTAGAAGATATTAAGCATGGCGAAAAATTAAAATTAGTTGGATATTTATACAATTCATTTTTGCTTCGTTTGCCAAAAAACACTCCTACGGATCAAGTGTGTACAGCTCTAGCAGAAGTAATTAGTACAAATAAAAATATAGATTTACAAGAAATTACTATTACAGATAAGCCTAGCAAAGGTTATCAATCAAAAACTGTCGTTAAAGTAAAATTTAATTACTTCGTATACAATCCAGATGCAATTTATAAGGTTGAGACAAATTTACTTCTCGAAAATAATTCCAAAAAAATTATCCCAAGTAAAAAAGTATCAGACTTTCAAATTGAAGTAATTAGTAAAGCTCAAAAGGCTAAACAAGAAACTGTTGAAAACTACCAACATGAAGCTAAGATTCTAATAGGAAAACTTTACAGAGAAGTAAAACCTTTGACTTCTAAATCCCAGCAGATCTTAGAATCGATTCATACCAACGATAATATTGAAATAATTGTGTCAAACTTTATTGAACTACTTTCAAACATTGAAAAGTATTTATCGCCCGAAGCTGCAAGAGAAGTTGAAAACGATCCCCAATTTGTAGACTCAATAAAATGTCATATACCACATTTAAAAAGAATCTCAAAATCGCCTAACACGAGTAAAGAATGGGTGAGAGCCTGTAACTTTCTTTGTATGATCAAAATATTTGATTTTATTGATTTTATAAACAAAGTTGAGCAAACCGACTTAAACCTGATCAAGATAGACCCCAACCACCAGCGTTTGTTATATCCTAGAGAATTATTTAGATTGATTTTAGTACCGACAACCATTAATAAAGCCATAAAAAAAGAAGAAGACTGGATACAAAAACTACTTGATAAAAGAGATTTCAGAGAAGCCTTACATAAACTTTCAAACAAAAACTATCAACCACAAGTTGGAAATTGTTATACACTTTGCAGAGTTTTGGAGTTTGCTGCCTTTTCCCTTTCAATAGAATCTCTTGAACAAGCAAATAAAGCTAATTTTTTAAACTTAGATATTCTAGAATACCCAAACTTCAGTGCTGAAGAATTAAGTAGTATTTATTTTTGGATTCATTCAATATATAGTACTTTTTTAGGAATTAAAAGCACCTCAGAATCAAAAAAGATCTTGCGCGAAGTCTTAGATAATTTCAAGGCAGATAATAGTTTATTTCTATTAGCCAATCTGCAATTAATATTTCAATTAGAACTACCAAAATTAAAACAAGAAAAAGACGATTCTCTAACTAGAGGTCAAAGGTGCACTTCTCAATTGAAAGATGTTTTCTCATCTTGTTCTGATCTGGTTGAATTTGATTTTAAAATCAGTGATAAGGCTACAATGGAGCTAATTGAAAGTCGCCCCGCACAAATCAGTAAGTTTGCCCAGCTAGTAGCTGAAAACCAGGGAAATATTGGAGCAATGTTACAAAACTGCCCACCAGGCGGAGATCTTGAGAAATTGGTCAATACTGATACCTACACTTTTAGAATTAATAGAGGCAATAGACTAACTTTTAGATATGATGAAGCTAGAAACAAAATAGTCATACTCAGTATTGTGGGTCATACATAAACAAATCATTTAGCCTCAGCCCAGTTATCCCCCACCCCAGCTTCAACCAAAATTGGCACTTTTAAAGGCTGGTTTAAATTCATTTGATCCACGACAATATCTTTCATCTTCTCGGCAAAGTCTGAATCCACTTCTACCAACAACTCGTCATGTACTGTTAGAATAATTTTGGCGGGTAGATTTTCAGCTTCAATTTTAGCTTGTAAATTTATCATCGCTCTTTTGATCAGATCGGCATTTGAACCTTGAAGCGGAGCATTACAGGCTGCCCTCTCATCTGTGCTGCGTAAAAATCCGTCGGTAGAATTGATGTGTTCAAAGTATCTTCTTCTGCCAAACAAAGTCTCAACGTAACCATTTTCCCTGGCAAATTCTAAAGTTGAATCTAAATATGGGCGAACTTTTGTAAACTTTTCAAAGTATTTGGCAACAATTTTACTGGCTTCTTTGGTTGAAATTCCAAGCTGTTTTCCCGTCGCTTGCGGACCTTGTTGATATAGCAGAGCGAAGTTTAAAGTCTTCCCTACCCTTCTTTGCTCTTTGGTAACTTGATCCAATGCAACTTCAAAAATTTCACTCGCTGTTCTTTGGTGCACATCTTCACCATTTGCAAAGGCAGCAAGTAAAGTTTCATCCCCAGAAAAATGAGCTAAAAGCCTGAGTTCAATTTGGGAATAGTCGGCTGAAACTAACTTTTTACCACTGCTTGCAGCAATACAACTTCTCAGCAGCGGGCCATACTTTGGATGACGAATAGGAATATTTTGCAGGTTTGGAGAGTTTGAAGAGATTCTACCTGTGGCGGCACCTGTCTGACTGAAAGAACCGTGAATACGAGAATTTTCATCCAATTTACCCAAGAAACTTACTGCAAAAGTAGAGTTTAGTTTAGTCACTGTACGATAATCCAGAATCTTAGAAACTACTCCAGATTCGTCCAAAGCAATTAGCCCTTCCAGGGTGTCTTTATCAGTAGGGATTTTACCAGAGCCTTTGGCTTTTATTGTTAAACCAAAATTAACCAAGGCTGGACCAAGCTGTAGCGGTGAATTTAAATTTAAACTTGGTGCGTTTAAAATCTTTTTAATCTCAGTTTTTAACCTTTCAGTTTCAGCCCCCAATTCATCAGATATTTCTTGAAGTTTACTTTCATCTATATAAATTCCATTTTGTTCCATTATGGCTAACACCCTGCTCAAAGGTGATTCTAATCCCTGCCATAGCTCTAATAATTTCGGATCTAAATTTTCTAAAAAGTGTTGACCTAATTTTTGGGTATGAAAAAGTTTAATTAAATTTAAATCTCCTCCAAAATCTTCTTTAGTAAATTTCTCTAGACTATATCTCCACTGAAAATCATCCCAAGCAAATCCAAGGTTGGAGTTATCTATGTAAGCTGCCAGTTTAAGATCGAGAAAGGTTGGTGCCTGCAAGGTATTTTCAAATAATTTATAAACCTCTTTAGCCTCGTAAACAAAGACTTTTCGACCAGCAAATGCTTTTAATTCCTCAACTGAAACTGCAACATAGTTTAAACTTTCACCTTCAATATTTCCAAGCAAAAATAGTTTTTTTTCTATATCGTAGACTAAGCTCAGAGGAGTTTGTTGTGATTTTTCTAAAAGCTTATCAATTTCAAGTATCGTTATGCGACTCATATAAACTAGGGTAAATAACTATCAGCTCTATTCTAAGTTAACTGATTATAATAAATTTGCAAACGCTTTTTTGAATCTAAAATTGGTTTTAAAGAGATTTCTTCTACCATATTATCCTCAAGACTATAGCCGAAAGGATTGTCTAGGTCTTTGATAAAAAATATCATATAAATTAAAACAAAACTTATAAATCCAACAAAAAATAGGCTTTCATGAAACGGGTTCATATTTATGAAAATAAACCCTAAAACCAATATTGAAGTTATTATCTCGGCAATTGCATAACCAGTTCCCAAAAAACTAGTTTCTCGTATGGTGTGAATTCGTCGAATCAATCTACGAATGATGTTTTGTTCTTGTTTTAATCTAACTATAAAATTAGACTGGGTTTGTTTTTCAAAAGCCAAAAAACTATCGTTTAATGAAAGTAAATTTTTATAGAGGGTTTCTGTTTTTTCTTGTTTATGAAACCATAAAATTATATTTGAGTTTAATTCAAGAAGTTTTTTAATATAATCTTTGGCTTCAACTGTAGCTTTATCTTTGTACAAAATCAATCCTTCATCTGCCATACTTTCTATGCTTGCCGATAAATCACCTGGTAGTCTTTCGCTTTCTTTATAGTCAGATAAAACCCCGGTTATCAAAAAACCAATCAAAAAAATATTAGCTGAAATAATAGCAGTAAAAAGGGGGTTTAGGGAAAGAAGATCTAATTTAAAATAATTTGCAATAGTTTTAACTATCAATATTAGGGCTATAAAAGGAGCTGTTTTAAAAGCCAGTTTCCATCTCGATGCAATTGGTAAGGCATTAACTAGTTTCTGTACCATAGTAAGTTTAATTTTTTCAATGAACTGCAAATATTAGTCAATAAAATTCGCTTATATTCCACGACTAATTCTAGAGTTAAATTTGCAAAAAATATAAAACGGTGCCAGAATGAGCTATAATTAAAGTTATAAATATGGAACAAACTAATACGATAAGAGATATAATGCGTGTTGATGTGTTTGATTATAGGTCAACAAATTTAGAGGGTTTAGATTACGCTGAAAGCTTTAAAATTGATACTAAAAAGCTTAAGGAGGAAGAAAGATTAGACGAGGATAGAAAAAGGCAGCAAGCAATTATTACTATATTATTAGCTCATGGACCAGATTTGACATATGAACAAATTATCCAACTTTTGGGATTTGAAGATTTGAAAGATAACGAATTAAATGCACTAAAGAGCAAAGTACGATTCGTAGTTGGCCAACTATTGGATGACCAAATTATTACAGAATTTAAGAAGGTAAGGCCAAGAGTATTTAGGTTGCTTCAAAACCCACCTACTCGTTATTTTTTTAGTGAAGACCAACGATTAAATACTCTAAGAATGACAGCCCTTTTAAAAAATAGAACACTAACACTAGAGGAAATTGCAGAATTAATAAATAAATTTCCTGAGGAAACCCTACAATATCTTCAATCGATGCCTAATATAAGAGTACTATCCAGGGTAAAAAATGGTACGTCAGAATTTGAAAAGCTATATACACTCAAATAGGATGGTAAAATATTTTTGTAAATCTTATAATGAGTACTAAATATTCGTAACCACTCCAACCAAACCAGTATCAACAGGATCAAGCTCAGTAAGTGCTGCCTCCAATTGCTCTTGATTTAAAGCTTTACCATGCCAGCCATCAGCATCGGCTAAAAAGCTAATTCCCGCACCTTTTTTAGTCTTTGCCACAATTGCCTTAGGTTTGTCAGTAGTGGAAGCCAAAACTTCATCAAATACTTTGTTTACAGCCTCAATGTCATTTCCTTCAACTACCCAGGTCTCGCACCCGAAAGCTTCACATTTAGCTTTATAATTATCAGTATCCCAACCTTCCATGGTCTCCCCTCGTTGGCCCAAACGGTTGACGTCGATAATAGCTACCAGGTTGTTCAACTTGTAGTGACTAGCAACTTGCATGGATTCCCAGACAGAGCCTTCTGCCACTTCAGAATCCCCCATAAGCACAAAAGTTTTGTATTCTCGTTTACTTTTTTTAGCTTCCATTTTGCTGTTTATAGCAAGACCTACACCTACGCCCAAACCTTGACCTAATGAACCAGTAGCTGCCTCTGTGTAAGCAAATTCCATCGTTGGATGCCCTTCTAATACCGAATCAAATTTTCGAAGTGTTAAAAGCTCTTTTTGACTAATCTTTCCAACCACAGCATACAAGGCGTACAAAAGTGGGCTTGCATGACCTTTGGAAAAAATTAAACGATCATTTTCAGGATTTTTAGGATTATCCAAATCAGTTTTAAAGTAACCATTAAAAAACAAACTGGTCATTAAATCTGTGGCTGAAAGTGAAGATGTGGGGTGACCTGTACCTGCTGCAGTTGTGGAAGTTAGTATATTGTAACGAATGAGTTTAGCCAGTTCAACAAGATTTTGTGACATATACTGGCAGTTGTGAATTGCGAAGCTTGGAATGTCAAGAAGGATTAGTCTCCGCAAATAAACAGGTCTGGATTGACTTAAAACTATAAAGATTTAGGAATAAGTTCTGGAGAGTGTTTTGCTTCAAGGGAATTAGTTTTAACAAAAAAAACTGGTTTACCTGTTTCTGGGTTAAACTTATAATCTATTTTATTAAAAGCTGGAAAATGCTTGCTGTAAAGTTCGAATAATTCACGCAAAGCACTTTGTAACTCTTTATCTTGTTTACCATTCAAAGGGTTGGGGTATCCTAAATCCTCAGAAGCTTTTTGATTTAAGCTATAAACTAGTTGTGAAGGGGTTTCGTACATCAATTCACCTCTTGTTAATGCTAAATTCATACCCGTTTGGCGTTCTATTTTGTTAGATGGGTATCTTTGAGATACATCTAGTTCAGCTTGTAAAACCCTATTTGTTAACAGCCAGTGAAATTCTTGGAATTCTTTTGAGCGGATTACAACAGAACCGTATTTAACTTTGAATAAAGCCTCTAAAGTTTCGTTAAGAATAGTTTCATGTGTTAGTTGAAAGCCGGGTATTTCGCTTGATGTTGTGTTTGGATTTCCAGAATCAAGAGCAACTACAAGTTGTATTGTACCATCTGGCATCGTGAAACTAAAGTTTTGGCCAGTACTGTCTGATCCTGGATTACCTGTAGGCAGTCTTGTAAAGGTTAAGTTAACTTTCTTTGACATTAATGTCGAGTCACTGTTTAAGTTTTGAATAAAATCTTGAAAAATTGGAAGCTGAATAAGATTATTGATTATTAATTTATATTCGTTGTTTTGAGCAGTTGTAAGGTCTGGATCAGGTAGAAAGCCAATATTTATATTACCAAAAGTAGCAATTTGGAATTCTTTTTTTTGAGCTAATTCACCTGCCCGAATTATATGCAGATTTTTTAATGTACCCTTGGCAGTAAAATAATTTTTAATGAAAGAGGTTACTTTCTTGTCTGAATCGGGTGCTAGGTTGGTTAGGCAATTTCTAACTTCGTTCGTAGAACTTTCGGGACTTCCCCAAATTTAGTGTAAGTGAGTAAATTACAACAACTCATTTACAAACTATGTCTAATCAAAATTACAACTTAAACACTGGATTAAATTC
>Ga0194059_1000185_pt1 | contig 31211 bp, 24 predicted proteins | sample SepL6211m_MetaG_FD_163426 | JGI IMG/M metagenome (GOLD analysis project Ga0194059, IMG submission 163426) | Anoxic zone freshwater microbial communities from boreal shield lake in IISD Experimental Lakes Area, Ontario, Canada - Sep2016-L626-11m | ecosystem: Environmental > Aquatic > Freshwater >...
TCCCCAACCCTCCCCCGCTGGGTGAGGGAGTTTACTCCTCCCCCCAGCGGGGGGAGGCTGGGAGGGGGGGAGGCAGTCAGCAATTCCCCCCAGTTGACCAGATTGAGCATGGCGCTGACCGGATTGCCCGCCTGCAGTGACAGGATCGTTGAACGGTGAAATCCTGCCGCCGCTTTTGCGGCGTTACCGAGCGCAACGTCAATGTGCGCGGTGCGGTGCGACAATAGCGTTACTCCGTACAGGTCGGCCGGGGCAATTTTTTTGCCATCAGCCGGATAGCGTTGCAGCTGATTTCTCAGCAACTCTGCTGCCGCCGCCGGGCTGCCCAGCTCCGACTGGATCCGGGCCAGATAGATTTCCGCGAGCCGCTGTTCCTGTGCGGCGCTGAAACCGAAGGCGGCATCGGTAGCGGCGCCCTTGTCAAGAGCGACGTTAGCGGAGATTTCCACCAGACCGCCGCTCCGTTTTGCCGGCGCCTTCGATGTAGGGGGATCTGTTTTAATCAGCTGCAGCAGTTCAATGAAGCCGTCGCGGCTGACGCGGAGCAGTCGCTGCTGCTCTTCACCGGATGCGGCATGCGCTTCCCGATAGGCGGCAATACTGGCTGAACGGCGATTTGAGGCACGGTTGCCGGAATGGCCAAGCCCCTTGTTCAACGTGAAGGCGGCATCAAACTGTTCCCGCGCCGGGCCGAAACGATCCGCCTCAAGATAGGCGAGGCCGAGCCGGTCATGGATTTCTGCCGCCGTTTCTACCAGACGCGGCACGGCTTCGAGCTCTTTTTCAACAGCAGTCAGCATGCCGTTCAGCTCGGCAGCGCTTTTGGCAGCATCCTTATGCCAGGAAGACGCCGAGTTCAGCAGCGCCTTCTCCCGCTGAAGCAGCGAGCGGAGCGACCTCTCAAAAACGTTCCATCCTGCAGACGGCGGTGCGTCCGGAGGAGAGGCTCCCAGACGTTCCAGTTCGGCGGTAATCGACTGCTGCTCTGTCAAGGCCGTTTCTGCGGAGGAACTGCGTCCGGGGGCGGCAAAAAGCCGTTCAATAACGCGCCGTGTCAGACGACCGAACAGGTCGAGCGGACGGGACGGGTTGAGGCGCTCCTCCGTCAACCGCAGCGCCCTCAGATACCCGTTAATGGGAGCCTCTTTCTCGCGCATCTGGAACGCGGTCGCGGCGTAGCGCTGCTGAAAGATCAGTTCGGTATCGATATTGTCAAACGGAATCTTTGCTTCAAGGCGTTGACTGTAAAACTTCCAGGCGGTCGCTTTGCTGCCGAGCAGATACGCGATATTGCCGATGTTCAGATCGATGTTGGCACGGTTTTCCGGCTGCTCCAGCGGCCGGTTGAGCAGCCAGGCACGGCGGTAGAGCGCCAGCGCCCGCTCCAGGCCACCCCGCTCGCCATGAACTGTTTCGGCAAGCTCGGCAAGATAGCCGCGCGTCTGGGGGGGGTATTCCGACGACGGCATCCGGTCCGCTGCCCGCGAGATGAGACGGTCCGCCTCTGCGAGATGCTCTTTCCCCGGCAGGTAGGTTAAAGTCAGGCCGGTGGCGTAGAGCAGCACCGGATCATCGGGATAGGAGCTGAGCAGTCTGCGGTAGAGGTCGAGCAGTTCCGCGGCCTGCCCCATGGCGGCAACCGATTTGATGTAGCCGCGATGTGCCTCGATGCTCCGCCCGTCATAGCGGATCAGATCGAGGAAGGTCGAGCGCGCTGAAGCGAGTTCGCCGAGACGGTAGAGGCTTTCACCCGCGGCCACGGTTTTGCGGATGTAGGCAGCCCGGGCCAGCTGGTAGAGCGGTGTATCCTCCGGCTGCTGGCTCATTTCCGTTTCATAGAGCGCTTTGGCCTCTGAATAGCGCTCTTCGCGGTAGAGAACCTCGGCGAGGGCAAAACGGGCCGCTGCGGTCGGTGTCGCAATGACGGGAAACTTTTCCAGCACCGTACGGTAGGCATCCTTGGCTTTCGCCCATTCGTTCGCCCGGTACGCCACGTCACCCTGACGGTTCCAGGCACCCATTGCCACGCGGGGAAGCTGCGTCCGGTACTGCTCCGCCAGCGCCGAGAGTGCGGCCTGATCATCATGATCACGGGGAGAGACCTGATCAAGGACAGCAGTGATTGCCGCATCGGCCCACTCTTCCTGATCATCGTACCGGGAGGCGACTTCGACGAGCGCGGCAAGCGCACCACTCCCTTTTTCCAATTTTGCCAGCAGCAGGGCACGACGCAGGGCCGCTTCCGCCTTGAGCGACCGGGAGGCGTCTTTCAGATCGGCGACCTGCTCAACGAACCCGATCGCCTTCAACTGGTCGGCCGCGCCGCCTCCGAACTCTGCCAGCAGACGGGCCGAGTCGATCAGATAACGGGCGGTCGCATCAGCGCCTTTTCCCGCTGCCGCAGCGTTCATGGCACGTTCCGCTGCGCCGATAATGTCCTGGCGGTGCTGCAGCAGTGTGACATCGCCGCAGCGCTCTGCCGCCTGAATTCTGATGCGGGCGATGTCGGCCAGGGCCGCTTCGCGTAAAAATGCACCATAGCGCCGCACAACTGAAGCATACTGGTCACCGGCTATGGCAGCTTCACCCGCCTGTTCCATTAAACCGGCCAGCGCCAGTCCGGCACGTGCACCCTCCTGAGTCGGTGCATCTTCCCGGGCCAGAACGCGGGCGGCGGCAAGCCGGGCATGGGCCGGATCAGATGGCTGGCGGTCAAGCAGAATACGCGCCAATGCCCACTGTTCGGCAACAGTCGGGCGATCCGGGATTTCACCGGATGCAGGGAGCGACATCACCTGACCACCACTGGCCAGTCCGGCAACAAAATAAAAATGGTCCCCCGCCGGGATCGGCGCAACCGCCATCAACGCGGCGGAGGTAAGCGGAGTGGCAGAGGGGAAACCATCATCACCCTTTCTGTTAAGATGCAGCCGGTAAATCTGCCCCGGCTCCTGCCCGGTTACGGCATTACCACCAGCTGCGGACTGACGGGTGAACAGCAGCGTATCGGCACTTTCCCAGGAAGGGTAAAGGTCGCGTTCAGCGCCGCTGGTCAGCTGAGTAAGAGTTCCCGCCTGTTCGTTCCACAACCAGAGATCGCCATTCGGATCTGATTTCCGCGACACGAACAGCCATCGCCCCCCATCCGGCGATGGTGCGGCAAACGCGGCATCACTGTCGATCGGCAGTCGCTCAATGCGGCTGTCCTTAAGATGCAGACGCATCAGCTCACGCATTCCGGAACCGGGCAGCTGTCGCTGATAAACAAGCGCTGTGCCGTCACGCGAGAATACCGGCGCATCGTCAGCAGACTCCCGGCCGGTCAACCGCCGTGCCACAGCATCAGCTTTGCCGGTATCTATCAGCCAGATATCCCCTTTGACGTCACTCTCCGCATCAACAAACGCCACTGCCGTGCCATCGGCATTAAGAGCGGGGGCGGCAAGCCGGACCGGACTCGCATGGAGCAGGCGCGGCAATTCCGGAACAGCAGCAAAGGAGTACAGCCAGAGTTCATCACCTTTGTCGCCCCGCTCCACGGTCACCATCCGGGAACCATTGGCAGCACGGGCCGCGTAGAGGACTTGCCGTGAACTGAAGATGGCCGGTTGGGGAGCAGTTTCCGGACGTGAACGGGGCGCAGAGCGCGGCACAGCAGGTGCCAGCAGGTCGTCGCCGAGCGGGAGGGCGGTTGCGGGAACAGAGAAGGTTAGTATAAGTAGCGAAATGTGAAGAACTGCGGCGTATAATTTCATTCGCCCTCCTGAGAGCAAATAGTGAGACAAAAGTCAAAAGCGACCACCCCCCAACCCCCTCCTTGAAAGGAAGGAGGGGGAGCTAAAACCAAAAAGCAAAACCAAAGCAAACCAAAAAACAAAACCGATACCTGCTGGAACAGCAGGGAGCCAAAAGCTCCCCCTCCTGTTGTTAAGGAGGGGGCTGGGGGGTGGTAATGTTTACGCCTTTGATCTCCTCCAAAATCTTTTCACAGACACCATTCAAATTTTCGTAAACATCCGTATTTAGAAACCGAACTACCTTGATATTCAATGCGTTCAGATATGCAGTTCTTTCACGATCATATTCAATGGCATCGTCGGTGAAATGTGAATCTCCATCAAGTTCAACAGCCAGCCTTACAGAGGGACAGTAAAAATCAAGGATATAGAAACCAACACTATGCTGTCTCCGAAATTTGTATCCGCCAAGATTGCTATGTTGCAACATACTCCATAGCTTTATCTCTGCAGGCGTGGAGCCGTTTCGCAACTCTTTTCGACGGGATTTTAATGGTGGCCGGTTATAGAGGAGCATTGGTTGTTCCTTTGTGCGTGAAGCAAAGTCAAGGTCAAAGGCGACCACCCCCCAACCCCCTCCTTGAGAGGAAGGAGGGGGAGCCAAAAACAAAAAACAAAGCCAAAAAGTAAACCAAAGCAACCCAAAGCAAACCAAAGCAAACCCAAAAAGCAAAACCGATACCTGCTGGAACAGCAGGGAGCCAAAAGCTCCCCCTCCTGTAGTTAAGGAGGGGGTTGGGGGGTGGTAATGTTTGCAACCCACCGGCCATCCGCTTCCTGTACCTTTGCACCGGGGGCGCTGTTCTGGCGATTTATCCTGGCAAACACCGTACGAATAGCCGGCAGATCCTTGAGCGTGAAGTTTTCATTGGTCTGTACCACCCGCAGCATCAGGGTTTCACGCGACTGGTTGACCTCCTTCACCACCTGCTGAAATTCGGCATCACTGTAGTTGGCAGCAAACGACTTCAACTCCTCCGAGGTAACTTTGGGGGTCTCACGGGGAAAGGGAGTTAACAACCCTTCGTTATTTTCACCAATCCAGCCGAATTTTTTGAAGCTTTCGATATCGTCCGCATGAAAGGCGATCGTCTCCAGCGCCCTGGTGGCGTCACGCTGTTCCGGTGTGTGGCGTGGCGCTGCATCAATCTTGCCGCTCGGTGAGACGCCGCGCACCGAGGCGACCAGCAGCATATCCTGGCTCAGACTGTTATAGGTACCCAATACCTGATTTTCCAGTGACGTCCGCTCGCTGACAACATTGACATCGACCTTGGCAAGCGTGCAGGCCGAGGCTGATAAAAGCAGACCGAATAACACGGAGCAACGGAGCAACGGAGAAGTTACAAAGCTTTTAAGGATAATTTTTAAAAAAAATTGTTCACTGATGTTACTCCGTTGCTCCGTTGCTCCGTGTTTCAGAAGGTGTTTAATATTTGAACTAATTTCTAACAAGTTATTTTTCATAACTCCTCCGTTTCAATGTCAATTCCCCTTTTGGCCCGACCACCAGCGTATCCGCCCGCACCAGATCGAGAAAACCGCGTAACGCCATAATTTTTTCCCGGTATTTTACCAGCTCCTGACGCAGCGGCAACTCGGAAATGCGCACACGGTCAACGTTCGGCAACTGAACCGCAACCCCTTTAATCTGCGCTTCACCCTCCATGCTGAACGCCCCGTCAACCGCAGTGGCCCGCAGACCCTTCAGGCTGCCGAGACGCAGCATCTTGCGCTGGGCAACCAGCTGTTCGTTCCGCTCGTACGGATCAAGGCTGAACAGCGCCCGTTCGAGCGTGTTTGAGCCGATTTTTCGAATATTCAGCGCCAGCCGCAGCTGCTCGGACAGTTCACGCTGTTCGGCGATAAGAGGCGCAGTGAGAGTCATTTCGCCGGTTATTTCAGCATCCTGATCCGCCTGCTGTTTTTTAACATCTTTCGGCAGGAGATAGGTAATGTCAAGATTTGAAAAGGAACCGGCTGCGCCTATGACCGGAACCGGCGGCTTCAGGTCAAACAGCGAGCGGGCAAGAATTGTCCCGCCGAGCAGATCTGCCTGAAAGAAGCCGAGACCGGTGCTCTCCTGACTGAAGAGCAGGTCACCCTCCAGCGCGGTAAGCACAAGTGGTACTCCGGCAGCTTTGGTTGTTACCTTCCGTATTGAAAAGGATCTCGTGCCGCGGACGTCGCCGCGCAGATCGTCATGAATCCGCGCGACAATTCCTGCCGCGCCGGGGTTGGCAGCCGCAACTGCTGCCGGGCGGACAAGGGCCGCCGAAAGCGGCGTCCAGCGCTCTCCCGGAGAGGCAACAGCGAGAGAATAGCTGCGGTTGATGGCAATATCGGAGCGCAGCCCCTCTATCTTTGTCCCGTTGGCGAGTTGCGCCCCGAAATCGCGTGTTGCCAGTGAGTAGCGGACTGCCAGCTCACGACCGGCAGCAAGATCAACGCGCAGGGCGCTGTTGATGGCTCCGGCCAGATCAATACCGGGCAGCAGCGGTTTCAGATCGCGGCTGAACTCCCCTTCAACGGTTGCCAACAGCGTCGCATCGAGCCGCTTGACCAGAGTTGCCACGCTGAACGGCTGCTTTTCATCAAGCAGTGCGTCAATGCGGGTCACGTTCAGTTCGGCCTCATGTACGACTGCCAGCGGGTCAATGCGGAATGCTTCGCTCAAGCGGAACTCCCGCCAGCCGGTAAGCTGACCATCGAAGACAAAAGAGCCACGCGGGGAGGGAATTTTTCCGGCGGCTCCCGGCAGACCCCTCACCTCCGCAATGCGCACGCCACCTTCAAGTCGTACCGATTCACCTTTCTTTGCTGACACAAGCCGTAGATCGGGAGCGCTCTGCAATCCTGCCACAGTGACCGGACCTGTGGCGGATGGAAGCGTTGCAGAGACCTTGTCAAGTTTTACGCTCAACTCACATGTGTCAAACAGTGATAACACAGTCCGGGCACTCCGCAGGGGATGTGCCTCGACAGCAGGAGCCTTATCAGGCAGCGGCGCGGCGACGTTCCAGGCGACTGAGACGACTCCGTCCCCCTTCACGCCGGACGGTATAAAAGCGGCGGCAAGCGGCAGGGTGCGCCGCAGGTCAAGCCGGGCCGTGCCACTCGTTGATGCCCGTTGAGGTGACGCCCCCGAAAGAGCCGCCTCTGCGACCAGTTGAACAGCTTCACCCGCCGACACTTTTGCAGTAGCGTGCTTGAGTGACGGTTTCGCACTCTGTGCGGCAGGAAGACGAACATCGGTCGCCGTCAGAGACGCGGTCAGCGGTAGCGGGCCGAAGCGTTTGCCATCCCTGGCACCCTGCAGAGCGGCGGCGGTGAAGGAACATTCCGGGAGGGATGCCTCAATGGCGCCATTTTCAGCCAACCGGGCAAGAAGGCGGAGCTGTTGATGAGCCTTTTCAACGGTGAACTGAGTGCCGCTCGACGCACGGTCCAGATCAAGGGATTGCGTCACAATAGCGGAAGCAGAGATTTTACGCGGCGAGGCGCTTTTCAGATTGAGGTCGCTGACCGCGACCCCGACAGCGCCGCGCGCGCCCTGAATCGAGAACGGTTGCACACCGGAGAGCGCCGCACTTTTAATTCTCCAGCGCAGATCTGCTGCCAGTTTGACCGGCAGTTTTGCTACCAGCGGACATGACACCTGTTCAAGGAGCAGCTCAACGTCGGCAGCGGTCAGTTCACCTTTTTTCAATGCTGCTCGCACATGGGGAAGCGTGACACCAAGGTCGGCCACGGCAAGATTTCCGCTATTGCCGGGACCGGTTAATTTCAGATTCAGGGAGCGGAGAGTCAGTTCGCCGGAAAGATCTTTGACCGGAGTATCGGGAGGGAGAAACGGTGCGGCAACGGCACGTGCCCTGGCAAGATCGAGCCGCACGGGGCCGAACTGCAGATCAATCGACCGTGCGGGAACGGTAGGATTGGTGACGGCAGCGCTCCACGCCGCAGCCAGCAGTTCGGGGATGTCAAGCGTACCGCCGGGGAATTCAACCCGTTGGCGCGTATGATCGGTGACTATCCGCTGTTGCAGTTTCATGTCCAGCGGCCCGACCCGTTTTGCCTTCAGAGCACCGCCACGTGCAGCCAGTCCCGCACCTGCAAGCGTCACTGTCGCGTGCAGATCACGCCCGGCATCAGCTTTCGCCAGCAGCAGCAGTTCGACACTCCCCGAAAGTTCCGGAATCGCAGATGGCATCAAAGGGTGAGCAACCGCCAGTAACCGTGGCAGGTCCAATTTCAAGAGTGCCGAAAAACCGTCCGCCTGCCCCAGTCCACCGGTTACGGAGAGGCTCGTTCCGGGTGCTGCAGCAGTAACGGCAAACAGTGCCGAAGCGAGACGTATCCGCCGCTCCCTGGTCACAAGGTCGCTCACCTTCGCGTTGAAATTGACCGTGCCAATTTCTCGACCATCAACCGTTACGCGGCCATTCGCCTCGGCAGTAACCGGCTCTGTCGCCAGTGACGGCATGGCAAGACGAAAAGAACAGTCATTAAGCTGCAACTGTTTCCCCGGTGCCGGGACTCGATAAGAAACATTCATTGGTGCAATTTCAACCTGAACACGCAGATCAACCGGTAACGAAACATCGAGCCCCTGAACGTTCTGAATCGCTTCAGCCAGCAGCGTCAGAGGATCTTTGCCTGGCGGCGGGGGTGCTTTTGGCGGCCCGGGAACAAGTTCTGCCTGGACGTTCTTGACTTTAACGGCCAGATCAACACCGAAACGCCCATCAACGCCGCGACTGATTCCCGGAGTAATCACAAGCTGCTCAATGTCAGTTTTGAGAAGCGGTGCAGGGCCATCACCGAGCTTAAGCCCGGAAAGGGCAAGGCCGTCGGACCAGGTCAGGGTCAGGTTCGCCCAGGTTACCTGGCGCTTCATGGAGGTTGTCAGGGTTTTCTGAATGCGGGTTTGTACCGATTGACTGCTGACAAGGGTCGGGAGAAAGGCAAGAGAGAGCAGCAGGAGCGACAAGCCAACTGCAATAGTCATGGCCGCTATTGTGAGGATTCTTTTTATTGGTATGTTTCGTTTTGGTATTTTCATATTTTATTTTGACGTAATTTCCCAGCTTGACAAGGCGCATGATATACGCATAACATGGCATCAAGGAGGTACACCATGCAAAAATCTCGAATAAATCTTACCCTTGACGCCGATTTAATTGACTTTATCAAGGAATATGCTGAGACCCAACGAACCACGGTTTCGGAAGTCTTTACCCAATTTGCTCTAAAGCTGAAGCGGGTTAAAGAGAATGACCCCACTGAAACGATACTGGCAGACCCTGATTTTTCTGATTCACTTTTCAACACAATTGAGCGAGTTAAAGCGGGCACAGTCAATTGGGTCATTTATGATGAGGTCTTTAAATGAATATTGTTTTTAGTGATGATTTTGCCACTTCTCTCAAAAAGCACAGTTCAATAAAAGAAGCTGTCCGAAAAAAAGTGGATATGATCTGTGAAAGTCCTATAGCTCTGGGTGAACCGCTCAAAGGGAACTTTCGTGGTTTCTACAGTTGCCCCGTCAAACGCAATTTCCTGATTATTTTCCTTTACTGCGCAACCTGCCGAAAGAAGGGCGACGATGCCATTGTTCTCTGCGCAGATTGTCCTGACTCCCTTGACGACACAATCAAGTTTATTGCCCTTGGTCCCCACGATAAAGCCTATTGGGGGTAATTCACAACTGCATCACGCCGCCCCCCTTGAGTAAGCTTTGCCATAATACACTATAGGCTTGAATTGTCTATACCGCCAGATTTCCAATCAATCATCATCCAGCATCCGGTGTTTCGGCTTCTCCACATCTTCAAACTCACCCTTTTTCACCGCCCAGATGAAAATCAGCCAGCAGCCTGCGCCGAGACAGAGTGACAGAACGATCAGAATTATCAGGCTTTCATCCATGGTGTTTGAACCTCATCAGGCGCAGTGAATTAAGGGAAACCAGCAGCGAGCTGGCGGTCATGGCAACGGCGGCGTACACCGGGGTCAGGAGTCCGGTCATCGCCAGCGGTATGCCGATGAGATTATACACGAACGCCCAGGCGAGGTTTTGCCTGATGATCGTCATGGTGGCGCGACTGATACGGTATGCTGTGGCGATGCGAGAAAGATCGTCGCCGGTAATGATGACATCGGCATTTTCCAGGGCAATGTCACTTGATCCGGAGAGCGAGCAGCTGACCGTGGCAGCTGCCAGCGCCGGCGCATCGTTGACACCGTCTCCCACCATCAGCACATGGCGCCCCTGCTGTAGAAGGGTGGTGACATGGTCAAGCTTCTGATCCGGCGTCATCTCCCCGAGAGCGGATACCAGACCGATATCGGCGGCAATGCGGTCCACCGTAATCTGGTTGTCACCACTGATAAGAGCGAGTTCCATCTGCTCCGCAACAAGCTCGGAAACAACTCTCCGTGCCCCTTCCCGCAGTTGGTCAACAAGCAGAAAGCGTCCCGCCAATAGCCCGTCAATAGCCAGCAGCACTGCGGTAGCAGAGCTATCCGGCTGATATTTGATAGTTACCGGTATGCCACTTTCCCGAAGGAATGCCTCGCTGCCGCAGAGCACTTCTTTGCCATCAGATAGCACGCCCGAGATACCACGACCCGGCACAGAGCGGAAATTTTGGCATAGTTCAGGCTGATAGCCATTAACTGCAGCATACTGAACAATCGCCCGGGCAAGCGGATGAGCCGCCTGTTCTTCAACCGTTGCCGCCGCCTGGAGAACGGTTGCGTCATCATACCCGGCATAGGTGTCAAAGTGCATGACGCCAGGCAGACCGCAGGTTACCGTGCCGGTTTTATCGAACAGCGCGCTGTTTATCGATGCCAGACGTTCAATGACGTCCCCTCCCCGCAAAATGATGCCGAGCGACGCCGAGCGACTGCAGGCAGCCAGCACCGCTGCCGGAACCGCCAGCCCCATGGCGCAGGGGCAGGCGATCAGAATAACCGACAGGGCCGACATGACCGCCGCACCGGCACTGTCTCCTGAATAGTAAAGCCGCACGGCACACACGAGCAGTGCCAGAATAATTACCGCCGGCACAAACCAGCCGGAGACCCGGTCGGCCAGCTGCTGCAGCTTCGGCTTCCCCGCCTGTGCCATCTGCACCAGTGCGGCGACCCGCATCAGATAACTCTGCCCGGCCGGCCTGAGCGCCTGCACAGTCACCGGCGCCGCCACATTGACGCAACCGGAGCGTACCTCAGCACCACAGGCCAGCAGCACCGGTTGACTCTCTCCGGTGGCCAGTGATTGATCAACCTCAGTTTCACCTTCGACGATCAGGCAGTCAACCGGAAAACGCTCCCCCTGCCGCACCAGCAGCAGATCTCCCGGTCGAATGTCATCGACATTTACCGTGCGGTGGTGTACCCCATCCCCTCCCCGACCCTCCCCTTGAAAGGGAGGGAGAGAATCAAAGGCAACGGTCTTTGAGCTTTTAGTCCCTTCCCCTTCAAGTACCCTCTGGGGCATAAAGGGAAGGTTAGGATGGGGATGGGGGTGATTTGCGCTGCATACCAGCGTTGCCCGCTGCGGAGCTGCAGCGTAGAGTGAGCTGATCCCGGACATGGCGCGGCGGCGCACCGAAAGCTCCAACAGGCGGCCGATCAGCACAAAGGTCACGATGAACGCGGCACTCTCATAGTACGTTTCCTGCCCGGCAAACGTCGCCCAGACGCTGTAAGACCAGGCGGAGAGCGCCCCCATGGCGATGAGCAGATCCATTCCCGGAGCAGCGGTTTTGAGCGAACGCCAGGCACCGGCAATAAACGGCCAGCCGCAATAAAAAACCACCGGGGTTGTCACCAGCAGCGAAACGTACTGGAGAAACTGTTTCATCGCCCCCCCGATACCCTGAAAATAACCGGCATACAGGGCATAGGAATACGCCATCAGCTGCATGGTCAAAAACAGTGCGGTACCGAAACGGAGCAGCAGATCATCACGCTCGCGGCGTGCTTCCTTTTCAGATTGATCGGCAGAATAGGGACGTGGCGTATAGCCGAGGCTGGCAATGACAGAAAAAATTTCCTGTGGGGCGACGGTTTCAGGGTTAAAACGCAGCGAGGCGATGCCGCCGCTATAGGAGAGGCTGACATATTCGACACCCGGCACGCGTGCCAGCATGCGTTCGAGCAGCCAGACACAGGAGGGACAGGAAATGCCGCCCACCAGAATATCAATTCTGCAGAGATCACCTTCCGGGACAATATGATGTGACAGGTCTGTTTCTGAATACTGTGCCGCTGCGCTTTCCGTTACCGTCGGTACTGCCCGGTCGGAGCGGAGGTAAAAGTTCCCCAGTCCCGCCGAACAGATCATGCGATAGGCGCCCTGGCATCCCCGGCAGCAGAAAACGGTGTGACTGCCGTCATCGCCGTTCTCTTTGAGCGCTTTCCAGCGAAAGCTGATGCCACAGTGGCTGCAGTTCTGCTCCGACAACATGCTCACGGTGAAACCGACACCGAACCTGCCGGACGATCACCGCACAGCAGCTGCAGAACAATTTTTTCAGGGGGACGGGCTGTACTGGCAACGTGGATCATGAAGATCACCTCATGATGTTGATTCGCTCCTACCCTGATATTGTCTGTCTGGCCAAGCAGTTCGACACTGTTAACTGGCTCTCCGGCCATCCGTATCGAATAGACCTGATCCGTTTCAGAGCGGTTACCGATTATTGCCCGCCAGGCAAGCGCCTGCGAACCGTCAGGGAGAAGACGAGGTGCTGCTGTGGCAACGCGCTGTACGGCAAAGGCATGCTGGTTTCTGCCGGCCACACCCCAGACCAGACCGGCGGCAAGCAGCAGCGTCACGAGCAGCAGCGCGGCTGTCGTTTTCCCCAAACGAAAACCGGTTCCTTTCACGGTTCCAAAACGATAATCAATCAGCCCGTCCCCTCCAACTCTTTTCTCCATGACCCCGCGACAGGCATCAATACAGCGCCCGCAGCCGATACACTCGATCTGGAACCCGTCGCGGATATCTATGGTCATCGGGCAGGTCCGGACACAGGCGCTGCAGCGGAGGCAGCGGTCACGGGTTTCCTCCAGAAAGGAGAGATTCAGGGTACCTGCATCCATCAAGGCGGTCTGAAAGCGGCCATACGGGCAGTAGCTCCGACAGAAGCTCCGTTTGACCAGGGTCAGGTTGAGATAGCCGAACAGAGTCAGGAGCAGGAAGGTGACACCCATGACCGGATGGCCATGAACGTCGAAAAGGAAACCGGCTACCTGAGCAGGAGGCATAAACCAGCAGAACAGATTGAACGCAATCAGCAGTGAAATAAACAGTGCGACAGCATGTTCAATCGGTCGAGCGAGGCTGTGCATCTTTGGCATGAGGAGTGTTCCGGAAAGCAGTTCCGCGACATCATTAAAAACTGTCTGGGGACAGAGCCAGCCGCACCAGACCCGCCCCAGCAGGGCTGTTGTGAGGAGAAAGGAAGCGACGGCCAGCAGAATCACCAGCAGCACCAGATAAAACTGGTCAATTCTGAGCGGAATACCGGCCAGAAAGAGCGTCATCTTCGCGATGTCCATACGCAGGAACGGATTGCCTGATAGCGTCGCAAAAGGGAGCAGCAGTGCGGCAGCCAGTAACAGACCCTGAACACGCTGGCGTTTTGTAGTGATACGGGGAAGCGGCATAGTAATCGCCTTTAGGATTGGGTGGTTTGATTAAAATTTCCGGAGCATATCAGACGTAAATCGGTTATCATGGCATCGGCTATACACTCAGCGAAAGAAATGGATCTTCATGACTCAAGACTCACCCTACATCTATCGCCCCATCGGCTTCCTGAACTCCCCCTATACTCGCCGCATTGATGCACCTCATCAAAGCACGGTGGTGGAAGGCACTGAAACCGGAGATTTCGCGATAGCCTCTGTGGAGCTTCAGGATTGGCTGGACGAGAAAGTTATTCAGGATCTGAACGGCTTCGACCGGATTTGGCTGATCTTCGCATTCCACCTCAGTGAGGGCTGGACAAGCTGTGTCAAACCGCCCCGGGGTGGGCCAAAGCGGGGCATTCTGGCGACCCGATCTCCGCATCGTCCCAATTCTATCGGCCTGTCGGCGGTAGAATTAGTCTCAATTGACGGCAGGACGCTCCACCTCCGGGGTGTTGACCTCCTGGATGGCACACCAGTACTCGATATCAAACCCTATGTGCCCTACGCGGATGCCTTTCCGCACGCCAAAGCCGGTTGGATCGATGCACTGGATGCAAAGCTGGGGCAAAATTTTGCTCCGGGACCTCGAAAACCGAGATAAAATCATCGCTGGACAGGAAACCCGTTACGCTTCCACCCTTCAATTCCGTCACTCATCTCATACACGTCTTTGTAACCTTTCCTGGCAAGGAAACGTGCAACAGGCTGCGAACGGCCACCAACGGCGCAATACACTAGAATCGGCCTGTCTTTTGGCACCTCCGTAACACGCCGTTCAAGGTCACTTATCGGAATCAGCACTGATCCTGCCAACCTCTCCTGGCTGTATTCACGTGGGGTACGAACATCCAGAAGATACACAGGAGTTTTGCCCGCAAGCAACGCTCTTGCTTCGCGAGATGAAATCACCTTCTCTGCCCCCCAGAGCTGTGAAGCCGCTGTTATAATCATCAGCAGTACCAGTAAAAAACATTTCATAGTTTATTGCTCCTGCTTGGGCAAATCCTCACCCGGTGATTACTTCTGTTGTGACAGCTCGTCGATCAGTTGTTCACTGGTAACAACCTGAATTCCTTCTGCTGCATATCGCTCTAAAACCTTTGTCATATCAGATCTGGTTGCTACGGCATCCCGTACGACGGTAACCGTATAGCCGCGGTTTAGTGCGCCACGTGCCGTATAATAGACGCAGTAGGCCGCATCCACCCCGGTCAGATACAATTCATTCACCCGGTGATCAATCAGAAACTGCTCAAGCATGCTATTCGAAAAAGCATCCGTCCGGTTTTTGGCAAAGTCATTGTCATTGATCTTTACTATTCTCCGATCGACAATTATCTTCTCAACCCTTTTACCACCATGCATCCGTACAAAAAGGTTGTTACTGAACACCTGCCGTACATAGCAGACCTCCATCCCGGTTTCTGCCGCCATGCCAATGAGACGGTTTACCGTGTCAAGCATACCGCCTGCGGCAGGAGCTGTTGCCGCTTGCCGCGGATTGGTCCCACGGTAACCCTCTTGTAGATCAAGCACAAGCAGCGCCTTACGCGGAGCGGGGTAGGCTTGAATTCGTGTGCCGCGAGTGGCGACAAACATGCTGCGATACATGGTCAGTCCGGCTATCGCGGCAAAAACACCTATTATTCCCACTATCACAAGCAGAATGGTTGATATCATAGCTCGAAAGCCACCGTTCCCCCGAACGCTTTTTCAAAAAGGTCCTTTTTGGCATTGCCCCCGAAAACTTCCACTGAGATGTCTTCCGTACCAAGCAGCTTAAAGCTGAATTCGGCGCCATGTCTGGCGAGCGCCACAACCTCAACCAGTCCGCTCCTGCGTCGATCAAGGCCGTCGGAAAGTCGCAGGATCCCGCCCAGACGGCTGACAAGCTGCTGATCCTTCGGCTCCAGACGCGCATATTCCGGATGTTTTTTCTTTGGCAGTGATTTGCGGTGATAGCGGGCGATCAGTGCCGTCATTTCCCGTTCACGCGGGGAAAAACCAAACAGCTCGGCGTGACGGATCAGATGATGAGAATGTTTATGGTGGCTGTTGTAGCTGATAAAATAGCCGACGTCGTGGAGCAGGGCGGCGGTTTCCAAAAGTCTCCGGTCATTTTTTTTGAAGGCGTATTCTTTGGCAAGATGGTCAAAAACAGTCAATGCTACCGTGGCAACATGCCGTGAATGCGGCTCGTCATAGTGGCAGGAGCGCGCAAAGTCGAGCACGGATTCCTTCCAGTTACGCTGAGCAGCCGTATCGGGAAGCAGTTTGAGCCGCCGTATAGCGTTGATGATCAATCCTTCACGGATGCCACGTTCATTGACCAGCAGCATGTTGGCCCCGAAAAATTTCATTACCTCATCGATGACAACCAGCCCGGCAACAATGATATCGGCACGGTCAGGATTAAGCCCGGGGATATTCCGCAGCGACTTGACATCTTTGCGAGCCAGCATTGCCAGCAGGTGGACGATTTCCGAGCGGAGCACTTCAAAGCCATGCGCTGAAGAAAACGACTGCTTGCGCATACTCATAACCATGTTCGCCAGGGTCGTAATGGTGCCGCCTGAACCGATAAAAGTCTGCACTGTAAGCCGATCTTCCGGGAAGCTTGACTTCAGTTCCGAACGGACAAAGCGACGCAGTTTTTCTATTTCGGCGGGCTGCACCGGATCAGTCTTCATGAACCGGTCAGTCATCCGCACGGCGCCCAGCTCCAGTGAAGTACTGCTTTCAACGTGGTTGGCAACGGCGCTCATGATCTCGACGCTGCCTCCGCCGATATCGATAATCATGTAGCGCTTGCCGCTCATATCGAAATTATGGCGCACCGACCGGGCTACCAGCTCGGCCTCTTCATCTCCTGATATTATTTTGATCTCACGGCCCAGTTCACGGGTCAGAACAGCAACCAGTTCCGCACCGTTCGCTGCACTGCGCATGGCGCTGGTAGCGACCGCCTCAACGTCCGTCACTTTCAGGCCATCGATTAATTTGCGCATACGTGACACGGCATCCACCGCCCGGGCAAACGCCGCAGCAGAAATGGCGCCGCTTGCGGCCAGATTTTCACCGAGGCGCACGGTCGCCTTTTCATCGTCAAGAACCGTGTAGCGCCCCTGTTGATCGACCTCGACAACAATACAGCGAATTGAATTGGTACCTATGTCTATGGCAGCCAACCGGGACTTGTTCATAAAAAACCCTCCGACGAAATTGAAGCGGCCCCACTATGCCTCAATTTCTGCCAAAAGAAAAGGCGAAGCCACTGCGGCTCCGCCTTTTACAACAGTTTCAGCAGACCCGGAATTTACGCCGCGTCAACCTTTGAACCGTCAAGATTAAAGCCAAGCGCTTCTTTCCGGGAGAGCTTGATCTTGCCGTTCTTATCAACACCGATACACTTGACCAGCACAACATCGCCTTCTTTCAAGATATCGGTAACCAGTTTGACACGAGCTGTGTCGAGTTCGGAAATATGAACAAGGCCATCGGTACCGGGCATGATTTCAACAAACGCACCGAAATCCATGATCTTGCGGACGGTGCCCATGTACAGTCTGCCCTCTTCAGCCTCATCGGTCAGACCGCGGATCATCTGGATTGCCAGATCACATGCTTCCTTGTTGGTGCTGGCGATGTTGATACGACCGGTATCGTCGATATCAATCGTCACTCCGGTTGTTTCGGTAATGTTGCGGATGTTCTTGCCGCCGGTACCGATAACGTCGCGGATGCGATCCGTTTTGACGTAGATGGTGGTGATACGTGGCGCAAACGGCGACATCTCGGCGCGTGGTGCGGCGAGCGTTTCAGCCATTTTACCAAGAATGTGGAGGCGGCCTTCACGGGCCTGCTTGAGCGCCTGTTCCATGATTTCCTTGGTGACGCCGCCGATTTTGATATCCATCTGCAGAGCGGTGACCCCTTCAGCCGTTCCGGCAACCTTGAAGTCCATATCGCCGAGATGATCTTCATCGCCGAGGATATCGGAGAGGATGGCGAATTTATCACCCTCTTTGATAAGACCCATGGCGATACCGGCAACCGGTGCGGTCACCGGGATACCGGCATCCATCATCGACAGGCAGCCGCCGCAGACGGCAGCCATTGATGAAGAGCCGTTGCTCTCAAGTGTCTCGGAAACGATACGGATCGTGTAGGGGAAATCATCATGAGCCGGCAACACGGCGGCAAGAGCGCGCTCAGCCAGCATGCCGTGACCGATTTCACGACGACCCGGTCCGAGACGGAAACTGGTTTCGCCGACAGAAAACGGAGGGAAGTTGTAGTGGAGCAGGAAGCGTTTGCGTGACGCGCCGTAGAGGGAATCGATGCGCTGTTCATCGCTTGAAGTGCCGAGCGTGGCAGCAACCAGCGCCTGTGTTTCGCCACGGGTAAAGAGGGCGGAACCATGGACGCGGGGAAGAAAGCCGGTTTCCGTGCTGATCGGACGAATTGAGTTCGTTGTGCGACCATCGATGCGAATGCCGGTATCAAGGACATCGGCGCGGACGCAGTCATACTCGAAATCACCGAGAAACGCTTTGATCTGTTTTGCCGAACCTTCGAACTCTTCCTTGAGGGCATCAATTGTTTCAGCCTTGATCAGATCGATCTGGTCATGACGCTCATTTTTTGCCTTCAGCTTAACCGCTTCGTTAATACGCTTGTACGCCAGCTCCTTCACCCGCGCCTGCAGCACTTCATCAACAATCACCGGTTTAACAGCACGCTTGGCAACTCCGGCAAGCTTCTGCAGCTGCACCTGAGCTTCAATCAGCGGCAGCATCGCTTCTTTGGCAAAGAACACACCTTCGAGCAGATCTGCTTCTGAGACAAATTTAGCTTCGCCTTCAACCATGATTATGGCATCACGACTGGCGGCAACAACAATTTCAAGATCGCTTTTTTCGAGCTCTTCAGCAGTAGGGTTGCAGATGAACGCACCATCGACGCGAGCCACTTTGGCGCCGGCAATCGGACCGTTGAACGGGATGTCGGAGATCATCAGTGCCGCAGAAGCGCCCAGCATTGACAGTATCCCCGGATCATTGTCCTGATCGGCCGAGACGACAGTAGCGATTATCTGGGTATCGTTCAGAAATGTTTCCGGAAAGAGCGGACGGATCGGACGGTCGATCAGGCGGCAGGTGAGTGTTTCAGGATCGGTCGGGCGCGCTTCGCGCTTGAAAAAACCTCCTGGTATCTTGCCGCCGGCATAGGCCTTCTCGGTATAATTGACGGTAAGCGGAAAAAAGTCCTGACCTTCTTTTGCTTCTTTTGCTGCAACTACAGTAACGAGTACTACAGTGTCACCGCAGCTGACGACAACAGCGCCACTCGCCTGTTTTGCCATCTTTCCGGTAGACAGTGTAATGGTTCTGCCCCCAAATTCAACCTGAACATGTTGTTCCATTTTAATTCTCCTCTTCGGTTGCGTTGGGGCCGTCGTTACAACTTCCTTGCCGTAGGAGCGTTTTTCAAACGCGATTGCTGCAATGGCCAGTAGGAATCTACATCATAACCATCGCGGCAACATGCCGCTCCTACGAGAAAGAAGCTCTATCCACGCCCCCAACAAATATAAAAAGGGCCGCAAAGCCCTTTTCTGAAATGAGCACCCTGTAAACAAAAGCGGTGGTATACCTGCATTGACAGGTATACCACCGGTTACTATCTACGAATGCCGAGTCTTTCGATGACCGTTTTATATCTGCTGACTTCTTTACCCTTCAGGTAATCGAGAAGACGTCTTCTCTGGCCGACAAGCTTGAGAAGTCCGCGACGGCTATGATGATCTTTCTTGTGTGTTTTGAAATGTTCCGTCAGATAGGTGATACGCGCTGTTAAAATAGCGATCTGTACTTCCGGTGAGCCGGTATCACTGTCATGTTTTTTGAATTCATTAATAATTTCCTGCTTTTTTTCGGTTACCAGCACTGTTTGCTCCTCCATAACTTTTTTTGTAAAGCGTGTTAAAACGCATGCGATTTTTTAGAGTTGAACTACTTACCACATTGTTTCCAGCATGTAAAGCCTAATCTGATTGCACACCATAATCTGCACAGCGGGAAACGGTCAGGGTGAATGGATTTGAAAACCAGGTGGATGAATGCTCGTTAAAAATGACAATTGACCGGATTTGATGCCTACAGATAAAGAATTTTTAATGTTCCATCCATCTATTCAAACAGCAGCTCAAAATCTCTCGGTGACAGGATGTTACACCTGCCATACCGTTCCAATACCAGAAGGTCATTATCTCCGGTAACCAGATATTCAGCACCGGCAGTTTCGGCACAGGCCAATATCAGATCATCATCACGATCACGGCAGACGGGGGTTTGAAGGACACCTTCAGTCAAAACAGCGCTTGCAGCCTCTGAAATAAGTATGCAGGCCCGTTCAATTTCTTTGGTCGTGCAATGGAATTTTACTTTCAGCTTGGAGGAAAATTCAAGAAGTACGATCTTGCAGATAAAAAGCTCCAACTCCCTTCTGCGGGCGCGGCGAACAAGCCTCGCACATATACCGTCAGAAACAAAAGCCGCAATAAACACATTTGTATCGAAAACAACCCTCACGAAAGTGCCTTAAAAACGTCTTCCTCAGTAACGATTCCAACCTTCTTTGCACGGCGCATCATGCTTTTTCTGAGTGAAGTAAAGCGAACATCCCAGAGGTACAATGCCACTGATTCTTTAATAATATCACTTTTACTCCGCCCTGTTTCTGTGGCAAAAGATTCAAGTTCGCTTGAAATCTGCTCGGGGAAACTGACTGACATAACTGAACGCATGGCATCCTCCTGTAGTGAATTTCGCTACATTATAGCATGATGCGTACATTTGTAAACCAAAACGGATTAAATCAATACCCGTTTCAACTTAATAACCGCATCCGTACCACACCCCGGAACCAGTCTGGCGATAGCAACCAGAGTGCCGTCAGCAGTCAGGCGCACAGCGGTTTCTTCTGAGCAGGGGAGCGGGGCTTCGAGCAAGGTTGCGTTCCAGGACGGCGACATGCCGAAACGGAGCCCATCCACACCTGCAGCAGTCAGCGGAATTTCGGGAAGATGTCCGAGCGCAGCCATCGGTGACAGGCAGAGCTCTTCCGCCCTCCCCTCGCCTGCAGCGGCCTCAAGATCCGCCAAGGCGACTGCATTTTCAATGCGGAACGGACCGCTGGCGGTGCGCCGCAATTCCTGAAGCGCAGCCCCGCAGCCCAGCCTCTGTCCAATGTCATCTGCAAGGCTGCGGATGTATGTACCCCGTGAACAGACGACACGAATGGCAACGAGCGGCAGGTCAAAGGAAAGCAGTTCCAGCCGGAATATTTCGACATCTCGCGCCGTGCGCTCCACCTCGACACCCTGGCGAGCCAGCTTGTAAAGAGGCTGGCCATTCTGCTTGATCGCTGAATACATGGGGGGAATCTGGCTGATTGCACCGGTGAAATGAGAAAGTGTGGAGACGAATTGTTCGCGGGTGACGCCGGTCGAATCCGATTCAGACAGGACAGCGCCGGTCATGTCGAGTGTATCGGTGGAAACGCCGAGGCGCATGAGCGCTTCGTACGTTTTGCTCCCTTCATCAAGGAACGGAATGGCTTTCGTGCCGTCATTGACGGCTATCGGCAGCACGCCGGTGGCAAATGGATCAAGCGTTCCGGTATGCCCGACTTTTTTTATTCCCAGAATGCGCCGCACACGACTGACGACATCATGAGAGGTAATACCGGGCGGTTTGTTGATAACTACGAAGCCGTTAATCAAAAGGAGCGTTCAACAATGGCGTACACTTGAGCTTTTACCTCATCAAGCGTGCCTTCAACGGTACATCCGGCAGCGTTATGATGCCCGCCTCCGCCGAACGCTGCAGAAAATACGGCCACATTGACATTACCCTTTGAGCGAAATCCGACCTTGATCTTTTTTTCGTCAAGCTGCCGGAAAAATATGGCGACTTCAACACCGCGTATTGAGCGTGGATAATTGACAAAACCGTCGGTCAGTTCGGCATCAGCGCCACTGGCGGCGTACATGTCACTCGTGACCGTAACGGAAGCGGCCTGCCCGTCCTTGAATACATCGAGAGTGGGAAGACTCTGCGCCAGCAGCTTGAGGCGTTTCAGCGGCTGATTTTCATAGAGCTGCTCTGCCACATCCCAGGCATTAACTCCGCATTCAATCATTTCACCGGCGACCGTAAAGGCCTCACGGTTGGCGTTGGAGTAGCGGAATGAGCCGGTGTCGGTGATTATGGCAGTGTAAATACAGAGTGCGGTATCAGGGTCAAAGAGATACCCGTACGCCGCGGCAATCCGGTACACCAGAACCCCTGTCGCTGCCGCCTGGGAGTCTATGAGGTTGTAGTCGGCGAAGTTTTCGCAGGAGAGGTGGTGGTCAAGATTGACCGTTGCGCTTACCCGCGAGAATGCACAGAATTCTTTACCGGCGCGCTTCCGCTCGCCGATATCAAGTACAAACGAGACATCAAAATGCCGGTCGGGGATATGGGGAAGTACGGAATCGGCACCGGGAAGAAAGGCGTACAGATCCGGAACAGCATCATGATAATGCACCGTTACATCTTTACCCAGTTTACGGAGAAAAGAGGCCAGAGCGAGCGATGAGCCGACGGCATCACCATCCGGCCCCTCATGAGTCGTGAGAAGAAACGAGGAATTGCTGCGTATGACATCAATTATCTGTTGAATTGTTTCCGTCATGTTCAGTATGTATCTCCTTGAGAAGAGATTCTATCCGACTGCCGTAATCAAGAGATTTATCGTATTTGAACACAAGCTCCGGGGTATGCCGGATAGTAAGCTTTTTGCCGATATCGCGACGGATAAAGCCTTTCGCGCTGTTCAGACCCGCTTCCGTATCCTTTTTAACCTTCTCATCGCCGATAACGGTGAAAAAAATACGCGCCAGGCTCAGGTCATCGGTCACCTCAACGCCGGTAATGGTGACAAAACCGATACGGGGATCATTGAGACCGCGGCAAAGAATGGAGCAGATTATTTCATGTATGGTTTCAGCAACCTTGTCCGAACGTTTGTGCATATATGAACCTGTTTTTAGAGTTTGGTAGCTATTTTTTCCATTTCAAATGCTTCGATAATATCGTCGACTTTGACATCATTGTAGTTGTCAAGGCCGATGCCGCATTCGTAGCCGGTGGCGACTTCTTTGACATCGTCTTTAAAGCGGCGCAGCGATGACATTTTACCTTCATATACCACCATATTGTCACGTAACAGCCGGACCTGTGCGTTACGCACCATTTTGCCGTCTGTAACATAGCAACCGGCAACATTACCGAATTTCGGCACGCTGAATACATCACGGATCACGACACGACCTAGGAATTTCTCCTTGAACGTTGGATCAAGCAGACCTTCCATGGCTTTTTTAACATCTTCAACGGCATCATAAATAATGCTGTAAAGTCTGATATCAACCCCTTCGCGCTCGGCATGCCCCTGTGCCTTGATTTCAGGACGGACATTAAATCCGATGATGACCGCATTCGAGGCGGCAGCGAGGTTGACGTCAGTTTCGGTAATCGCACCAACGGCAGAGTGAATGACATTGAGGCGGACCGCTTCTGTTGACAGCTTGCGCAGTGTTTCACTGACCGCCTCAACAGAACCCTGGACATCACCTTTGACAACAACATTGAGATCTTTGACTTCACCACTCTGAATCCGCTTGTAGAGATCTTCCAGCGACAATTTGGTGTGTTTGGCAAACTCGACTTCACGTTGCTTGATCTGGCGTAACGTGGCAATTTCCCTGGCCTGTTTTTCATCTTTCATCGCCACGAAAATATCACCGGCGTTCGGCACACCGGACAACCCGACCAGTTCGACCGGCATGGATGGTCCAGCCTCCAACACCTTTTCACCACGATCATTCTGCATCGCCCTGACGCGCCCGGAGTGAATTCCGACAACACAATAGTCTCCGGTTTTGACCGTCCCTTCCTGTACCAGCACAGTGGCAACCGGACCGCGGCCTTTGTCGAGCCGTCCTTCAACAATGGTGCCTTTCGCCAGCTTGTTCGGATTGGCGGTCAACTCCATCAGGTCGGCCTGCAGAAGGATCATTTCCAGCAGTCCCTCCAGATTGGTGCGCTGTTTTGCGGAAACTTCCACCATCGTGACATCGCCGCCCCAATCTGAGGAGACGACCCCCTGGTCGGTCAGTTCCTGCTTGACCCGGTCAGGCTTTGCCCCCGGCTTATCGATTTTATTAATGGCAACAATAATGGGAACTTCGGCAGCTTTTGCGTGATTAATCGCCTCTTTGGTCTGCGGCATCACACCGTCATCAGCAGCAACAACAAGAACAACGATATCGGTGACCTTGGCACCACGGGCACGCATGGCGGTAAACGCTTCATGACCGGGCGTATCAAGGAAGGTTATCTTACGGCCATTCAGCTCAACATCATACGCACCGATATGCTGCGTGATTCCTCCTGCCTCGCCGGCTATGACGTTTGCTTCACGGATGGCATCAAGCAGCGAGGTCTTACCGTGATCGACATGGCCCATTATGGTGACAACCGGAGGCCTTTTGACCAATGTTTCAGGGGCATCGACGGTAGACTCAAGTATTTCATCAAGGTCAACCGCGACATTTTCAACTTCGTATTCGTACTCAGACGCCAGAATAACCGAAGTATCGTAATCGAGCTGATGATTGATGGTAACCATCATGCCCATTTTCATCAGCGACTTTATCAGATCATTAGCCTTGATACCGAGACGTTTGGCAAGCTCTCCGACCGAGATGCTTTCCGATATTTTAATGATACGCTTGATCGCCTTCGGTACGGTTATTTCAGTTTTGTTGGTATTGCTGACCTGCACTTTGCCACCGCGCTTCTTCGACCCTTTATACGCCGGGTCAAAGGCACGTTCACGCTTCTCAATAATTTCATTTTTGCGCGGCTGTTCTTTCTTCTTTGCCGGAGGAGCGCCCTTCTTGGCACCCTTTCCTGCGTCACCGTAGCCGGGGCCGCCATCTTTCTTGCCGACACCACGTCTGTTGTCACCGCCGGGAAAAGCTTCGGGAGCGAGCTGCACCTGCTTCATGCGGGAGCGATCAAGCTCCGTTGCCGGAGCAGACGGTGTTGTTGAAACAGACTTTTTCGGGTCGTAACCGGATGCCGGCCGCCGTGTATCGGCACCGGGAGCGGGCCTTCTCTGGTCTGCAGCAGCAGGGGCAGGTCTTCTCTGGTCTGTGGCAGCAGGGGCGGGCCTGCGTTGCATGGCAGGATCCTGAGCAGGACGCTGCGGAGCGGTACGCGGAGCAACCGGGGTCTCTTTGGTAACAACCCGGGTAGCACGATTTGTCACCCCGTGGATCTCTACCATGCCAAGAATTCTGGCCTGATTCGGATTCGCCTTGACAACCTCTGCCGGTTTTTCCACCGGTGACGGCGGCTCCGTGGGCGTCACAGTAACGGCAGCGGCACCAGCATGTTCATCTGCAGCATGTGTTACCGAAACAGGTTGAATAACAGCAGACGGCTCAGCCGCAGCCTGAGCTACAGGAGGCAGTTCCGGAGCAGCAGCGACCATTGGAGCTGATGCAGCTGCTTCCTCTACCGGAACGACTTTAGCTCTGCGGCGAATGATATTCGATGCGACTCTGACCTCATTGGTTCCGGTATCTTTCTGCTGGGGGGCTGTCAAACGCGCAACGACTCCTTCATCGACCTGTGATGTCGCAGTTTTTGCATCAACACCAATTTCCTTAAGCCTGGTAATCGCCTCTTTTGCTTCAATACCGAGCGTTTTTGCCAAACTACCCACACTAATTTTACCCATATCCTTTATACCTCCCCCAGGAAGTTTTTGTATCTGTCAATTACCTTCACCAACTGCGCCACAAACCCGCTTGATGCTACGGCAATCGCACTTCTGGGCGCCTTGCCGAGAATCATCCCGAAATCATCTTTTGTCAGCACAATTCTGTGAGTTACGTTGTGTACCGTTGCCGCTTGAATAATTTTAGCGCCGATTGCTTCTGAAACATCATGTGCAACAATGATGAAACAGGGCTTTTTCTTATTCCGTAATGCATCAATAACCATGGAACTGCCGGCGGTGACTAATCCCGCCTTGTTTGCCAATCCGATCAAACCGGTAATACGATTGTGCAATTGCAGGCGTACATGCTCTATAAGCTGTTCAGCCGGCATAACAGTAACATCCTGTTTAAAAGAGCGTTTAAACTGTTTCTGCTCAATTGCCGCTTTGAGACACTTTTTATCGATACAGGTATATGCACCCCTGCCCGGCAATCGACTTTCCAGATCCGGAAGGATCTCTCTGTCAGGCGACTGGACGAAACGGATCAACTGATTTTTGTCCTTGCTCGTTCTACAGCCGAGGCAGCTCCGCTGCGGCCCTTCAGTCGTACTTTTGATACTCATAATCCGTATTACGCAGCGACGGCTTCAGCACCGTTTTCAACAACAGCGGCTTCCTGCTCTTCAGCGACGACAACAGCACCATCGACAACAGCGACATCAGCGACATCAGCGACATCAGCATCGCCTTCATCAGCGTCAGTGCCATCAAAAGACGAGAACTCCTGTCGTTCCGATTCAGCAACTTTCGATTCGCTCTTTATATCAATCCGGCACCCGGTCAAACGGGCTGCCAGACTGACATTCTGGCCGCGCTTGCCGATAGCGAGGGAGAGTTGATCATCTGCGACAATAATTTCAAGGGCACGCTTTTCCTCATCGACAAACACTTTTGACACCTGAGCAGGTGAAAGGGCATTACAGGCAAAGCGGGCGATATCCTCCGACCAGGGAATGATATCAATTTTTTCACCGCGCAACTCGGAGACAACATTCTGCACACGGGCTCCGCGCATCCCGACACAGGCGCCGACCGGGTCAACATCACGATCGTTTGACGAAACGGCAATTTTGGCACGACTGCCGGCATCACGCACAATCGCGTTAATTTCAACGATTCCTTCTGCTATCTCCGGTACTTCAGCTTCAAAAAGTTTGGCAAGCATGCTCGGATGAGTTCGAGAAAGCATGATCTGCGGGCCCTTGGTAGTCATGCGAATCTCGGTGATAATAGCCCTGATGCGGTCACCGGGGCGATACACTTCGCGCGGCATCTGCTCCTTGGCAGGCAAAACGGCTTCAGCACGTCCGAGATCTATAAGCAGTTCGCCTTTTTCAAAACGGCGCACCATACCGGTAATTACTTCCCAGATACGATCACTGTATTCGTTGTAGATCGTTTCACGCTCGGCATCGCGCACTTTCTGAATAATGACCTGCTTGGCAGTTTGTGCGGCAATGCGACTGAAGCCGCTGGCATCGAGTTTTTCACCGAGCGAATCGCCTATCTCGGCTTCCGGATCAATTTCATGTGCTTCATCAAGACCGATTTCCTTGTAGGAATCTTCAACCTCTTCAACTACCGTAACAAATTCAAAAAGTTCAACTTCTCCCGTTTCATGATTATAATGGGCTTCAAGATCACGGGTATTGCGATATTTTTTATTTGCAGCAGTCAAAACCGCCTGTTCCATGGCTTCAAGAACAACCTGACGGTCAATGCCCTTCTCTTTCACAAGTTGGTCGATTGCGTGTTTGAGATTAATAATTGTATCCACGATTACTTCTCCTTGCTGGGGTATAGAGGTTTTCAGAATTAGAGTTCAAATTCAAGATTAGCTTTGGCAACATGCTCAATCGGTATGGAGGCGCTCTGCCCCTCGGTAAGCGTCATCTTCACGATACCGCCGACGAGTCCGTCAAGTTTTCCCAGAAAAGTTTTACGTTTATTGCCGCTATCATCAAAAAACGGCTGATACGTTCGGACTTTAATGAGTCGCCCGGCAAAACGATCATAATCAGCCGGCTTTTTCAGCGGGCGGTCGAGACCTGGTGATGAGACTTCAAGAGTATAGTTGCAGGCGATGACATCTTCCACATCAAGAATCAGAGACAACTCACGACTGAGACCGGCACAGTCGTCAAGCATCACACCGCCTTCTTTATCAATAAACAGGCGCAGAACGGCATCCGGGCCGACACGTCCGAATTCAATGTCCACCAGTTCAAGCCCCATTGATTCAAGAATCGGCTGAGCAAGAGCGGTGACCATGGTACAGGTATCTTCTTTTTGATTCGCCATAACGGCCCCGATTGGACAAAAAAAAGTGAGCCTTGCGAGCTCACGTACTGAGTGAACATAAAATTGTGTGCTGTAACTACCATGCTGACGACAGGAATGCAAGCATATTTTTATCTGAAACGGTTATTTTATGCAGACTCGCCGCACTTCATGGATATCGGTAAAACCGCGCAGCACTTTCAGAATGCCATCCTGTTTAAGGGTGGTCATACCGTCACGGGACGTCTGCTCACGAAGATGATCGGTATCAGCACGCTGCTTGATCAGCGTTTTTAATTCGTTTGTGCATTCAAGCATTTCATGGATACCGAGGCGGCCACGATACCCGGTATGACCGCAATTAACACAGCCGACCGCCCGACTCATAACAACATCGCCAAAGACCACCCCGGTTTTGGCAAAGTCTGTGCTGCCATACTCTGACCGTAATTCTTCAAATTCAGCTTCCGAGGGGTGAAAGCTTTCTTTACAATCCTTACAGAGTCGACGTGCAAGCCGTTGGGCCAGAATGCAGACGAGGGAATCGGAAAAACTGTACGGGTCGAGGCCCATTTCGAGTAACCGGGTTACCGTTTCCGGCGCTGAATTGGTATGGAGCGTAGAAAAGACGAGATGCCCGGTTAATGACGCCTCAATTGCGGTGCTGGCGGTTTCTTCGTCGCGCATCTCGCCAACCATGATGACGTCGGGGTCAAGACGGAGAAATGAGCGCAACGCCGCAGCGAAGGTAAACCCGATACGCGGATTAACCTGCACCTGACGCAAGCCTGGCTGGGTGATTTCTACCGGATCCTCTGCAGTCCAGATTTTGCGGTTGATCTGATTTATCTGGGCAAGCCCGGAATGAAGCGTCGTGGTCTTTCCGGAACCGGTAGGCCCGACTACAAGTATGAGCCCGTGGGGCCGTGCAAGGGCTTCAGTGAACAGACGCATATTTCGATCCGTAAGACCGAGATCTTTAAAATTGAGAGGGTCACCGCTAGCAAGAACACGGATGACAACATCCTCAAGTCCGCCAACAGTCGGCATGGTTGCAACTCGAAGCTCAATGTTGAGAGGCCCGAATTTTTTGAAGTCGATCTTACCGTCCTGAGGTTTTCTTCGCTCAGCAATATCAAGCTCACTCATAATCTTGATGCGTGACGGGAGGGCAAATTTATATTTATAGGGAATTTTCTGATAAATTGAACACTGGCCATCAACCCGGGTACGAACGATGACATCATTTTTACCCGGATACGGCTCAATATGAATATCAGATGCTTTATTCATGCAGGCATCATAAATTATCTTGTTAACCAGCTTGACAATGACACTGTCTTTTTCCGTAACTTTCTTTATTTCTTCCGCGACCTCCGGCTCATCACCATCCCCTGTTTTGCTTAACAGATCGACAATACTGTCAGGACCCATAGCAAAACTGAGCTCATCAACAGCAGCCGCAGTACTGGTGATGTCGATATTATAGAGCCGCTTCAGGGAACGGGCGATGCTTGTCTCTGTTGCAATGGCAGAAATAATTTTCAAGCGGATGCTGTCTTCCAATTCACGGATATCATGCGATTTCAGCGGATGAACCATCGCCAGCGTGAGCGTGTTACCGATCTTGGAAATAGGGGCGATACGCTGCTTTTGCGCATACACCCTGCTGATATAACTGGAAAGTTCCAGCGGAAGGTCCTGAGCGTTGATCTGTATGTATGGCATGTCATACTGAGTGGCGACAGCTTGAGACACGCTTTCTTCATCAACATATTTTAATTGCAAAATTGATTTTTCAAGAGAAATATTGCTTTGCCTGCTCACATCAAGAGCGTGGGAAATTTTCTCTTGATCAATAAGACCGCTGGCAATCAGAATATCACCCAGTTTGCGCCGTTTGTTCTTTTGGTCAAGAACAATGCCGAGATCGCTTTCTTTAATAAAACCGAGCTTGCACAATAACTGCCCAACCGGTTGAGCAGGAAATATTTTCTGCAAGTCGAGTGCTTCACTCAACTGTTCTTCAGTGATGAGTTTCTGCTCGACAAGCAATTCGCCGACTTTTTTCACATTCATATCGCGCATGCTCCCGGAACAAAAAAAATAGCGCCCGTCCTGAGGTAAGGTACGAGCGTTATAGCAGAATAATCAACAAAGTAAAACGGTTTCACCGGTCGGTAATGGCAAACCCGCTTTCTTTCAGTATGTCCCGGACAACTTTATTCATGGCACGGTCCGTCAAAAAAAGATCTCCTCCCGGAAGGAGGGCATCGTTGAGATTAAACCCGGACATCTGCAGCGAATATCCGGAAGTATCTTCCTGCAGCAGGCTATGCCGGGCAAAGGCCCCCTTGACTTTCATACGTGAAAGCATTTTTTCTGACACGTTACGAAAATCATCCGCAGCGTTCAGAATGACAACCTTATAGCCGGTGGTTTCCAAAATCCTGAACAGGGTATAATTTACCGGATCGCCGTCAAACGTTGTGACAACATAGCGTTGCCCGCCACGCTCAAAATAGCGCTCGGCTTTCACTGCAAGAGAAATTCCGTTATTGGCCGTCGCAAAAACATCAACGTGCTTGTTTTTCTCCGCTATCACCGAAAAAGCGGAGAGGATCGAATCAACAATCTCCGCTTGTTTTTTAGCGGAGACCGAGTGGATTGTGCGCGATTCGAGCGGCACAAGCGGGGGCAGCGAGGCAAACGGTTCATAGAGCGAGAATCCCTCTTTTTTAAGGAAATTGCCCAGTGAGGACGGCACCGGGGTACGATTGTTGCTGATGATGATAACATCCTGATTAATAAGACTATCGGCATTTTTTTCAACCTTGAAATCGGCACGGACAGTCAGCTTTGGATCGGCACCGAATTCAATAGCGAAATTTTCCTCAACAGAATAAAAACCGGCAGCTTCAAGGAGTGAAGAGATCAATTTTTTCGATCCAAGCGGAGATTGCGCAACGATTCGCACCGACGCGTCTTTTTCTTCAATCAGAGATTTTACCAAAGGGGGGATTGAGCTATCCTGGTCAAGAATTATACGTCCGCCATTCATTCTGGCAAAGACAGGATAGCGCTCCTGGTCAAGTATCAGCGAAAAGACCGGCGTCTGAAACGACAGCGGTTTTTGCGCTTCATTGTGAGATGGAACAATCTTTTTCCAGAGACTTTGTGTTCTGGCAAGAGCTTCCGGCCCGGTCAACGCAGGAACGGGTGATTCTAACGTTAAAGATTGCTCCGGGGCATTTCCTGAAGCATTTACCGAGCCAGCTGATCTGCGACTGACAGCAGCTTTGGGAGATTTTCGAGAGGTGCCCGGTGTGCGCCTGCCGCGCGTTTGCTGTGGCTTGGAAGGGCTTTTCAAAGCGGAAATTGCCTGTGGATCAAGTTCAAAGCGCGGGTCCATGACTGCGTACAGATCGGAGACGCAGAACAGCGCCAGAAAAGAACCAATGGCGACACAAATCTGGAGAAAGAAAGACATTTTGTCTCCACAGTGAAACTGCAGGA
>Ga0194059_1000186_pt1 | contig 31141 bp, 41 predicted proteins | sample SepL6211m_MetaG_FD_163426 | JGI IMG/M metagenome (GOLD analysis project Ga0194059, IMG submission 163426) | Anoxic zone freshwater microbial communities from boreal shield lake in IISD Experimental Lakes Area, Ontario, Canada - Sep2016-L626-11m | ecosystem: Environmental > Aquatic > Freshwater >...
CTAATCGTGGCGAGATTGCCGTCAGGATTATACGGGCCTGTAAGGAGTTGGGCATTAAGACGGTTGCGGTATATTCTCAAGCCGATATTCACTCGCTGCATGTCAAGCTTGCCGACGAAAGCGTCTGTATCGGACCTCCTCCCAGCACCTTGAGTTACCTCAATATCAATGCCATTATCAGTGCCGCAGAATTAACCGATGCCGAGGCAATTCACCCCGGCTACGGGTTTCTGTCTGAAAACGCCAAATTTGCTGAAGTCTGTGAAAAATGCGGTATTACGTTTATCGGCCCAACGGCAGAAAGCATGCGCATTATGGGTGATAAAATCAGTGCCCGTCAGGCGGTAATTAAGCAGGGTGTGCCTATTCTACCCGGCACCAAAGAAGGTGTACACTCCGTTGAGGAAGCTGTCAAGGTCGCCAAAGAAATCGGGTTCCCGGTTATCATTAAAGCTACTGCAGGGGGTGGTGGCCGCGGCATGAAAATTGTTCATTCACAAGCCGCTCTGCCGAATGCGTTTGCAACTGCGCGTGCCGAAGCACAGTCCGGTTTTGGTAATCCTGAAGTATATATCGAACGATATTGCGAAAAGCCCCGACATGTTGAAATCCAAGTTCTGGGCGATAAGTATGGCAATGTAATTCATCTGGGTGAGCGAGATTGTTCAATTCAGCGTCGCCACCAAAAGTTGATTGAAGAAGCCCCCTCTACCGTTGTTACGCCTGAAATCCGTAAGGCAATGGGAGATGCCGCTGTCAGGGCTGCTGCCGCAGTAGGCTATAATAGCGCCGGCACGGTTGAATTTCTGGTTGACAAACAGAATAATTTCTACTTTATGGAGATGAATACCCGTATTCAGGTTGAACATCCGGTAACTGAAATGATTACCGGTGTGGATCTGGTACGTGAGCAGATACGTTCGGCAGCCGGAATTCCTCTTCGATACAAACAGGAGGATATCCAGATCCGGGGGCATGCAATTGAGTGTCGAATTAATGCAGAGGACCCGTTTAAATTTACTCCCTGTCCAGGCAAGATCACTGCATATCATCCGCCGGGCGGTTTCGGAGTTCGTGTTGATTCGTTTGTGTATGATCAGTATTCCGTTGTTCCCAATTATGACTCCCTGATTGGGAAGTTAATTGTTCACGCTGATACCCGTGAAGAAGCTATCATCCGGATGGCTCGTGCACTGGATGAATACCGGATTGAAGGAATTAAAACGACGATCTTTTTCCATAAACGCATCATGGCCCATAAGGATTTTATTGAAGGCAACATTGATACCTCTTTCCTAGAAAGAATCGTGCTGGAGTAACTATCATGGACTTCCCTGAAGAGCTGAAATATTCAAAGGAACATATCTGGGTCAGGATTGAAAATGGTTCAGCTGTTATTGGAATTACGGACTTTGCCCAAGAGGAGCTTGGAACCATCAGGGGTGTTGAGTTGCCTGATGAAGGGGATGAAATAGAACAGGATGATCCTATTGGATCTGTCGAGGCACAAAAAACGGTAACTTCTATTTATGCCCCTTTCAGCGGAACGGTTCGGAGCATCAATCATGAGGCTATTGACAACCCTGAACTGCTTAATGATGATCCCTATGATGGTGCATGGTTGGCTGAAGTTTCACTTGACGATCCTGAAGAGCTGAAAAGCCTCCTGTCTGCTGATGATTATGCAGAATATATTGAAAATAGTGATTAAGTTATCAACTGATTATCTATATGCAAGGCGAGGTCATCCAGTGATTTCGCCTGTTTTATTTCAAAGGAGCTGAACGTGTACCTGATACTATTGCTGTTGTTTACGACGTTAATTTTTCCTGTTACGGCATATACGGCCGAAAGTGCAGCTACTCTGACTTTGGCCGAGGCCATTCGGATGGCTGTTGAAAAAAATCTTGATGTTCGTGCTGAGCTGTATAATTCCGCACTGTTCGAGTCCGACATCAGGCGAAACCGGGCTATCTATGACCCTATGTTTATCGCCCAGACAAAATATTCCGACTCAACGACACCTTCAGTCAATGTCGGAGCGCCTGTTTCTTTTGCTGGTCAGGCCTTTGAACTCAACGCCGGCCTCAGTCAATTACTCTGGACAGGTGCCACTGTTTCAGCAGGTTTCAATAACTCTCACAGCAGCACGAATAAGGATTCCTACGATTACTGGCAGTCGAGTCTGGGAATTTCATTGGTACAGCCTCTTTTGAAAAACGTCGGCCGGGAAGCGACGGAGGTAAATATTAATGTATCGAGACTGAACAAGTTTGCCTCTCTTGAACACTTCAATGTGCGTTTATTGTCAACTGTGGCGCAAGTTCGCACCGAGTATTACAAACTTCACAGCCTGCGGGAAGAGCGTGATGTTAAAAACGTATCTCTGCAGCTGGCACGGAAGATACTTTCTGATACCGAGGCACGAGTCAAAGCTGGCGTTCTGCCTGCTATGGAGATACTTAATGCCGAATTCGGCGCAGTATCTCGTGAAAAAGAGCTTATTGATGCAGAAAGAGCAGTGAGTGATCAGGTTGATGTTCTCCGCCTGCTCCTCCAGATGAATTCTGAAACGGGTGATTTGAAGACGGTCGATCTGCCTCCGCGTGTCGAGTTTGTTGTAAATGAGAGCGATGCCATCCAGAAAGCGTTAAATCGTCCTGATATCCGGGAGCAGAAACGGAATCTGGAGTTATATGAACTGCAAACAAAAAATTTCAGTCAGAAGACCCGTCCCGATCTGATTTTATCTGCCTCAACCCAAACAGCTGGCCTCAATAATGCCTATCATCGCGCTATGGACAGTTTCCTCTCTATAGACAATCCGGGCTGGAGCGTTGGCTTGGAATTCAAATATCCGCTTGGCAATGGTGCTGCTGAGAACGATTATCGTAGAAGCAGATTGAAGACGGAACAGATTACATTACTGATACGCAGTCTGGAGGAAAGCTCGACAAAAGAGGTAAAAGCCGCTATACGAGGGATTGCCGTTGGCTTCAAGCAGATTGACGTTGCTGACCGGGGAGCAAAATTTGCGGAGGAGCGGTTACGGGCGTTTATTCGTAAAAATGAAGTCGGCTTGGCAACAACCAAGGATGTTCTGGATGTTGAAAATGATCTTGCTATTGCCAAGAGTAATCAGATTAAAGCTGTTGTAGGATTTGCCAATGCCTTGACCACCTATTGGCAGGTGACCGGAGAATTGCTTGAAAAAGAAGGGATCAGGGTTGTTGAGGGTGATGCCGACAAGTTGTACTCTGCCATTAAGTAATGCTTAAAATTGGTCAAATTGAGTACGCTAATTGTACTCCACTCTTCCATATTTTATGCCAGCAATTCGACTGTTCAAGGTATGAATTTGTTTCAGGCGTTCCTGCTGAATTGAACAGTCTGCTTCTAAATAACAAAATTGATGTATGCCCATCATCTTCTATTGAATACGCCTACCATCCTGATCGTTATTCAATACTGCCCCAAATATCAATTTCAAGTGTCGGAGCTGTTGCAAGTGTACTGCTCTTTTCCCATGTGCCAATTACAAGCCTGAAAGATGGACTGATCCGGCTCTGCTCCGAGTCCGCAACATCCGTAAATCTCCTGAAAATATTGATCCGCCAGCGTTTTGGACTTAGTTGCACCTACGAAACAGCTCCGTCGGTAGCGATTGATGCTGAGGATCGTTCTTCTGCACATCTTCTTATCGGTGATTCTGCGTTGAGGTCGTCTCTCGGAAAATCAGCAGCGTATGTGTACGACCTCGGTGAATTATGGCATTCATGGACAGGTTATCCGTTTGTTTTTGCTCTTTGGTTATGCCGTAATGAGGTTGCCGAAGCGGTTGAACTCAAGACACTTTCACAAAAGTTGATTGAGGCTAAAGATCTGGTCTCAGGACAACTGGAACAAATTGCGTCGGGAGCTAAAGAAGTCGAATGGATGGGTAAAGAACGATTACTGATTTATTGGCGGGATAACATTTCTTATCAGCTTGATGAGCACGCCAAAGACGGATTGATGCTGTACTATACGAAATGTTTTGAATGCGGTTTGATAGATGCTGTTCCGGCACTTAAATTTGTTGAGTAATAGAGTCACCGGATAATTCTTATTTTTGCGGTGGAATCTCTGAGAATTTTAGCATAATCATCCAGAATGTGCGCATGGTCAAAACAGAGCTGCTCCGGGAGAGAGCCCAGTTTGTATACAGCAATATTGATTGCATCATCTGCAGCACAAGGCGTACCGTGGGCTTTTGCTATATATACCGTTGAAATGGTATGCATCCGCTGGTCCCGTTCCGGGTCAGAATAACACCCCAGCAGACGAAGATCAGAAATTTCCAGAGAAGTTTCTTCATACGCTTCCCGGATAGCAGCAGCCTCGAGAGACTCCCCGTAATCGACAAATCCACCCGGCAAAGCCCAGCCAAACGGTTCGTTTTTTCGTTCTATCAAAACTATGCCATTATTCAACTCTATGATTATATCTACCGTAGGAAAAGGATTGCGATACTGTTTTACATTTGAACCGCACGAAGGGCAGGAGAGGGTGGTGAATGACATGAGGCACCTTTGGCACTAAAAAAGGGGGAATAGAAATTCCCCCTTGATCATACCGATAGCAAAACCGGAAACTATTTTTTCTTCTTGGCTCCAGCAGCTTTTTTAGAGGCTTTGAGCGGGTTGACTTTCAGTTCAGCGATTGAAAGATCTACTTTTACGTGAGAGGCAAAATTACAGATTCCGCCGATCCATTTTTTTGCAGGAGCAGGATATGCGCTGCAGACCTGGCCGATACTGCCGGTCACAACACGTTCACATCCCTCGCAATTTTCAGCAATAGTCTGGCAAGAACCGTCAGGAAATATACATCCCTGTTTTCCCCAAAAGGTACACTCGGTACCTGCAAGTACAGTCTGACACTTCATACTTCTTCCTCCTGAATTTGTTCTTGAATGAATTATCACTCTAGCAATTTATAAAGTGAAAAGTCAACGGAAAAATACTGGTAATCCAGACGGTTTAATCGAGCCGCATTAAAATTAATATTAACTTATTGCAAGAAAATTTTTCAGTAAATCCATGCCGGCCTCAGTCAGGATAGATTCAGGATGGAATTGTACGCCCCAGAGAGGGAGCGCTTTATGTCGCAATCCCATGATTTCTCCATTGCCAACCCAGGCGGTAGTTTCCAGGCAATCCGGCAAGGTAGGGCGGTCAACTATGAGTGAATGGTACCGGGTGGCCTGAAAAGGGTTGGGCAGGTCTTTAAAAAGCTCGTTGCCGTCATGATAAATCGGGGACGTTTTACCGTGCATGAGTGAGGAACTGCGCGCAACAGTGCCACCGAAGGCAGCTCCAATAGCTTGATGACCAAGACAGACACCCAGAATAGGGATTTTCCCGGCAAAGTGTTTGATTGCTGCAACTGAGATGCCGGCATCCTCAGGTGAACAGGGTCCTGGAGAGATGACGAGACGGGTTGGTTGAAAAGCCTCTATCTCTGCCAGAGTGATCTTGTCGTTGCGATGAACATGCACATCTTGACCAAGTTGTCTGAAATACTGAACAATATTGTAGGTAAAAGAGTCATAGTTATCGATCATTAAAAGCATAAAATACCTAACTATCAAAAATTACTGAGTTCAGTAATTGGTTGATGGATTTAATACCCGGTGAAAGACCCGGTTTTTTCGTTGATACACAAAATAGGAAGTTCAACATACATGAAAAAGCTATATTTCTCAAGGTTTGCTTGTGTTGTGCGGGTATAGGGTGCTCTCTGAAATGAAGCCGGTGGTCAGATTTGACCGTATAGCCAACTATTTGAATTGATGGTTATGAAATATGTTGGTATGTTTTATCTGTGTGGTTTGGTTAGGCATGGTGAGGTGAGGTAAAGCAAGGTACGGGCAGTAAAGCTAAAGTTTTGGACTTTAGTAACTCACCTCAAAGTAGCTAAGGAGAATAATTATGATGACACGTATTTGGATTGCAGTTTGTTTAGTAATTACAGCTTGTTTCGCTTCAACCGCAACTGCAAAGGTAACGGGTCGGGAGGTTGAATACAAAACCGGAGATACAGTACTCAAAGGGTATCTGGCACAAAACAGTGCCGTAAAGGGGAAACGCCCTGCGGTATTGGTGGTGCATGAATGGTGGGGACATAACGAATATGCTCGTAAACGTGCCAGAATGCTAGCTGAACAGGGGTATGTTGCGCTTGCTGTTGACATGTACGGCGACGGCAAAACCGCTCAACATCCCGATGATGCCGGGAAATTCGCCGGTGAGGTGATGAAGAATATGTCGGTTGGTGAGGCTCGTTTCAATGCAGCACTTGATTTCATCAAACAGCAACCTGCTGTTGATCCGGAACGAATTGCTGCCATCGGGTACTGCTTCGGTGGAGGAGTCGTACTGCATATGGCGCTGAGCGGTGCTGACCTGAAGGGAGTTGTAAGTTTTCACGGCATGCTCCCAATTGATGCTCCTGCTAAAGAGGGTGCTGTGAAAGCGAGAGTGTTGGTCTTTAATGGTGAAGCGGACAAGATGATTCCACCTGAAAAAGTCGCTGCTTTCAAGGAAAAGATGAACAAGGTAGGGGCCTCATTCCGTTACGTTGGGTATCCAGGGGTGATGCACAGCTTCACCAATCCTGATGCGGATGCATTAGCCGTAAAGTTCAAACTGCCTATGGCCTATGACAAGAAGGCAGACAAAGACTCATGGGCACAAACAAAAAAATTCTTCAAAGAGGTATTCACAAAATAATTTTAAAAGGGAAAGAACAAGGAACTATTATGAAAAAATCAGTAGGCGCAAAAACCTTACTCTTTCCGACACCGGTTCTGATGGTCGGAACCTATGATCAGGTCGGCAAACCCAACCTGATGAACGCCGCCTGGGGAGGCATCTGCTGCTCCGATCCTCCCTGTGTTACCGTGTCTATACGAAAGGCGAGATATTCGTATGCCAATATCGAAAAGCACAAAGCTTTTACCGTTGGGATAGCCTGTGAAAGCAAAATGGCGGAAGCAGATTATGTTGGAATTGTTTCCGGGCGTGATGTAGACAAATTTTCCGTATCAGGATTAACGCCTGTTAGAAGTGAGGTGGTCGATGCGCCCTACGCGGCAGAGTTTCCGGTGGTATTGGAGTGCCGTCTGCTGCACACCTTTGAAATAGGGGTTCATACCCAGTTCATCGGAGAGATCATAGATGTTAAGGCTGATGTTGAGGTTTTTGGTGAAGACGGTCAACTTGATATCATGAAGATCAAACCACTCATTTATGACACTTCACACAAAGGATATCACGGCGTCGGACCACTCCTGGGGAAGGCATATACTGTAGGCAAAGAACTGCAATCATAAGCCCGAAGTGGCCACCATGAACAGCCTTTGAAAAGATACATGGCACGTAAGACCATGAAGCGAGAAAAAGAACCGTTCAAAAAAACCGGTAATTCCTGTGGCTTCACCAATACATCTTCAGATAGAGGTGCCTCGTGCCAAAGTTAACCGTTGTAGCAAAGGTAGTTGCGAAAAATGAATCCGTTGAGATCGTCAAAAGCGAGTTGTTGAAACTCATTGAACCGACCCGAAAAGAGGACGGTTGTATCGAGTACAAGCTGCATCAGGACAACGAAACTCCGGCAGTATTCGTTTTCTACGAAACGTGGGAGAGCCCGGCCTGTCTTGAGAAGCACATGAACACGGATCATTTTAAAAGTTTTGTCAGCGTCGTAGGGAGCCTGGTTGAAGAGATCGCCATACATAAAATGACCAAGATCGCATAAACAGCCGACCAACAGAATCAACGGTAGTCGCGATGCCGTGGTGCTTCATACGCACGGTCAGCTTCAAAATAACGGGCGTACCGGTAATGTCGTGGCTCCTCACGTATGACAACCTGTCGCGGTTCGTAGTGGACTCTCTGTTCATAAACGACCGGTTGCGGATGGGAGATGGCCACAGCTGCCAGGGTGGAAAAGATTGCCACCGGAATCCATAGTGGGCTGATGCCGGATTCATGACGATCACCGGCATAGCTGGTGTTGACAAGCAGGGTAGAAATAAAGCCGAATGCGATGAGGGTGGCGATACCTTTTTTCATTGTAGCTTTCCTCCGGATGAATTGAATTCCTGATAACCATAAAAGCATCAGGTATGCCAACCACCCAATGTGAAGAATTGTAAGTGACAACAGATAGATACCCGTCAGGTCAGAAATTTTGTAATTGTTGTTAGAGCGGGAATGATCCAGTCCATACCTCATTTGAGTTAAAACTGGTTCTTACGAGGAAAATAGATGATTCAACAATCCGTTTCAGGTGGGGAAGCCAGAGATGGCCGGACTGAACAGGGCGTAACGCACGAGTCTGCCATTTTAATTGGCAGGTCTTTCCCAAACGTGCTGCCCCGGATTACCGAGAATAGGCGATGACGCAACGGGCAATACTTTGTCCGCGTTGCCGGCGTTTAGTCGGCAGTGAAGAAGCCGTTTGTTCCTGGTGCGGCTCTGGTCGCACTGCACCGTGGTGGCAGTTCATGAACTGGACGCGGAGTAACCTTGATGGCGAATGGCTGGTCAAAACCCTTATAACGGTCAATGTGTTCTTTTTTGCCATTTCTCTCGTACTGAGTACCAGATCCGGGGATGTTGGCAGCTTTCTCTCTCCTGGTCAGACGAGTCTCATGCTATTGGGAGCAACCGGCACGTATCCAATCGATCATTTCGGGCGATTCTGGACGGTGATCAGCGCCAACTACCTTCACAGCGGCATACTCCACCTTGTCTTCAACCTGATGGCATTAAAACAAATTGGCCCCCTGACAATCAGCGAGTATGGAGCCAGTCGCATGTTTACCATCTACACCTTGGGGGGGGTAATAGGCTACGTCGTCTCGTACTTCGCCGGAGTGTCCTTTACTATCGGCGCCTCAGCGGCAGTCTGCAGCCTGATAGGTGCTCTACTCTTTTATGGAAAGAGCAGGGGTGGCTCATACGGCAGTTCAGTTTATCAAGAGGTAAAGGGCTGGGTTATCAGTCTCTTCGTTTTTGGTCTGATTTTTCCGGGGATTAATAACTGGGGGCACGGTGGCGGAATCCTCGGCGGCATTGTTGTAGGGGCTCTCATCGGCTACAATGAGCGCCGCAAAGAAAACAATTTTGATCATGCGCTGGCGTTTCTGAGCGGTCTGGCAACAGTTGGGATCTTGGGTTGGGCTGTAGTGAGAGCATTCAATCTATAGCATAGAGACACCAAACAACATGCGCAGAAAACAAAATGACTTGGTATATTGAAAACAACAGGCATGAAGTTCGGCTTGATGCTATTAACAGGGTTGGTCGTTAGGAGAGGAAATAGATGAAAGTTCTTGTTGATCTTTGTATCGTGCCGCTTGGCGTCGGTGTATCACTTTCTGCGTACATAGCAGAATGTGAAAAGGTGCTGGCAGAAGCGGGCCTGAAAATCTCACTGCACTCTTATGGCACCAATATTGAGGGTGAGTGGGACAATGTCTTTGCCGCAATCAAACAATGCCATGAAAAAGTTCATGCCATGGGGGCGCCGCGTATTACAACAACCATCAAGGCGGGAACGCGTACTGACAGAGACCAGACCATGGAAGACAAGATCAATAGCGTGAAAAACAAGCTGGCCGCTCACTTGCGACCTCTCGACTCAAACACGCAATAAGCTTACCTCATATGGTGCCCATGGGATTATCTTTTTGGCTTGCAGCTGTGACTCTTTTGTGCACCCTTCTGGTGACGATCGAACTACTGATCGGAAATCGCTCTGTTGAAGCTCTCCGTGATATGCCTTCAGTTTCCGGTACTTCTCCACAAAAAGTTTCAATCATCGTTGCGGCACGCAATGAACAGCGCAATATCGGCTCCGCACTGCATTCACTGCTTGACCTCGAATATCCGAATTATGAAGTGATAGTTGTTGATGACCGGTCAGAAGATGCAACCGGAGAGATACTCGACGCTCTGGATGCCTCCACACCTCGCTTGAACGTAATCCACATTGACACCCTCCCTGATGGCTGGCTGGGCAAAAACCACGCACTCTGGGTCGGCAGCCAACAAGCTGCCGGTAATTATCTGCTGTTTACTGACGCCGACATCATCATGGAGCCAACTGTTGTATCCCGGGCAGTGGCGTATGTGGAACGCAATCACCTCGACCACCTCGCAGTTACCCCTTCCATGCAGATGCCGACGACATTCCTCGGCATGTTTGGCGTCTCTTTTATGGTTATTTTTGCGCTCTTTTCCCGTCCCTGGAAGGCAAAAGACCCCAAGAGCCGCTTTCACATCGGAATCGGTGCCTTCAATATGGTACGAGCCGAAACCTACCGGCACATTGGCGGCCATGAGACTATCCGGCTGCGGCCGGATGATGATATTAAGCTGGGCAAGATTATCAAACAAGGTGGTTTTCGGCAGAGTGTCGCGTATGCGCCGGACTATTTGGCCGTAGAGTGGTACTCCTCAATAACAGAGGCGATCAGAGGCCTTGAAAAGAACACCTTTTCAGGAGCCGACTACAGCATTCTGATGGTATTCAGCGGGGCAGCGAGTCAAATTCTCTTCAGCCTCTGGCCGTTTGCAGCACTCTTTCTGACCAGTGGTATTATCTGGTACATGAATCTTGCAGTGATACTGGTCAGCTTGATTCTGTATGCCGACTGTGCCCGGTTTCATCATTCAAGAGTCTGGTATGCAATCGGTTACCCCGTGGCAACCACACTTTTTGCAGTGATTATGATGAGAACCATGATACTGAACCTCGTACAGGGAGGAATCTACTGGCGGGGCACATTCTATTCTCTGAAAGAGCTGAAGACCAACAAGGTGTAAGTATCATTAAAGGGGTGAGCAGATGAAAAAATATAGCAAAAAGTGATGCAGGTGGTAATCTAGACGCGTCAGCTCTCATAGCTGATTCAGAGCGAGTACGCATATCTTTGGAAGAGCTTGGCAAAGAACGCATGGGATCACTCGATTCAACACTCATACCCCTGATAAAGACGGTTTCAACAATTCGACATTCACGTACAACTGAGGAATAATGATTGATCAATCAATACTGCTTTGGATCATCGGGGCAATCCTGACCTTCACCGGTCTGGCGGGGCTGTTACTGCCGCTCGTACCCGGAGCGCCGCTGTTATTTCTGGGCTTACTCCTTGGCGCCTGGGCTGAAGGATTCCGCTACATAGGCGTGTGGACACTACTGCTCCTGGCAGGAATGGCCGCATTGACCTATGTGGTGGAGTTTGTTGCCTCAATCCTGGGTGTTAAGAAGTATGGTGGGTCGCGGCGAGCCATGGTGGGAGCGGCTCTAGGTGGGCTTGTAGGAATATTTCTTGGTATTCCGGGAATTCTGCTCGGCCCGTTTGTGGGGGCAGTGATCGGAGAACTGTCGTTACAGCGCAGTTTGGATGAGGCAAGCCGGGCCGGCTTTGGGACTGTAGTAGGTCTGGCAATAGGAGTGGCCGGGAAGCTTGCCATTGGTATCGCAATGATCGGAATATTCTTGCTGATTCGCTTGATCTGATATTCGCCAATTCACCGATGCACTGAGAATATCCAGTAACATTCAAAAAAGGACTCTTCGTGGGAAACTATACCACCATCGTTATCGACTTTGAAACCACTGGCCTTACGATCTCAGCCATGCGTCGGCTATTGCTACTCACTTTGCTGCTTTTGAGTCTGGTTGGTTGCGCCTCAAAAGACTATCGCACGGCAAGTCGGGAATCAGCCGGAATCGCCCCAAACCCCGCAACAAACAGGGAGGCAGTGCTTCAGATATACGGTGCTCCAACATGGGGGTGGCGTGGCTGGTTCGCCATTCATACCTGGGTTGCCACAAAACCTCAAAATGCTGATTCTTACACGGTTTACGAAGTCATCGGCTGGCGGCTACGACGAGGATTATCTGTCATACGTATCGAAAAAGATCTCCCTGATCGCTACTGGTTTGGTGAACGCCCTCGACTCCTTAAAGACTTTCGAGGTGAACCAGCGGGTAAATTGATCGAAGCGGTAGATCGCGCTGCAAAAAGTTACCCCTGGCCCGATACCTATAAAGCATTCCCCGGTCCCAACAGCAACACATTTACAGCCTGGATAGTAAAACAGGTGCCGGAGCTCGGACTGGATCTTCCGTTTTCAGCCATTGGAAGTGGCTATACAGAAACAAAAGTTCAATGAAACTCGCGATGATTCTGGTTTTCGAGTTGGAGGCAGGGAATTTGTGATTACTGAGAGCCTTTTGACCGGATCAGCAGTAGAAGCATGCCTTGAGGAACTTGCATCGCTCCGCTTAAACATCTTTCACGAGTATAACTGATCTGAGATAAATTATGCTGCATTGTTCGGGGGTGTGTTGAATTATGTTGACGCACTGAAATACGTTTTGGTATACAATCTGGTTACCTAGTCCTTGCAGGTCGAACCGTCACCGTAGGGTGTGCTTGTCTGGCAACCGTCAGACTAGACCGCAAGGGCGCCATTTTTACCACTTCCTTCTTCCAAATTCCCACACATCTTCAATTTTACTTTTCATCATTATTCGCCATCTGCTGGCATTTTTGCGATCAACATCCCGATACGAGCGGGCGATTGCACCGGCTGCCATGTCTGCAAGCTGAATCAGATCGTCACTACGTGAAGCAGCAAACTTGAGGCTTTTGAGCTTGCCAGTGGTAAGCTGCTGTCTCAGGTAACGTTCTAGCTCCTGTTTGAATTCCCGGTCACCGCTGCCGTCGATCTTTACCCGCGCCCCTTCCAGCACATCATTGTCGTGATGCAGGAGCATTTTTACAAAATAGTTGTAGAAGTGATCTTTTTCTTCTCGGAGGTTGTTACTGTAGATCAGCTCTTTGATGACTACCAGGGCACGAACCTTGAAATCAAACGGTTCAACGGCTTGAAAGAAGGCGTCACGTATATTGTCACGGCACTTGCTGAACTTGAATTCCGGCTTAACCTTCAGTCGTTCCCGCGCTTCACAAATGGCCTTGCCTGCTCGTTCAGCTTCCGCATAATCCCGGAAGATCACCATTGCCACCACAAAATGAGGGGTTGATCCGCGAGTGAGCTTAAAGCCAGGATCACCACTTTCATCAATCAGTACGAGCATCAATCCTCCAACACAGGTTTGTACTTCTGAAGCGCGATGGCCAGTATCCTCCCACGTATGAGTCTGACTGCTCTGTTAGCGTTATTGATAGGGGCACTCTCGTAAAATATGAGAGTACTATAAAAGGGCAGTCCCCTCCTCAATCAAAAAAAGGTAAAGGTGACCGGAGGCAGCGCCCAACCTCTAAAATAGTCAACTATCTTAAGCCAATTTACTGAGATCTTATGACAGATAATGATGAAAACTGCTTTGATAACATTGGTAAAGCAAGACACCTTGAAATGTAAATACGCTAATGATACTCTCTCTCTATAGTGAAGGTCACTGGAAGGAAGAATGGACAGACAGGGGGTTACATCCAAAAATCTTTGTTCCGTTGGATACGATGAAGAGGACTCCGCTCTCGAAATCGAATTCAATTCGGCTGTCATCTATCAGTATTTTGGTGTCCCTTTTCATCTATTCAGTGGTTTGATGTTTGCCGGGTCAAAAGGGGAATTCTTTGATCGTTTCATAAGAAAGGCTCGCTAGAGTTACCGGCATGTGTGGTAGTTGTGGCTTTTAGCTTTCAAAAAAAGTGGGGACAAAGTGGGGACAAAATCGATATATGGATTCATCTCTATAGAACAAGGCTTTACAGGAAAACCATGCAAAACCTTTATTTATCTATGGTAGCGGAGGCCGGACTCGAACCGGCATGCAGTTGCCTGCGGCAGATTTTGAGTCTGCTGTGTCTACCATTTCACCACTCCGCCAGAGGTGATAGGTATAATTCAGGCAGAGTAGGACGTCAAGGATTATTGCGAATTTAAAAACCGCTTGTACGAACTGAAAGCAAAAGGTATAAAGGCCGCTGGTTACGTTGCAATGGAGGTACGTCAGTCGCTGGCGGGCTGCCCGGTCTTCAAAACCGGTGGGGTGGATGAGAAATTCGCTCGGTGGGTTCGATTCCCATGTGCCTCCGCCATTAGATGTTTTATGAAGTCCAAAGAAGTCTTAAGCCCCTTGAAAATAGGGGCTTTTTTTGTATCTATTGTCCAAAGTGGTCTTATATTATCCCTTGCAATCCACAAATTATAGGGGTAACTTGTGGGGTAACAGGTGGAAATGTGATTTTTTTACGCTCAAAAGTTACCCCATAAGCATTTTATTTGCATGGATCAAAGTTACCCCTAAACCAGATAAAGCCTTATTTTAAGCGGCTTCACAATGAAAGGAGTTACCCCTATATGGCACGAATAGCGAAAACACTGTCTGCAACAAAAATTGAAACAGCAAAGGCTGGTAGTACCCAGAAGAAACTTTTTGACGGAGGCGGTCTATTCCTGCTTATCGCTCCATCTGGGGGTAAGTGGTGGCGGTTCAAGTATTCCTTCGACGGGAAGAGTAAAACCATATCATTGGGCGTCTATCCTGACATATCGCTTGCACAAGCCAGAGAGAAAAGGGAAGCGGCACGTAAGCTGCTGGCCGTAGGGGTTGACCCTTCAGCAGATCGTCAGGCAGGTAAAGCCGCCACAGCAGAACTCCAGGCCAATAGTTTTGAATATATCGCCCGAGAGTGGCACAAAAAGCAGGTTGAAAACAGTGAATGGTCTGAGGAACATTCTGAAACGATTATGACCCGCATGGGAAAAGACATGTTCCCGCATATCGGCGTTAAACCGATAACAGAAGTCACCGCCAAAGATATACGCGGCATACTTGATAGGGTGAAGGGTAGAGGGGCAGTCGATACCGCCCGTCGATGTAGAACGATAGCAAGTCAAGTATTCGTTTATGCAATAGGAACAGATCGCGCCGAATACAATATTGCTTCCAGCTTGAGCAAACATCTACCGGCTATCAGCAAGACCCGTAAACACATGGCCTCGATAACAGAGCCGAAAGAACTAGCACCGCTACTCAGGGCCATAGACGAATATCCAGGCGGTTTCGTTACCAAGTGTGCTTTACAGTTATTGCCGATGCTGTTCGTCAGGCCGGGGGAGTTGCGGCAGATGGAGTGGGAAGAAATCGACCTTGATTCGGCGGAATGGAATATCCCTGCTGCAAAAATGAAGATGAAAATAGCTCATCTTGTCCCGCTATCAGTTCAAGCGGTTGGAGTTTTGAAAGTGCTTAAGCCCCTGACAGGTGAAGGGAAATATGTTTTCCCGTCTACTCGGGGGCGTGACAGGTGTCTGTCAGATAACACTATTAATTCAGCATTTCGGAGGATGGATTTTGACGGCGATACTATTGTTGCTCATGGATTCCGGGCAACAGCCAGGACTATACTTGATGAAATACTAGGTTTCCGTGTTGACTTTGTCGAGCACCAGCTGGCACACGCCGTAAAAGATCCAAACGGTAGGGCATACAACAGGACGGCGCACCTTGCCGAACGCAAGAAGATGATGCAGGTCTGGTCTGATTATCTGGATGGGTTGAAGCAGGGAGCGAAGATATTACCGTTTAAAAAGGCGGCTTGATATGAAACCAGAATTCGGGAAATCGTATCTTTGGCAGGAAAAACGGATATTCACATTTATGGAGAAAGACGGCTCCTCATACTATTTCCGATGTGCTGATTTTGCCGACGTGAACGATCCGAGCGGTATATGTAAGCTTTCAGGACGGGAGTTGAAACAGCTATCGCCAATTACCCGCAAGGCGGCATAGTTTTACATCCGTCTATACAGGAACTACCGTTTAAAAAAGCGGCATAGTTTTTTTCATAAAACATCAAATGCAAAATCAGCCTCCCAGAAATGGGGGGCTTTTTTGTGACTTAAATCACAATTATTGCAGTTTTATTTTTTGATTACTATAATTAAAATATGTGCACTTATTCGTCTATATTCATCTATGGACAGTTTAAGACAGTTTAAGACAGTTTAAGACAGTTATTGTCAGTCTTGTTTTCACTCTAAATAGTTATGTGGATATTATGGCACTTTTTGGGAGTGACAAAACCCTTGTTTTTGAAAAGCTGTTGTAGTGAGATACTTAACAGATGCGAATACAAACGACAAACTGAGCGCGACAGGGAGTCAAAAAAGGGGTTTAAAATGGACAACAGACTTTACCGACTCAAGGAGATCATAGGCGATAAAAAAGCAGACCCGCCAATTCCTGCAATAATTCCCGTTTCAAAATCAGCCTGGCACGTAGGCGTCATATCAAAACGATTTCCGCTACCAGTGAAACACCTAGGTAAACGCACCTCTGCTTATCGTAAGTGCGACATAGACGCTGTATTGGCTGGCACGTACTGCCGCGACACAGCAGCATAGGAGAATGACTATGAACGATACAACCGAAATCAGGACACCGGAATTTTCTTCTACAGACATAGAACTACACGCAGCGATAGAGGCAGTAGCAAAAGTCCAAACGGTCGTCACACTGGATGATGCAACCGGATTTGGGCGCTTTTCAGTCCCATACATAGACAAAGTCCAGGACGTCATAAACGGTTTTGCCGCTGGTACTTTGCTATGTAATGCGAAAGACCTCCTCGTTATCCGTCGTCACTTGTTCCGCAAGGTGAAGAACCTTTCGGGCCGGGGGTGATGATATGCAAGACATTAACAGTCTAAAACGCATGGCGCTTAGCGTAGCGATCAGCACCGCACCGAAAAGACGACAGGAACTTTTTTCCATTTGTCCGAAGACCACCTTCAATGGTTTGTCGAATGATTACCAGCTCGGCAAGTTCTTTGCGAAAGACCTCACCACGGAAAACTTTGGTGATATTGCCAAAGCTACCGGTATCGACCCCGTAACGCTAGTTGAACTCAGCGGGGAGGATGAAACTTTCCGGCCATTGAGTGAACACCTTGTTAGGTTGCTCTCTGCACAGCTCACAGCCGCTCAAGCGTCCGGAGGGGATGTTACCCCATGGGCGGTAGCTATCGCCCGGATCGTCGAGGCAGTCCCGCAGGGGATAGAAGATAGAAAGCCCCTCTTCATGACCGGTTTTGACCTTGTAAACGAAGCTGTAACAGTTAAACGGTTGATCGGCAAGATCATCGAGCGCGGGTGTACCGGGCAACTGTTCGGACCATCTGGAGATGGTAAAAGTTTCATTGCTTTGGATATGCTCATTGCGATTGCTACAGGCCGGAAGTGGAACGGCATTCAGTGCGAGCAAGGGCTTGTTCTTTATTTTGCAGGGGAAGGACACAACGGCATAAAGCGGAGATTGAAAGCCTCCAGCTCACACAACGGAAATCCGGATTTGTCTCTATTCAATGTTTCCAGGTCGATTATCTCATTTGATGATTCGAGCCTAAGACAAGTGGGAACGGAAGTTAAAGCCCTCGAAGATCGTACGGGACAGAAGGTAGTGTTTTTCGTCATTGATACTTTGGCCCGGCACCTGAACGGAGACGAAAATAGCACGCAACACATGTCCGAGTTTATCCGGTTGGTTGACGGACTGCGCGACTCCTTCCCGGACAGTACAGCCCTAATTTGCCACCACACAGGGAACAACGCCGAAGCCAACGGCAGGTCACGAGGGTCAAGCGCACTAAAGGCAGCAATGGACTTTGAAATACAATGTTTATCCGGCGTGCTCACCTTTACCAAATTGAAGGACGGGGAGCCACCACCACCGGTTGAATTTAAATTACAGGTTGTTGACCTAGGACACGACGCAGACGGCGAACCTATAACCTCTTGCGTTCCAGTATACGGCGAAAGGTCGTCGAAAAACCGGCAGACAAAAATCATAAAATTGACAGCCACAGAAGATTATCTGCTGAAGTTAATTACCAAAATGACCGGACAATCGGCCAAAGAAATCCGAGATGAATATGTACTTCGCATGGTTGATTTTTCGGACAAAGACACAAAAGCCGACACACCCCGCAGGAACTTTGACCGCGCCGTTAAATCGTTAATTGAAAAAGACAAAATCTTTGTAGATGGCCTATTCATAAGGGTTGGACACTCGGACAATTTCGGACAAAGACCGGACATGTCCGGGAATCTTTCGGACGGACACGGACACACTCCTTTAAGGGAGTGTCCGAATGTCCAAGATTTGTCCGGGCAGGAATTTCTTGTAATGGCTCATGACGAATTTGACTTTACAGAAATGGAGCTACCGTTATGAGAGTCGTAGTAACGAAACCTATCTCGACAGCAAGAGGGATTTTACCCACTGGTAAGATATTGGAAATATCAGAAGAGACGTTTCTAAAACTTGCCGGAAAAGTCAGAGCACTATCATTGCCACCGGCACCCATGGCAACGCCAGAGCCGCCACAAGCGACGACAGCACAGGCACCCACAGCAGAGCATACACATTGCCAAGCAAAGAAGTTGAAAGGGCGTATTTGTCCCGGCGAGATAGTAACCGGCCCGACAGGTGTAAAATACTGCTCTTTGTGTTTTGTCCCGGCGACACCGGCAAAGCTTACACCCCGGAAACGAGTATGAAACCCCGCCGACAGTTCAAACCAAAAAACGCCGGTTGTCCTGAATGGATCTTGACCGGCGTGAGACAGAAGTATTTAGAGGCCGTCGGTAGACCGATACCAACAATCACCCAGCCTGCACACACGGCGCAAATTAACTTGGAGGAAACACCGAATGAACAACCAGACCAGCAACATCTCACCCGCAACTCTCGAAACGCTCAAACTTGATAAGTTATGTTCCGAAGGCGAAGCACTCACCACCGGAATGCTCGCTGCTTACGAATTGATCGAAGTAGAACCGGACTATGCTCTTTTGTGCGAACTTCACGACAACGCTATCAAATGGCGCAACAGCGAAGACGTAGACTACACTACTTTCCTCGACCTGACCCAGTACCCGGCAGCACTGAATTTTCACATGGTAAATGGTTTCTTTGATGCGGTTGAAGATATTTTCGCGCAGGTGCAATCATGAGCGAGTGTCCATTTTGCGGGTCCGAATCCATAACCGTGATTGAAGACGGTCAAAATTACTGCTGTCTCTGTGGAGATTGCCTGGCGCAGGGTCCGGCAGCGATTGGGAAGACTCAGGCTATTAATTTTTGGAACGAGAGGGAGTGATAGCTATGGACCAAAACGACGAAAGACAGGCACACCAGAAAGCCCTGAATCAATTTGCAACATTCATGTACGCACAGCACCTGCGGAAGACGAAAGTTGATATTCCGTTCGATAAAGCGCAGAGCGCGTACATGGCATTATTGTATTTCAGTCAAAACGGCGGGGTTCTCGGGAATCAGACAGTTGTTTCCAGCGAGACGGTTGTAAACCGAGTGAAGGCCCGGTAATCGCGGATGAAGATTCTTTTCTTACATGACTTCCCCAGCGCACAAGGCACCGTACTTAAAAATACGGTGATGGATGTTGCCAACAAATACGGACGATCACTTGTAGCAGCGGGGCTTTGTACTGAACTACCTCACGAAAAAGGCCTTTTCAGCACCGAGCGCCACAGGAAGAGAAGATTATTCAATTATCTGGCGCAGAAAAATTGTAAAGCGTAATGGAGACATAACGATGCTGGATAACAAGCTGATTAAAAAAGTGAAAGCGGAAGTGGTCCCCCCCAAAAAAGCCCGGAGCCTACCATTGACAACCGTGGGGCATTGTCGAGGGGAATTGGCGACCGTTTACCGACTCGCTAAAGCTGGCGACCTGGAGTTATCCGACGCGACCAAGTTTACATATATTCTGGTTGCGCTCGGGAAGATGATAGAGGCAAACGAACTTGAAACCCGCATATCTCAAATTGAAGCGCAGCTATCAGGAGGTGTCAGACCATGACAATTTCAAGACGAATCACCAACGCAGAGATGGAACTTATCAGCAGGCAGAAGAAAAAGAACCATGTCACATGCTGCACCATGGCGGCATTTTACGACCGACTTACAGAGCAATCTATTTCTGCTTTGTTTACCCCGCGACCATCCGTGGTGGAAGCGGTTGCAGAATTTAGAAGGGAGTTACGACCATGAAAACGAACCAGCGCCTTGACGCTATCGAGAAACACATTAACAGCAGCAGGAAGGCACCAGACACCCGCACCAGAGTTGAGCTTAACCAAGCCATTACCGCCATGAGCGACGAAGAAGTGCAATTACTGGAGGAACCTATTAGAAGCATGGTTGCTGCTATCCGCAAATGTGCGACCATCAACCAGCAAGAGGAGGCAGGAAGTAATGGCTAAGACGATCAGCAGCAGACTGGCAGCAGCAGAGAGTCACCCGGACGTAATCGCAGCCAGGCACCGGCAACAGTTAATTGAGCGGTTCAACTCAGCAATGAATGACGGCACCGCCGAAAGCCTGATAGAAAGCCTCTATGACGCCGACCTGGAAATATTGCAGGTGCATTTGAACGATGGAGAGCCTGAAACAATCGACTGGATTAATGTCATGGAAGACGATTTTGAATTGATTGCAAGGAACAAAATCAGCACTGCCCAATTACGGGCAAAATATCCACTACAGGAGGAAACCAAGTTATGACAATCAGGTCTGACATTCACCAAAGAGTATGCAGCATTGCAGGTAATCCGGATACACCGCCACGGCTTATGGATCAGGCTTTAGGAATCTGGCACAACTCATTAAAGCAGCTTCGCGGCCTGACTCGATACGGAGCGGGTCCTATCAGTAAAGCTCTTGCACCGTCGTTACCGTCGATTGACACCAGCGAGCAGGATCGGGAGCGCGTCCGCAAAAACAAAGCTGACGACAGGGCGCTTAACTCGGCATCTTCTTCCAAGCCGAAATCAGATGATGACAAGCCGACCATACGCCGGAAAGCCTATGTCTCCAAGCAGGTGCAAGGTTTCGCAGGAATCACAGTGACAGAATACTCAGATGGCACAACCGTAGTGAAGCCAGAAAAAACAGCACCAAAAGAAGCAGACGCAGTGCTCGAGACAGCCCGTCATGAGTTGCTACAAATTGCACTTGACCACCTTCAAAAACAGGCCGGACACAAGGCCACCAAGCCAGAGGACACACCCACTCAAAAAGGAGAAACCACCATGGGAAAAACGAAACCAGCAGCACCGACAACCGAACAGATTGAAAAGGCCATGCGGAAATTAGATGTAATTGCCAAAAGTGACACGCGCCTCAGTGGAGTCGCTCGTACCGGATTACTTTTGAAGAAATCACCGTTGAAGGGTCCGAGAACCCCGGTATATCGTCCTGAGAAGGCAATCAAAAAGGCACTTGCACCAGAGCCGGAGCGGTTTGATAAAAGTTCGTTTGCTGTTGCAGCAATGCCGGGACTTGAACGCGCCGGGTACCTTTCCCGTAAGTTCGACCACGACCAGGAGCAAGCACAGCAGTTGAAGAAATCGCAGGCCGAAACCACACCGCCGTCTCATGCGTCACAGCTTCAAGATTTTTACGAATCGCTTAAAACACCGGCTGAACGAATGACGACCGACCGTTACAACAAATTATCACCGTGGGAACGTCTCGCAGTACAGGCCGGTTTAGACATTGATAATCTGCCGGAGGGTATCGACCTTACCACTATGGTACCCGAAACCATGAAGGCACTCGCAGCGAAATTGAAGCGTCAACAGTACGGTATTGCGGACCCTCCAAAAGATAACAGCAACGTGCGCTTTGCAAGTCAGCTCTAAGCAACAGATTACAGGGGGTGCAAACGTTTTACCCCCTCACATTTGATATACCTCCCCGTGGCCTCATTCACCATGGGGGGGCTCTTTAGTGCCGGTCTACCCTCCTTGACCGGCTTTTTTATTATCGTCTCAATCACGGAAGGAACGGAGAAATAGAAAATGGGAACTACACAAAATATCGAAGCAGCACTACAACGGGCAGCAGCTTACGTTCAAGCTACATGGCAACAAACCGTTATGGGAAACACACCCTTGCAAGGCATGAGGCCACTAAATATCAATATTGGCTTACGGCGGTTGTACGCTGATAACATCCTTGTCGGCGAACAGCAGACCAGTAACAGCGGAATCATTCAGCGCATATCCGCACAAAAGAATATTGCCAAGCAACTTGAAAATGGTACCGGACCATGGGACATGAAGCCGGGACTGCTCGGGGGTCCTAAAGCCAAAATGGGGAAGAATGGCCGATACAACATTATTCCTTTCCGTCACGGTACCAGTAACGCATATTCACCGAATAACAACTTTCCGACCATGCCCAAAAACGTCTATACGCAAGCACGAGCACTCAAAGCCAGTGTCAAGGCTGGCACCGGTACAAAGTGGGGCGGTAGGCTGGCAGGGACAGAGTTTCAGCACCCGCCCGGACAGAACACCACAAGTGGATATCAGCATAAAACCGGAAAATATGAGGGAATGGCGCGAATAGAAAAGCCATACCAAAAAGCGACCCAAAGCAAGTACATGACATTCCGGGTCGTCAGTGAGAAGTCAGCACCCGGTTCATGGATCCACCCAGGATACAAAGCGCACGATATCGTGAAATCAGTTGCTACCTTTTGCCGACCCGGAGTTACGCAGATGATAAGAGAGGCAGCGATTGCAGATATTGAAGTTTCTATTTCCCGTTTATGAGCCTGCACGAGCAGCAGCATGGTTTTAATGCCCCATGTCACCTATGGGTTTTTTTTGTCTCTTTTCTCGTTATTTCAGGTATCCGCTACACCTTTTTTGTCATTCCTTTGTCGGACAAAACCACCCATAACATAAGTGTATAATAATTCACTGTTTTTAAGTAATCAATCGAGGGTATTAAACCCGCGAACAAATTATAAGTGTAGCGTATATCATATAACTATTTGTTTTTGTTCAATTATTTTTCTGGACAGTCTATTTTTTTACTGATAAGGTCGTTTCACATTTTGGTGAAAACGGAGGCTGTAATGATCGAGACCGGACAGAAAATATACTTTCGCAAAGAGGCCGACGGGCGGTTGCTCAAGGGGACCGTTTTGGATGTGACCGACAATGGCATTCAGGTACGAGGTTGCCGGACTGCTACCAAGATCACGCCACCGGTTTTCACCCTGACCGCTTCGCAGATCGTCACCGACCATGTACCGGAACGATTGCGGTCAAAGCAGCGAGAATCCGGCCACGGTAACAGCCTGTCAATTATCGCGGCTGAAAGTATCCGTCGGCAACAGATCAGTGCGGAGCGTCTTGGTATGTCAGAAATTCAGGTACTCCAGGCACGCGCCATGCTTGAAATCCGCCGTCGTGCGGTGCGGAGTCTGGCAGGAATGAACCGGATAGCCGCAAACCGGCAGGACTACGATTATCAGGAGCTTCACAGCGAATACATTGTTGCTCAGTTGACATCGTTACGAGCCACGGCAGCAAGCGCCACCGATGCGGATATCAGGGAGTTCAAGCAATACCTGAATGGAGAAGCCAACGACAGCCGAATGATGATGACAATTAGCAGAACATCCAGAACGGCGGCAGTCCGGTACTTAAAGAAGCGGCAGGAATACCACCTCGCGCACTGCGATATTTGTAATTACGAAAACCAGTTGTCAGCGTAACGGGTGCAACGGTTGCACCCGTTCCAAAATAACATGATTGACTTCCCAGCGGTGGGAAGTGAAAAAACTCCGCCATGTGGCGGAATATCTCAAGGGGGACAACATGACTACAGAAGAAATCGCAAAAGAATTTATCAGACTATACGGAGATGGGGCAGAGGTCGCATGTCTACAAGCGATTACAACCGGCACACTGCCACCTTTTCCCAGCGGTGGGAAGAAGTGCGAGGAGGTACCAGAATATGAACATGGAGTTCTGTAAATTGGCGGGGATGATGGCGCTATACCTTGGCCGGCACCCTATCGGCGGTTATGGACGGCTGGCGGCATTCCTGGAAGAGGAACCGGTGGATTTATGGGACGCTTCGGACGTAATGCAGTACACCGGATGGGGAAGACCGTATATCAGCACGCTATGCAGTACCGGCAAGCTACCACACATACCAGGCAGGCCCACAAAGTTCGTTCCCGGCGACTTACGGCAGGCAGTAGAAGCATTACAGACAGGCGGCGTTTACGGCAGGAGGAAGGGCAAGGCATTGAAACCGAAGAAATGACACTCAAACACAAAGGAGATTATTACCATGACCACAGACCAGACAGCAGCATTACTATTTGACCTTGATGTATGCCAGAGCTTGTTTACTACCCTTGCGCACCAGTTGGAGAACAGCAGCATGATTGCCGACTATCACCCATTGGCGGTACTGGCAGCGGAAGGCGCGAAGAAGATCGGCAGCGTATTAGATTCGATCGACCGGGCGGGATTGGTGTAAGTAATTTGTGTAATGACAGGAGATTATTATTCCACGTGTGGTTGTTTAATTACGTTTTACTGGTATAAATTTCAACATGCGGTTATCGGAGGCATTACAGGGGGTAGCATGGGATTTGTCGGATCACTAAAAGAGTCGATTGAATATGCAAAGGTTCCCCTGAAAGAATCTGTTAAACCCGAACAGCCCGAGCATAAAAGGGTTTTTGTTAAGTCTGATTATAACGGAATTTGTTCAGTTTGTGGAAATCCAGGGGAAGGAGAAATTAAGAGAAACGCTCCCTTTTTTATAGAATTAATTGCATGGTTAGCGGCTTTGAACTGGTTTGTTTTGGTATTGCCGCCTGTCCTGGCGGTACTATTTTCTATTTGGCGACGAAGCAGCAATGACTACCTTTGTAATATTTGTGATGGAAAAGTGATTCCTATGTCTTCTCCAATAGGTAGCGAGCTCTTCGACAAATATCACGCCTGATATTCACAAATATTTCCTTTTTAGATCAAAACTGAAAATCAACGCCGTCCTAGATCACCGGGGCGGCTTTTATTGTGGTAATTATATCTGGCCTGTAGTTAGTGCCATACGTGCTATTAATCCGGTTTGGGGTTTGTCATTAATATGGAAAGCCCCTAATTCCACATAACTGGTATTCTTATTGTACATAAACTGAATCATGACCGTTTTATTTGCAGTTGTCTTCACAACTACTTCAACACAAGACACGTGTGGGGCAGACTTATATTCAGTTGGCTTAAAAGACTTCCACTCAGCACTTCCAGTAACTCCCGCTATTCTTGCCACAGCAGTATCAATTGTCACGTTCGTATCTCCCGATAGAGAGTCAGAAAATAACCCTAAGTTTGTCACAGTGGAAAGAGGCGTTTTTTTTACAGCAGCGATACTCGAACCACTGCTGGGTATTATCAGGTTTATATATGCACCGACGATAATTGCCAGAGTTAAGGCAGTCAGGACAGCAACAACGTTTTTCATGTATTTACCCCTTTATTTATCGACAAGATAATAGTTATGAAAGGCGTACGCTGAAAGGTTCTAATGAACAAGTAAATAAAGAGAAGGCGAAAAGATCACTTCAACTCGGGGTGGCTTTTTTGTGGAACATCACAACGGACTGGTGTATATCGTAGATTAGTAGGCAGGGCGAAAAATGGAACACAAAATCTTTTAGGGGTAACTTTAGGGGTAACAGGTAAAGTTATGTTGTATAAAAGCCTTATATACAAATATGTTACGTAAACTATTGGCGTACCATGTGCGCCATAATAAAAACAAGCAGTTAGCCTTAAATGGTTAGCTGCTTTTTATTTGCCTACACCATCGGTAATTTGAATTGGGACACTGGCGGGACACTAATAGACAACCAACGGCAATGATATTTCAAACCAAGTGTCCCTTTATTGTCCCAATGAGGCGCATTACATAAATAAAAATAATATAAAACAGATATTTAGACTGATATAACACCGGATATTGAAACCGGTGTTGTTTTCTATTGTGTTTTATAGTTGATAGTTGTACCTTGTGAACAAGTCAAATTTTAGGGGGTGCAACATGGCGACTATTGAGAAGAGAGCGACATTAGACGGAAAGACCTCATACCGAGTCAAGATCAGGATGAAGGGCGAAAAGCCGGTGACAGGGACTTTTGACAAGTTGACCGATGCTAAGACCTGGATCAGCCAGACCGAAACAGAGATTAAACAGGGGCGCTACTTCCAGAAGGCCGAAGGGAAAAAGCATACTCTTGGCGACCTGATTACAGAGTATTTGCCAACAATCGAAAAGACAAAGGATTACTCAAACGCGAAAAGGCACCTTGAATGGTGGAAGGCGCGTATCGGTGACAAGTACATTGCAGACGTGACACCCGCTGTTCTATCCACCATCAAAACCGAACTGGCGAACGGTATAACGCCACAAGGTAAAAAACGCGCACCGGCAACAGTTAACCGGTACCTGATTTCGATTTCTGGCGTACTTGCGAAAGCTGCTGGCGAACAGGGGTATATCGAAACAAACCCCATGAGCAGAGTTAAAAAGCTGGATGAGCCAGAAGGACGGATTCGTTACCTATCAGAAGAGGAACGGGACGCGCTGCTTGATGCGTGCCGGAATAGTCGGAGTAAGCAGCTTTACCCGATAACTGTTCTGGCCCTGTCTACTGGCATGAGACGAGGGGAGATTCTTTCTATTCGCTGGAAGGATGTGGACTTTGACCGTAAGCGGATCGTAATTCACGACACAAAGAACGGGGAAAGCCGCCAAGTGCCATTAGCAGGAGCGGCTACAGAAGAGCTTAAAAAGCTGTTGGCAGAGAAGAAAGCGGCGAAGGTACAAGAAATAAAGCCGGTTGGTGACGAACTCTTATTCCCCGGCAAGACCGGTGATCCGGTTGATATTCGTGATGCATTCGAAACCGCTGTGAAGAAAGCAAATATTGAGAACTTCCATTTTCACGACTGCCGCCACACAGCAGCATCCTACCTTGCCATGAACGGCGCGACACTCTTGGAACTGTCACAGATACTCGGACACAAGACACTTTCCATGGTCAAGCGGTATGCTCACCTGACAGAGCAACACCTTCACAACGTAGTTGAGCGCATGAATACAGCTTTCCTCTCCGGGCAAGGGAGAGGCTGACATGAACGCAACGAGATATGAAGCGATTCAGAAACAGATTGAAAATATTCTTTTCAACAAATTTACACCGGAGCAGATCGCCGACAACTATTTGAGTATTCCCTTTGTAAAGAGAACGCCACCACCACCCGATGTTGAAGAGAAAGCCAGAGTCAGATTAAATGCTGAATTGAAAATTGATCAGAGAAAAGACCCCCAACAATTGATGGCGGAAATCATTGGTGCCGTATGTTTTTTTGAAATTCCGGTTTTATGTGACCAAGGTATAATTACTGTTCCAGAACTGGATGAACATTTGGACAATCCGAAAAGGAAACTGGATGAGATAGTGCAGGATGTAGAGGCATTGTCCAGAGTGTTAAACCAACCTTTTTCCAGAGATACTGTAACAGAAATTTCAAAGCGCAGAGATCACCTCCAAGAAGTGATAGACCAAGGCTATATTTATATTTCACGCCAACAAGAAGTCGCCCTGCAATGGCTATCACATCACCAACAGGATGCACTCAAACTCATTAAGGATTTTGTCCTTATAAGAGACCCGAACCAGCCGGATCAGGCATACACACGCGCTCTAGGCTTGATTGTTTTCAGACTGCTTGTTCAGCACGCAAAAGATCACAAACAAACGGAGATTGGCCGCAACACAAAACGTGCTGCTGAGATAATTTCCGCACTGTCACCCAACCTACAAAAGCACATCACTCCTCGCAATATCAAACAAGCCCGAACCAACCACTGAGAACACAATCATAAAACAAATATTAGCAGAGTTTAAGCCAATTAGTGTTGTTTTGCTCAAATGCTATATGTCGTAACATATTGATATACTTGATAAATTACCATTGCAAACCACAACAATGACGGCTATTGTCTTTCACAGAACAACACTCGCGAGGTGTTACTTAAAAACTGTGAAGGAGAATAACCAATGTCATTTCTCACCGTAAGGCAAGCATCCGATAAGTACCCCGCTTTTTCAGAAAACTCTCTCCGCTGGATCATATTCAATTCAAAGCTCAATGGTGCCACCAGCTTCATTCGTAAGGTTGGCCGTAAGGTGCTTATTGATGATGACGCTTTCCTTTGCTGGATCGACGGCCACCGGGAGGCGTGAATGGAAAAAATAACGAAACCCGCTGGCAGGGTAAACTGCCAAACGGGCTTTGTGGCTGGTACGGGCGGCGTGATGAACTGCCCCGACAATACCAGAAAGCTCCCCACAATTCAACTCATTGGTGCATTTGACGCTTGTTCCTGTTCCGCCGTTATTCTCCTGGCGCATGAGGTGACGCGATGAGCGGCGCACAGATGCAAGAGGCTATGCAGAATGACGGACTGCACCCAGCACAGCCGATTATTGATGATGGCATATTTCACCGCATTGACGATGCCACCGGCAAGTTCGGAAACAAGCTGATTGGCTATGTCTGCTATGGGAACGCCGGTTATTATTGCCACTGGTCGAAGATGCCAGAGGGCCGGAAATGGTCTGTCAAACTCGAAACAGAATTTACACCAGAAGAGAAGCGGGAATATGTAATTAAGATGCAGCAGGCTATCGAGCTTCGCCGGAAAGAAGAAGAGCGGCGGCATTTCGAGTGCCGGGAGCGATCAGAAATCATCTGGAGCAATGCACCGCTTGCACCTGACAGTCACCCGTATCTGGTCAAGAAGGGTGTCACAGCATACGGGCTGAAATTAGATGTTCATAACCATTTGATAGTGCCGGTTTACGATGTCGAAGATACGCTTCACGGTCTGCAATTCATTGATGAGAACGGCGGAAAGAAGTTTGAGCCGGGAACAGCCGTAAAGGGTAATTTCTCATACATCGTTGGTGACAAGGAAAAGCCGCTGTTCATCTGCGAAGGCTGGGCAACGGGCGCAACGATTCATGCAGCTACAGGCGCAACGGTGATAATTGCCTTTTCTTGTGGCAATCTCCAGCCGGTTGGTGAAGCGATCCGGGCGAAGGTCGGTGACGCATGGTAATTTATGCCGCCGATAACGATAGGCTGACAGTAGGCAATCCGGGCTTACTTCACGCGACAGCAGCATCAACAGCCATAAACGCCGGTCTGATTGTTCCTCAATTTCCGGGTGACTTGGGTACTGACTTTAACGACCTCATGCACATTTCCGGTATTGAGGCAGTCCGGGCCATGCTGGAAGCGATAGCCCAACCATGAGCCTGATACATGATTTCCGCGACTTCAATACCTGGTTTCAAGGCCCACCAGGTTGGGACCTGATGTATGGCCCGTTGTAAACGGTGTCGTCAGTTTTGCAGCAACTATGTAGTGTATGCCCTTGTTCTCCAGTGCCGACATGAAGGCGTTGTCGAAGAAACCACTGTCAGCCCGCATGAGTCCAACGGTCTTGTCAGCCAGGTGGGCAAGTGTCGATTCGAGAAATTGCAGGACGTTGTTTGCACTATGGGTGTCACCTGGCCGAAGCCAGAAATTGGCGACCAACCGAGCCTCCGCAATAAAGGCCAGCAACGGATGATGACTTACCCGTCCACGCCGGCCAGGATTGTAACCTCGTTCGGCTCCCTCCTGCGAACCGCTGCGGGTTACCACAGTGGAATCCAGGTCGAGGGTCACTCGTGACAAACCTGAAAGCTTACCAAAGAGCCAGGAGTACATCTGCATCTGTACGCGCTCATTGGTAAGCATGTCGAAACGCTTGAACATGCGCATGATGGCCTTGAACTCGGCAGCGCATGGCCAACCAAAAAGACGGCAGAGCACACTATCCATGCGTACTACTTCAGTATGGGTAAACCTGCAGGCACCGCACCAGATGGAGACAATGAACTGCTCGATGAGCTGCAGAGTTGGATAGCCGCGGTTCGACAAAGGCTCAGGTATGCCAAACCGCTCAAACGCTTCACGGAACTCAAGGCTTTCAAGCATACGTTTGAAAAGGGCCAAGCCGCCCCAAGCCGTAACTTCCTGGCTTGAGAAGCCAACTGTAAATCCGTCACCCTGAAATTTGTGAGACATAAGCGCCTCGCAACCAAATGAAATCAGAAGAAATTTTCTATTGGTTTCCATTAGACCATATCAGGGCATAACCGGCAATAGGGCTAATGGAAAATCTGGGTTTAATACTCTTAAAAAACGATACCGCCAATACCACCAAGAAAAAGGATTTGTCATGAAACGAATGTTGATAGTATTTGGCCTTTTTACGTGTCCGTTGATTGCCGGATGTGGCGGTGTTTCCGAAGTTGTCAAAGTTGGTAAAGATACTTATATGGTTTCATCAGCAGATACCACTATTGGATCAGGTGGTGGAAATTTAAAGGTCAAATTGTATAAAGAGGCAGGTAGGTTTTGTGCAGAGCAGAAGAAGGAATTGTCCCCAGTTAATTCATCTTCTGTTGATTGGGCGATAGGTAGACCTGCCAGTGCTGAATTAACATTTCGCTGTCTCCTTGAAAGTGATCCTGAATTGAAAAGACCGGACTTGAAAATAGCTCCTAATACCAATTTATAGGTAATAAAAAACTGATTCCATACGCTGCATTTATTTTTCAAGGCAAAAAAGTAGAAAAATTTTACACACGGTATTCCAGCTGAATCTTTACGGAGGCGGGGAAGGGGGGTGCCGGTAGTGGCGGGGTGGTTGATGAATCCCTGCTGCCATTTATTTATGTTTACTGTTACACCCCCCGCTGCTGATTAAGTTGTTACAGTCTGACGGGTAAGATCCACAGTTTAGGTGTAGCTTTAGGTATAACCACTCAAGAGAGCTAATATATACTTTAGCAAAGTCAATTGCTTATGGCATTTATTGTATTCCCATGTATGCCAATTCTCATTTTATGCAGTCCAAAGAAGCCTTAAGCCACTTGAAAATAGTGGATCACAGGAAGTAAACAGGCAGCCTAATGCTTCGCTGCCAACCGTCGGGCAATTAGGACTACTGTTTTGGCTCAGCGTGAATAGGACTTTTGGTTCGTTTGTGATAAACCATCACGAACGGAGGAAAGTCCATGCGAAAGAAACGTCACAATTACACCCCAGAAGAGAAGGTATCCATTTTACGGCG
>Ga0194059_1000188_pt1 | contig 30861 bp, 31 predicted proteins | sample SepL6211m_MetaG_FD_163426 | JGI IMG/M metagenome (GOLD analysis project Ga0194059, IMG submission 163426) | Anoxic zone freshwater microbial communities from boreal shield lake in IISD Experimental Lakes Area, Ontario, Canada - Sep2016-L626-11m | ecosystem: Environmental > Aquatic > Freshwater >...
GGAAATTTCAGAGGAGGATGCCAGACTTCAAAGCAATTTGAAATCGACGACATGCATAAACTGGATATTTTTCAAAGAACTCGATTAGTTATACGAATAAGGAATCAGTTATTCCGGACACTAGTGATTTGGAACGACTATCAGGAGCACACCATTCGTATTGAGCCGCGAAACAAAGCCACGTAAAATTACCTTTGGATCCTCAAGATGTTCAACAACATGTCGTATTACAATAAGATCGTACTTTTCATCATCATCCAACTCCTCCGCATAGCAGGACAGAACCCGAATACCTCTTTTGCGGGCTACAGCGGCACGTGCAGCGGAAGGTTCCAGTCCGGTAACACGTGCACCTGAATCAGCCCATATTTTTGATATCCAACCGGTACCGCAGCCGACATCCAACATGGAATAGTCGCTACGGCCGAGCAGTTTTTGAACACGTGAAATTTCCGGAGCGATGACCAGTTTTTTATGGAGTGATTGAAACAACCCGCTGCTAAAAAGTTCGGCATCATCAATGCTGTCCATTTGACGTTCTTCAATCTGGGTTAATGGAAGCGGGCGGAGGAATTCGAGGGAGCATGGTCTACAGTGATAAATGTATGAAAATTGATCCCGGTACAAATAACGATAGAGTACTTCAGAAGTTGGATTGCTGCAAGAAGGACAGTTTATGTCAATCCCTTGTTGTGAGTGTCTTTCAAAAGTTGAAATGGAATGGCAAGAATCCATCCTAGATGATGAAAACATTCTCCATTTAGACTGCATAATAGCAATAACCTGCACAGCAAAACGACAAATAAACTGAAGTTCCACGAGCAGATACGGATAACCATGCGCTAACAAAGCACGCCGCTTCTCAATAAAAACCTGCGTCGTATTTATGCCGCTGGCACCTCCTGTCTGCATTCGCACCAGAGGTTCAGGTAGGTAACGAACAATTACACCACTCTGCACCCAGCGGAGATAGAGCTCATCATCCATAGAATACCTGTATGAGGTGTCAAACGACCCTAATCTCTCGTAAACGTTCCTTCTCACGAAAGTTGCCGGGTGATTGAAGAGAACAAGTCGCCACGGATACCACCAGCGATACGGAGGTGCGATTTGCTTGACGAATTTGTCACAATCGTAGAGGAAAATGTCACCGTGTAACACTTCAATTTCAGGATATCTATCAAACATACTGGCTACTTTATTGAGTGATCCGGGGAGCATTTGATCGTCAGCGTTAATAAAACCGATTATACTTCCTGATGCTTGCGCAATGCCCTTGTTAAAAGCATCTGCGATGCCGTTATCTGGCTCGCTCACTAATTTATCAATTGATTTTCCAAACGACCTGACAATGTTTACAGTGGAATCAGTAGAGGCGCCATCGATAACAATATATTCCAGCCTTCGAAATTGCTGGTTTTTCACACTCTTGATTGTATGAGCAATAGTTGTTTCGGCATTCCTGCAAATGGTAATCATGGTTATGAGGTTGCTATTCAACGTTGCCCTCTCCCATAAATAATAGTAAGAGCAGAAACAAACTGCTCTACCGTTCTATCTAGTGACAACTTCTTGGCAGTACAGACCCCTTGGACTGTTATATGTTCAACAATTGCGGCATCTGTCAGTGACAGTTCCGTCAAATCGCTAATTTGCTTAACGTTTTCAATTTCTGCAACAAGGGAATTTTCAAGGTGCGATGCAAACACTACCGCTTCTGTTGTCACGACTGGACAACAACAAGCTAAAGCTTCAAGTGGCATGAGCCCAAATCCCTCATGTCGTGTTGGATACAGAAACAGGTTGGCACTGCTCATAATTTTTCGAAGCCTCGCTTCCTCAACATATCCAAAATCCCGGTGAACAACTTTTTCAAATACCCCGAAACATTTTTCACCAACCGTCCAGACTTCAAACATGGTTGTGTTGTTTTTCTGCAATCGACCAATCACAGCACGTGCAATATCGAAGCCTTTCCTCTGATCATTACGTGATAAAAGCAACACTGCCTTGCTGTCACCTTTTGAGGCAACAAGTTCAGGGTCAGGATCAGGATAAAAAACCTTGGTATCAATCCCATTCTCCGCCACATATACAGCAGAATTAAACTGATTTCTAAGTAGAATGGCAAGCGAGTAAGAAACAGCGACTGTCGGAATATGAAAAATATTCAATCCAACAAAATAAAAGAGACGAATAAGTTCCTTAAGGAATGGCGAGGTATAGTACGCCTCGTCGTAATCCTGGGCAAAATAAACGACTTTCCTCCGATAGCGCAGAAAGAGAAAACAGGCCATTGGAATTATATCAGCAATGATTAAATCAGCGTCAAGCCTGTTAATAACTGTGCCCAGGATAGTGCCCAATTTGGTTGTGGAAGGTAGCTGATTTAATAAAACACGTGAATCAAGCGTAAAAACAGTATCTATAATTGTGGACGCTATAGATACGTTATGGCCCAATGAAACAAGATGATTCGCATGGGCAACAATCATCTTGTCACCACCTCGACTGAGAAGAGAATGACGAAAAAAAACAATCTTCACTGATTACCTACCATAAAAGTTCCGGGCCCAACATCACCACACAATTTCAGAAACAGCAAAGATCATCCGCAAGCCTTCTCATAAACAGCCCGAGTCTTGCGGGCAGTTTCACGCCAGTCAAACAATTCAGCACGTTTTAAGCCTGCCAACCTCATCTTGTCACGTAAATCGCGGTCATCCCAAACCTTTTCAATTGCTGTTGCCATCTCTTCGATCGACTGCGGATCGAACAATAGTGCATTATTTTCTCCAACCACCTCTGGTAACGAAGTTGTATTTGAGCAAACTACCGGGCAACCACACGCCATTGCCTCAACTAGAGGGATTCCAAAACCCTCGAACAGGGAGGGGAAAATCATCATGGTAGCGAGGTTATAGATATATGGAAGATCCCCGTAAGGTATATATCCAAGTACGGTCACATTGTCTTCAAGATTATGCTTCTTGATTTCTGAATTAAGATTCCCTGCTCGTCCCACCGACATCCCTGACAGTACTAGATTGACTTTCAGACCAAATTTTTTACGAACCAAACAAACTGCATCCAAAAGTGCTCGATGATTCTTGTGCGGCCATAATGCCGCTGGATAGTAGATAAAACTATCAGGCAATTTGTAGTTGGCTTTAATAACTTCAAGTTCAACTTCATTATTAATGAGACGGAAGTCACCGCCATACCCAGTGTAGATAATGTCTATTTTATCGACGTTCACATTATAACGTTCAATGAGACACGCTTTACTGAATTCAGAGCTAACTATAATCCGATTGGCTTTTTGAGCAGAAGCACGAAACGCGTAATTCCTAAATCTCAGTTCACTTCTAGTGAAAAACTCTGGAAAAAACTCATGTTGCATATCCCAAAAAGTCATGACGGATGGAATATTCACTCCTAGTGGCTCAATAACTGAAAAGGGGTGATGTAAAACATCCACTAACATACGATTCATCAAAGGGGTTATGATATCAACGTGCAACACCTCAAACAATACTCCACGGAGCAACCATCGAAACGATGGCCTACCAAATCGGTACATCTTCGTAGAGAAACGTGGGTTATATAACTTGAAACAATCAATATTTATATTCTTGCATGTAATAGTATATTCATGCCCACCATCTTCAGTCTGCAAGTGGTTGAGTAATTGACGAAAATAAGTTTCAACACCACCAATTATCCCGGGGTTAAAGCCTATAGCATTGAGACCTATCTTCACCTGTTGACCAATGTAACGCCGACAATCTGCCGGTTGCGTTTTCTTACGCTCTCTTCAATCAAGTTATGATCTCCGAATGTTTTTTTGGGCTTTGACTCATTCCTATCACTTTGTCCATTAGCACATGGATTGATTCGTCCCAAGACAGCCACCCCTTGATGTGATTCTCGCTCTTCAAGTTTCCACACGCAACACGGACAATCAGGTTACTCAGCATTTTATTGTCATTAAGGGGAAAGTAAATGGGATATTCCCCTCCTATCTCCCTGAAAACCGGTATATCACTTGCCAGTAGAGTCTTCTGATAATGCATTGCCTCAACCACAGGAAGCCCAAAACCTTCAACGATGGAGGCGATAATCACAGCACACGACCTCTTCATAAGATAATCCAGGTCAGCGTCGTTCAGTTCATTGAAAATAAAGAGTTTTTTGTTTAGATAGCCGCTGGTGGTCATTCTTTTGACAATGGCTTCGCATTTCCAACCGACTTTACCCACAATACACAGTCTAATTTCGGAGCCTTCCTGCCAGAGTCTTTCGAAAGCCTCAAAGACATAGACATGGTTCTTTCTCGGCTCAATGGTTCCCACCATAATAAAAAAACTGTCATTGTATAAGTTCGAGATTGTTGGTTTATAAGGCTCGACTGGCGCTATGCTTGGAGCAAAATCCGCCCCCAAATAGAAGTAATCGAAGGCGATGTCTCTATCTATGCGTGCTTTTTGACAATAACCAATGATTTCATTCATGGAAAACTTAGATATAGCGATTACACCGTCGACTACTTTGAGATATTCAGGGAGTAATTCGTTAAATTTTTTGCAGTTGATTTCGGCTACAAAGTCAGGATGTGTAACCGGAATGATGTCGTAGATGAGCAGAATAATTTTGGCCTGTATTGCAATTGCATTTTTCAGTACAGGAAGACCATTCAAGCTCCAGAATGAATCCGCGAAGAAAACTGTATCCCTCTTTTCTAATATCACTTTGCAGTCCCCGAAGAATGGGGTGTCCAAATACATAGTCAGCCTGAATAAGAACGGGATGATCTTGCGGCAACCGGAAATTATAGTTCCATGCAACCCGGACGGAACTCTGCCATTATCAATCCTGGGTAACACCTGCTCAATCTCAGGCTGGGGCAATAATTCCTTTCTGCGGCTGGCAAAATAAAAGTCTGCCTTATTTCGTAAATAAGCCAAGAGCCTATTTACAGTGCGGGTTATTGGGTAGTTATCAGATAAATTACCGTCAATTTTTAAAATCTCAGACCCGACAGTTATAACGGGTATGAACCGATATCCGCGATAATCCTCCACCACCTCGATCCTGGAGATGATGTTTCTAACCACTCGTTGAATACCTGTATTGAGTTCGGAGAAGAAAGTGTCAGTGCAATCTACATAACAGTGCTTTGGCTTGTTCATAAAATGTGAACCTTAGCGGGTATACAGACAACAGAAGATTGCATTTGCTTAGACATCATAATCACTGGCTCCATTCTTTTAGAGACCAGCAGTTGCTCCAGAAGGTTCCATACTCCTCCCATCGTCCGGTTGGCAAGATGAGTCAACGGGTAGCCTCTATCGAAACCATCGCACAAAGGATTAAGCTCGCTGCCAGTGGAGATGACGGGAACAAAACGGTAGCCGCGATGATGTTCCAGTTCTTGCAGCCTAGAAACAATATTTCTCACTACACGTTGAATACCGGAATTTTGACCGGAAACAAATGTGCCGGTGCAATCAACATAACAGATTCCAACCTCAACCATTAACAAGACTCTCCATAAAAACATATGAATCACTCCGCCGAAGCAGCGGGTATCGTTTGGATCGCCCCAAGGGGTGTGGAATATGACCCTATGAGATTAAACCCTAAGAGACTGATATAGGACTCCTGTCTTTATTCATTTTTTCAAATGACTTGTAGACACTATCCAATCTATTGGCCAAAATTTTCCATGAGTATTTCTCTTCCACTAGTATTCTGGCATTGCGGCCCATTTCTTCAGCTTTCTTTATATTATCCATGAGATCAATAACGCTGGTAGCAAACTCAGCAGCGCCATCAGCTATAAGGATGTTTTTGCCGGCGGTGTACTCAATTCCCTCTGCGCCAATACTTGTCGATACAATTGCCTTACCCATCCCCATGGATTCCATGATTTTGAGTCGGGTTCCACTACCACTTAACAATGGAACAATCACTACAGAGGCGATTCCAATATAAGGTCGGGTATCCTCTACGTAACCCGTTACAAATATGTTGTGCCCATTAGCTAATGTCTTTACCTCATCGCTTGGATTGCTACCAACTATGAACAAACGACTTGCAGGTTTAATTTTACAAATATTTTTGAAAATTCCCTTGCAGAAATGGAGCACTGCTTCATTATTAGGTGGATGTCCCATTGAGCCGGTAAAAACTAGTGTATCAGGCTCAATATCTGTCTCAGACATATCAAAGTACTCAAGGTCAACTCCATTTGGAACTACGTATAACGGAGTCGAACACGTATAAACATCTTTGATCAGTGCCTTATCTATGTCTGAAACGGTTACTATTGCGTCATAATCCTTAAAGTATTTGCCCTCATATGATTTGAACCTCTCGTAATCTCTGTAAAATTGTTTTTTATCCTTTTCAGATGCTTGCTGCCAGTAGCGTTCCCACATTTTAGTCTTTAAATTCTGTGCAACCAGAATCTTGGGTACATTACAGTCAATTTCGTGTAGCCAATGGGCGATATTTGTATGTTCAACATGAATAATATCGTAATCACATTGTTTCAAGGCACCTTTGATTAAAGGCTTGATAATAGCTCGCTGTCCTTCAAACATCTGAACCAAGCGTGGATATTGGTGCGGAATTCTTACTGTCAGAAAATGAGTAGCCATGTTCAATAATGTTTGTGGCGGCATAATAACAGTTTTGAATATTTCTTGAAGCTTACTCAATTCGAAACCACTTACTTCAGGCCCAATATAATGGAATTCATGCCTGTCTGACAAATGTTTTAGTAAACAGTATTGGCGTGTCTGGCCACCAGTACCCCCTGGAAAATAAGGATTTTCATATGTTATGTAGAGAATCCTCATTTGTCTGATCCCTTATACTACAACTACTTTAAATTGCTCACACGTTTTACTTTCAATCAGTCAAGTCCAGTTCTGCTTGTCGAATCTCCCACAACAAAAATCCAGCAATCCCTTCAAGCAGTGGTACCCCCAAAGAATAACGGCCTTGCCAAAACATAGGATATCCCAAAAATGCCATAGTCAATGCAATCACCACAATTTTTCCGAAGCGCCAATTCAATATCATGTGGGACTTCAGATCTAAGTGTATTTGCTTCAAGGACTGTCAGTTTAGAGGTGGTGTAAGCTTCGGCAATCTCAGACAAGTTAAGTCTGTTCAGAACCAGATCGCAGTGATAGACCCAGTCGATTATGCATTCAATGTCGGAACTTGGCAGAGATTGCGCTGTAAGATACGCTCTCATTTGCTCTTGGGTCATTAGAAGGTGAGACCAGTCAGGCAGAGGATTTGTTGATTTTATATTCGGCAACTCAGTAAACAAGTAGTTGGCTGTAGCTTTGTTTTTATATAGTTCATCTTCCCCTTCCCAAGTGGCTACCCATAAGTGATGCCCCTTTGAAGAAGACCAGAGTGGATTGCCTTCAAAATATGCAATCCCTCCCGGCCTAAGTACTTTATAGACTTCTTCAAGAAAAGCTTTTGGAGTAGCTATGTGTTCCACAACAGACAGGCCATAAACAACGTCAAAGCTGCAGGGTTCGAAAACAGTAGAGAGCGAAAGTGCATCGACACTTAAAACATGCAGATTCTGTTCTCTATTTTCCTCTTCTTTAGAAATATGAATAAGTCCAGTAACTGTTATGCTAGCCGCCCCGTCTTTGAGAAATGGATATGCAGACTCGCAAGATTGAGACCCACCAATCTCTAGAATATCTTTACCCTCAAAAACAATATACCTTGATAGCACCTTGTGGGCAGATAACTGATGACTGAAATCTTCGGGCGATTTGTCCGCGATGTGACTAGCTGCGAGTCGCATGGCGCTTGCAAATACCCCTCGAAAGCCAGACTTCTTTATTTTATTTTTTATTCGCAAAAGGCGCATCATCTTGAACCTACTAAACCAAACACAACGACAGCAAACAACCCTATCTTTACTTTAACTATATTCATCATCAAACGCCCCCTATGAATTAGTATCCTGCCTCCTAGACACCGTTGAAAAGATAGTGACGTGTTCGCGAATCTCTGAAGAATCACTTTGACCTAAATTTTAGCCGCTTCTTGATTGACCGTTTTAACGCCATAAAAAATGCTTTAATAGCCTGTTTAACTGATAGAGTTGAGGGATCACACCATTCGGGTAAGTTTTTTATTTCGCCTAATATCTGCATCCAAAGTTGCTCTTGGTAGCAGTAATTAGTATAGATATTAAATGATTGGTATAAATAAACCATTTTTAAAACATTATTACGTCCGTAGTATTCAGCAGAAATACCATCAGGATGCAATCTATAAACAGACCTCGGATTGTCATCGTATTTCACCTTCCCGTGAAGTGACAGAAGGAGCAGAAATGCCATATCGCCACTGGCACAATTTGCGAACCAACTTGGTAACTCAAAACCCTTAATATTTCGATAAACGATAGTAGCTGTTTGCATAAACCAACTTTGGTTGATCAGATCTACTGTAGAATATACCTCTTGAAGCGGTTTTTTGTGAAATACCAATAACTTATCTGTAAGCTCTAGTTTACTTCCAAATTTAAGTCTAGCTGAATAACCCCTTTCATTTTTTATAAAAAAATTGTGACCACAGGCGACAAAATCATAATGTGACTCAAGAAAATCAACCTGCTTCTGCAATTTCAAAGGGTCAGTCCAGTAATCGTCTCCCTCTAATAAAGCTATATACTCACCAGTACATTTCGCCATCACGGCTGCAGCATTTGCATGCGGACCGACATTTTTATCGTGAAGTATTGGTTTGATCCTGTCTGGATATTTTAAATAATAATCCATCAGGATATTTCGGGTATTATCAGTCGAGCAGTCCTCCCCAACGAGAATTTCATAGTTAAAGTCAACCTTCTGCATAAGCACACTGTCCAGTGCCTGCGCGAGATATTTTTCATGGTTATAGGTAACCATAGCGATGCTGACTTTCATGAAATCACCTTTTGGAACTTTGCACGGCTAGGTAGATGATGTTGTAAATTGTGTAGTCATCTCAGAAAAAGCATAAATATTTAATATAGTTAGTTTAAGGTGTACTTTCTTTGTGTTATTATCGCCAGGAATTGAAGTTACTCCCTCATCTTTTGGTTATTTCATGCAACCCATAACCGGCAGTTCAAATCATCCACCCTCCCACACAATAAATGACGGCTTGAAATTAGAGAACTGCCCCCAACAGATGAGATTCGCCGCGCTCCTCGATAAATTCGAACCCTTGGGATACATACATGCTGTAGGCAATCATGTTGTCGGACTTCACTTCAAGTTGACACGAGGTGAATCCCCTTAGTTTCGAGATGTTGAGTACAAAGTCGGTGAGTGCCTTTCCAAGACCCAAGCCCCGGTCCTGTTGATCCACCAGAACCAAGGTGATGAAGGCGGTTTTGGTCTTGTAATCGTTACAGTAGTAGGCGACAAAGCCCCGGCAACGCCCCTGGATCGAATTGGAAACTATCTCCGCCCCAGTCCCAAGTTTGTCGAGATAGGTCTCCATTGGCATATTGTGGATAAATCTCCCCTGCTGGCGTTCCTGCTCGTCCATGATGAGACTCACAATCTCATCTGAAAGCCTGTTTGTTGCACCCATAATGCACCTTAACCTTTTTCGCACACAAGATAGATACTTGAACAAAGATCTGGATACTGCTGACCAAGCTGAAAACATCCATCAAGATACTCCCGAGATATGATGTCCGTCGCCAGCAATCGGTCCCACTGGAAATTGGCAAGCGCCTTAAAGAAAATCCCGGATCGATAGACCACCTTGAGGCCAGCCTCCTTCGCTTCACGTTCCAGTGTATCAAGGGTGTAGGTGATCTTGTGGCCCTGCTCGAACTCAGACTTTGTTACCGAGGTGTTGTGGCTGATGAGCCCCATCTTTACGGCGATCTGTCTGGAAGGCGCGTTGGCGTTGGGGACGGCCAAAAACAATCTTCCGTCCTCGGTCAACCACTCCTCGTTGATCCGTTTCAAAACGACGACAGGGTTATCCAGGTGCTCCAGTACGTGACATAGGATGATGTTGTTGTAAGTATTGGGAAGGGTAACATCCTCGAACCTCGCATTAATCATCTTCGCCCTGTCCCTCAGTTTCCCCAGCGCAATATTATATGCCTCTTTGGATGCCTCGACACATGTAACGTCCTCGAATTGCGTCACGAGCTTTTTTGTAAAGTCTCCCATGAATGATCCGAGTTCCAAAACGTTTCCATTCCGGAAAAAGGGGGCGAACGACTTAATCATGTAGTGGTGAATGACGTCAAAATCAAAATTATATGCATACTTGTGATCGGAAGTATCCTTTATTTCTCGATCATAATCTCTAACGTTGCCCATGACGACTCCTTTATATTTTTATAACGATCAGAAGCGAAAACCGGTCCAGCTAATAGTTGTAAGTGTGTTTTGCCTCAACACTGAAGTACTGCGCCATTCGCTTCTTGTAGGCGGCAATCTTGGGCGAACGCAGCTCCTTGATCCGGTTTTTGAACAGCTCCAACGTTGCCAGACTCAGGTTATATGGTTTGATGATGAACTTGTGCAGGTTTGAGTGAGTGTACCACTCAGCATCAAAGAGGCGATTGAGATCCACGTCCGGTAGGAAAAGGTTGTCCCGGACGCACTGCTCGAAGAGCTTGGTTCCCGGATAGGGAGTCGCTATGGCCAGTTCTATATCGTCGGTATCGAGCTGTACAACCAGCTGGAAAGAGTTTTCCAAGCTCTCCTCAGTATCCTCGGGCATGCCAATGACAAAGTCGGTCATTAGGAATATTTGCGGATGACGCCTAATAGCCTCGACCACCCGGTATATCTCAAGGTCGTCCACGTTTTTCAGCATCACCTTGTTGCGGATGTACTCGTCGCCGGTTTCCACCGAAATACAGGTCCGTATCAACCCTGCCGCTGCCAAAGCATCGATCATAGCGGGAGCCGTTGCATTGATGGGTAATCCAGTGGGCAGGTCAAGGGTGATCTTAAGGTTACGTTTGACAATCTGATTGCAGATGTTAATAACGCGGCTGGGGTCTTCGGCAAAATTGGCGTCGAATATGGCAAAACATCCGGCCCCCTTCTCTTTGAGTATTTCTAGCATGTCAACCACTTTATCTGCAGCGATGGGACGGTGCTTAAACCCCATACTATCAGCCACTGAACAAAAGTTGCATAAGTTGGGGCAACCACGACTGGTGATGATGGGGACTCTAAGACTCAGGTCGACCTGAAACGGATTATGCCACGTTGAAGTATCGTGTCGGTAATCTTCGAAGTTGACAAGGTCGTAGCCGGGGAACGGAGTCGCGTTGACATCAATAAAGCTAAAATTCTTCGGTTCATGGGACGGGAGTCGATGAGCCAATCTATCGGGCCAACTATGCGGGGCCTGGCGGGTCTTGGCATACTGGGCGCAGGCAAGAGCTTGTGTTTCTCCTTCGCCGATTACGACGAAATCGATCTCCGGACAATTTTCAAGGATTTTCTCGGGAAACTGAGACACATGAGCACCACCGAGTACCGTGGTAGCCTTAGGAAAAATCTCCTTCACCCGCTTGCAGATCTCTCGTGCGAGCTTGAATTGACCGGCAATCATGACGCTAAGTCCGACCATTGTTGGTTGGACCTCCCGCACCCGGTCGTAGATTTCTGGAAGCATAGCCTCCCGACCGACATTTCTCTTGATCACGTTCATATCCAGCAGGTCAACACTGTTACCTTCCGCTTTGATGTAGGCCCCGACCGCCATAACGCCGATCGGCATGACGAAGAAGGGGGTCTTGGAAACGTCGGCAAGAGGTAAATTCACCAACACTATTCTATGTTCCATTTATGTACTCCATTACAAAGATTGAGTCTAGCTAACAACAACCCGGATGTCATTTTCCATGTTATCCAAGGAGGTGAGCATATCCCGCAGGGATTTAAACTTGAGGATCATAGTTCCGAGGGTATGGTTTGATCCTAGATATCGCTCCACATGGTCACCCGGCTTAACCCAGATTTCCTGTTCCACGATGTTAGTCCTGATCCGGTCCGATAGTTTGATCTCCTGGAAAATCCCCGTTTCGGTGGCATGGACCATGTAACTTGACCAGAATCCGACCACAGGCTTCATGGACAGATCCGGGCAGGGGAGTCCTAAGGCGGCATCTACGGTCGCCTTGACCATGTCGATACCAGTAGCGTACTTGACAACTTCCGGAATCAGACAGCCACCATTACGCGGGCCAAGTTCGAGGAAATAGAACTCTCCATTTTCTGTGAATACAAAGTCGAAGTTGAGCGCCCCGATTTTCATGCCCAACAAAGTTAGCAAACGCTGGCATTCGGCGTGGGCTACTTCCAGCCACGGTACTGGATGAGATGTAGGAAAGGTCTGACCTATAGGCACCAGCCCGTTGCATAGTTTATCAAAGTGTTCATCTGCCCAGCAACGGAATCTCAACTGCCCGTCTATGATAAAACCATCACCCGCTACTTGATAACGAGTGCGAACGATTTGAGCCTCTACTACCACCATTCTTTCTTGCGAGTAGGTCATCGCATGGTCAAAGGCTATGTCAAATTGAGCATAGTCGTTCAGGCAAGTAACACCTTTGCTACCTGAGGAATCGACTGGTTTGATGAATACTGGTAAGCCAATTTCTTGAAGCCAAGTGCGAGCGAGCTCACGGTCATAAAACGACTGAGACCGTGGCACGTTAAAGCCGTGCTCTTTTAAAAAAGCGCGGAACAGGTCCTTCCGGGCTAAGGTTAACACGGCTTTATAAGGGTTGCCTGGCAAGCCCATTTGCTCAGCAACATAAGCGGCTGTTGGGGCAGCCGGGTCAGAAGCATAAGCAACTATGGCATCAATCCGCAAACGTAGAGCTAGTTCAAGTACGGCATCTTTGTCAGTGGTGCTGACATTGTAAGACTCATGGGCAAATTTGTGCCCAGGATTTTCGGGCAGATAGTCACAGGTGATTACGTAGTAACCCTTTTCACGTGCGTATCGTAGCGGTGGGATTTGAGTAGGTGCGGCACCAAGAAAGAGGATATTTTTTTGCATGAAACTACCTCTTGAGTAGATCAATAATGCGTTGTAGGTTATCCTGAGACAACGATGGATAAATGGGAAGACACAATACCCTGTCGGAAACGGACTTTGCTGTATGCAGATTATCTGCTGATGCTGAGTTAAGCCCCCGGTACATCGGAAACTCACTGATCAAAGGATAGAAATAACGTCGCGAGAATATTCCATTCAGACGCAATTTTTCATATAATTCATCACGGGATAGTGGATACTCTTTTTCTACCAGAATCGGGAAATAGGAGAAGTTATAATCCGTATCCGTCGGCAGTGGCGCACACCAGATTCCGGGCATGCCGTCGAGGTGTTTCCGATAATGGGCATCTATCTCGCGCCTTCTGGCAATCACATTATCTATATGCTTGAGCTGTAGAAGACCAAACGCTGCCTGCACTTCATTCATCTTTCCATTGATTCCGGGCGCAACAACGGTCAATTCATCGTGAAAGCCAAAATTTTTCAAGTCGTCTATCCGTTTTTTAGTCTTGGCATCCGGGCAGACAATAGCGCCCCCTTCAAAGGTATTGAATATCTTGGTGGCATGAAAACTTAATACCGAAAGGTCGCCATGTTTAAGCAGACTCTCCCCCTTGTACCCGACTCCAAATGCGTGTGCTGCATCGTATATAACCTTCAATCCATAAGTATCAGCAATGTTCTGAATCTTTTCGACAACACACGGTCGTCCATATACATGAACCGGCATTATAGCAGTGGTGTGAGGAGTGATAGCCGCCTCAACCTTCACCGGGTCGAGGTTGAAAGTGTCTGGCTGAATGTCGGCAAAGACAGGTTTGATGCCATTCCAGAGTAAAGAGTGCGCAGTAGCGACGAATGAAAAGGGGGTTGTTATGACTTCGCCGGTTATCCGCAACGCCTGGAGCGCCGTAACAAGCGCCAGAGTGCCATTGGCAAACAGGGCGATATGATCAACACCCAGATATTCAGAAAGCTTCGCCTCAAGCTCCTGATGAAAGGGGCCGCCATTGGTAAGCCATTTGTTCTCCCAGATTTGCTCAAGATATGGGATGAATTCCTCAAGCGGGGGAAGGTGTGGTTGGGTAACGTATATGTTTTTCAAGGTGTTATCCGGTTCCATTTAGTTTTGTTCTACAGTCCATTTAAAGTCGGGCCTGACAACTCCGGGCCACTTTCCATACCATGCTCCTTGACGCTCGATATCATGGACTTCGAATATTAATACATCATTGTGTGAATATAAGTGCATGGAACCATCTTTAACAATTATAATCATAACTCTGTAAATACCATCATTCAGGAAATTCCCAGGAATATAACACGTCCCTTTTATAAGACCATCTGATCCGCTAAAAAACTTAGAACCACTATTTATTATGCATAAACCTTCAGCGTTGTAGAGATGCATACTGAAGCTTAGCTTGGTTTCTGGTATAGAATTCCAGAACTCAAATTCCATCCTTAATGGTGTTTCAACCGTAATTTCAGACTCATCATCTGACTCTGGAATAATACAGACCCGTCGCAAACGAACTTTATCGTTTCCTGGTGCATTTTCGTTACTGTTCCAAGCTTGTTCCAGTGTTTTATAAGCACCATTTTGGAGGTAATTTGTAACAATCTTACACGTCTCTCCGTCATCAATCATTTGTCCGGCATTTAGCCACATTGCCCGACTACAGAGGCTTTTCAAGGCTGTCATATTATGACTCACAAACAAAACCGTCCGCCCTTCCCTCGCCGACACATCCTCCATCTTCCCCAGACACTTTTTCTGAAACTGCGCATCTCCTACCGCCAGCACTTCATCCACAATCAGAATTTCCGGTTCCAGATGCGCCGCCACTGCAAACGCCAGCCTCACATACATCCCTGATGAATACCGCTTTACCGGTGTATCCAGAAACTTCTCAATCTCCGCAAATTCAACAATCTCATCAAACTTCTTCTTGATCTCCACCCGCCCCATCCCCAGAATTGCACCATTCAGAAAAATATTCTCCCGCCCGGTCAATTCCGGATGAAACCCGGTCCCGACCTCCAAAAGACTGGCCACCCTCCCCTTTATCCTGACAGATCCAGTCGTAGGCTCGGTAATGCGGCTGAGTATTTTGAGGAGTGTTGATTTTCCGGCGCCGTTACGACCAATAATCCCGATGCGGTCGCCCTGATTTACTTCAAAGGAAACATCTTTGAGGGCCCAAAAATCTTCTTCTGCAGGCACTGGTGAAGTGTGAGTAGTGAAGGGTGAAAATATTTTTTTTGAAAAAGTCCTGACGCCATTCGTTATGACATCACGCAATGCGGTATACTGCTCCCGCTGCTGATGATGCAGGGTGTATCGCTTGCCAAGGTTTTCTACGGTGATGACGGTGGACATGATGTTCAATGCTCACTATCAATAATTTCAGCGACAAACACTCTCAATTGTGCCAGCAATTTTGCGTAGCCTTCAGCATCATCCATATCATCAGAAATAACCGCATAGCGGCCTTCTACAGCATATGGGTTTAACTCGATAAAAACTTCAATATATTCTGGAAGATCAATCGAATTATTACGACAAACAGTAATTATTTTATCAATATCATGTATTTTTTCAAAATGAACTCCATTATAACAAATAAGGGCCTTTAGATATTTCTCAACAGCTTGCTGAAGATGAAAAAAAACAATATCGATATCAATGGGTTTATCTTCCAATGTAAGAACATATTGTACAAGGGCAAGATCGGCATCTGCTTTCTTTAATAAAATTTCGTATTGACGTGGGAACTTACCCGGCATACAAAACAACCCCTTTTTCATTGATAGTTTTAAAAATGGAACCGGGTTCGTTCTTGTAGAAGTCAAATTCTTCAAGAGAGGACACAATAATATCTTTTGGCAGTCCGATTTCCCTTAACAACTTATAAAGTTTTACACTTTCTTTATGCTTTGATTTAACATCCTGAATTATCACAGCTAAATCAAGATCACTATCCGAAGTAGGTGTTCCATATGCATACGAACCAAATAGAAAAATTTTCGAAGGGTGGACAGAGGAGGTAATTTTATCGACTATTTCTTTTTTCAATGTTTCTGATATCATTCGAGTTTCCTGGATATTGCCAAGGTATCTTGTTCTCGTCCGGACTATATCACATCCGCAAAGCTGCGTTCCATGTTTCTGAAATAAAATAGTCCCCCAACAAACATCAGTAAAGTCAAAGAAGTCGAGAGAGCCAACCCCAGCCAGTAGACCGGAAACGCATCACCCAGGATTGCCCATCTAAAACCATCGATAACACCAACCATTGGATTGAGGAAATAGAGCAAACGCCATTTTTCCGGGACAATTGAGCTTGAAAACCCGACCGGAGATATGTAGAGCCCGAACTGAACCAGAAACGGCACCACATAACGAAAATCGCGATATTTCACATTAAGAGCCGAGAGCCACAACCCTGCACCGAAAGATGCAAGAAAGGCAAGCAGGAGAAAAACAGGCAGTAACAGCATCCTGATGTCAGGCACAAAACGATACCAGGCCATGATTCCGAACAGGATAACCAGCGAGATGAAAAAATCAACCAGACCGACGATAACAGAACCGGCAGGCACGATCAAGCGGGGGAAATAAACCTTGGTCAGCAGATTGGCGTTATCAATGAGAGAGTTGCTGCTCTCGCTCAGGGAGTTGGCGAAGAACTGCCACGGCAGCATGGCGGCGAAGACCATGATCGGATACGGGACGCCATTGGAAGGGAGTTTCGCCAGTGTACCAAAAACAATCGTGAACACCAGCATGGTTGCCAGCGGGCGAATCACACTCCAGGCTATACCAATGGCGGTCTGTTTATAACGCACCAGAATGTCGCGCCAGGCCAGAAAGAAAAACAACTCGCGGTAACGCCAGATATCCTTCCAGTAATGTAAGGCGCCCATGCCGGGCTTTATGATAAGTTCTGGCTGTTCGTGCATGTCCTTTATACTATCTGCCATAAATCCCCCACCCTGTCATACACACCCATAAAATACCGACAATCAGCAGCGGTACATCCCTGACCAGTGATTCCGTCGGGTCGCCGCTTTTTCCTGACCGGATTCTGAACAGATAGCGCAGCAGACCAAAACAACACAACGGCACGGAATAGAGCAGTAGCAACGAATGCCGCGAGATTGCATACATGCTGTACGTCACCAGCACCGAACTGCCGGAAATGTACATGACCCCTTCCAGAAAGCCCTTTGGGTAGGCCAGCAGAGCCTTACGATGACGGAGAGCATGTTCACCGAGACTCTGTTTTTCGGCAAGACGCTTGCCCGTACTCAAAAACAATGCCAGCAGGAAAACAGTTGTGAACAGCCATGCCGAAATTGCCACGTTAAAAGCGACACCACCAGCCTGAAGGCGTAGTAAAAAACAGGCTGAAATACTGAATACATCAAGCAGGACAATCTCTTTCAGCCTGATACTATACGCGATTGAAATTGCAACATATGTCAACATGACGACGAGAAATATGCCGGATATATTCCAGGCCATCAACAGGCTGCAGATATAGAGAATTGCCGCAAAAAACAGCGCAGGAGCTAAGGAAATCCTCCCGGAGGCTATCGCTCTGGTGCGTTTGTCCGGATGATGGCGGTCATTGTGCCGGTCAAAAACATCATTGCAGATGTATGAGGCGCTTGAGACAAGGCAAAAAGCGCTGAAAGGGAGTAACGTGTAACGGTTGAAACCGAGGGAAAAGAGTGTGCCTCCCAAAAACGGGGGAAAGTACAGCATAAGATTTTTAAGCCACTGACTCATTCGCAGAAGTGAAAAAAAACTGAGCAGCATCGACTGTTACGATTCCTGTTCTGATCGAACAAGTGAAAGAAAGAAATCCTCGAGATCGCGCCGTTTTGTTTCCACCAGAACGACATCGATTGCCGAGGAATTCACCTCACCCATAAATGTGTTAAACGCGGAACAGGGCACATAAAACTCGGCAACTGACCCGGTACTCCGAACTGCGGTGAAGCCTGCGAAACAGGCTGAGTCCGGTTCAGGCAGCTGTAAATGGATAACATACCCTTCGACACCACTCCGCATAATATTTTCAACCTGATCGAGGGCAACAAGACTGCCTTTGACGATTACTCCCACCCGGTCACAGACTTTCTCAACATCGTCAGTGATATGCGTACTGAAAAAAACACATTTCCCGCGTGCCTTAAGGTCAAGAATGATGTCCTTGACCAGAGCCCGGCCAATCGGGTCCAGACCGCTCATCGGTTCATCAAGAATATAGACATCCGGATCATGCACCAGCGTCTGTGCCAGGCCGACCCGCTGCACCATCCCTTTGCTATAGCCGCGCATCGGCCGTTTACGTGCCTCCCACAGATCAAGTCGTTTCAGTACCTCTTCCAAACGCCGTGCAAGCAAGCCACTCTCCATCTTGAACTGTGCACCAACAAATGAAATATACTCTTCAGCACTCAGGTAATCGTAGAAGGCCGGATTTTCGGGAAGATAACCAACATGACGACGCGATTCCGCCTGAGAGGCGTCAATTCCCATAATCTGCGCTCTGCCGGATGTCGGTCGCAATAACCCCATCACCAGCTTGATAGTAGTGCTCTTGCCAGCGCCATTCGGCCCCAGAAAACCGAATACTTCACCGGCAGAAACAGTGAGGTCAAGCCCTTTAAGAGCGTCAACCTTTGTCATGCGCTTACCGGAAAACTGCTTATACAGCCCCGTTATTTCAATGGCGTTCATCCGGCACTCCTGATTTTTTTGAACTATTACCTGTAACTCCGCCAAAGGCGAACTTGCTGGTGGTTGCAACTTTTCCATCCGCTTCCAGGTAAAACATGCCTCCGTATGGATCCTTCGGAGGAGGAGAGAGGAGTCCATCCGCGACCAGCTGCTCAACCGTTACCGGCACTGCTCCTCGAATCTCCCGATAGCGATCCCTTGCCACTTCTATGCGGCGTGCCTCCTTGAACGCATTCAGCCTGACAAGATAGTTCTTTTTTACGGCAGGATTTCTCTCTCCTCGTACCATTGCGGAAAGATATACCAGTGCCAGCTCCGTTTGACCGGATTCCTGCATAAATCTTCCGGCGAGAAGCCGGGACAACTCAGAACCGGAAAGTTCTCCGGCACGCTGATAATATTTTGCTGCCGCTGCATAATCCTTCAGGAAAAAAGCACTGTTAAATCCGGCAAAATAAGGGAGATACCAATCCCACGTGCGGTACTTCATGCCGTAGTCCAGTAGGTCATTAGCGAGCTTATATTGCTTGACGTCCCAGGTCAAAAAACCCTGAGCAAAATAGTAGGCATCCATATTGTAGGGATCAAGTTTTACTGAACCATGCAGCAGACGGGACATGGACATATAGTCAGGTGGAACGGTTACCTGGGCATCACTCTTTGCCAAAAGGCCGCCAAAATACATCAAAACCTTTAACACCAGCGTTGCAGCTACCAGTTCCTTATGGTCGGCAGCAACAATTTTGAGCGCCGCCACGGAAGGAATATAGCCGAGTTTTTCCACAAATGGCTTGTTTTTGAGGTAGGCGGTAAAGGGGAGTATCAGAATGCCATATAACAACAGACATACCATTCCGATCGAAACGGTTCGCATCATATCTTACCTCATTTCCCGGCGGGAAAAGATTACTGCAGCTGCGGACAGCAACAGTCCGATATAGACAACAAAATAGGCGGCAGTCAGAAGAAGTCCATCTACAGGGAGCGGAAGCCCATAAATAGCATTAACCTTAAGGTCAAAGGCGCCAAAATTGGGAAGAATAAAATAAAGAATCGCAGCAAGCTTTTTGACTAACGGCGAGAGTGACTTGGAAGCCGGCGAATTAACAAACTCATACGCCTGCTGTGTGACACCACCCGCGAGAAAAGTGGCGATTGTACCGAAAACAGGGAGGAAGAATGAGGTACTAACCGTGGAAAACAGGAACGCGGTGGCAATCAACAGTATGTATTTAAGAGCGTCAAACAGTATACAGACAGCCATGGTAGACCAGACAATCGGACGGTCTGCCGGATAAATGGCAGATGAATAACTGACAACGGCAAATGCGGCAATTCCAAGAACCGCTGATGCCAGTAAAACAAACAGCGCAGTACCGCAGAAGCGGCCGATCATGTAGCTCTGACGGGATAACGGCAAGCCCAGCACGCTGAAAGTATAGCGGCGTTCAATATCCTTCCAGAGAGAAGTTCCGCCAAGAAATACCGCCAGAAGCAGTAGAATGAATGAGATCAGGGAGAGAGACAACGTCAGGGAAAGTTCTGTTACCTGACGCATCGAAAGAGAAGCCAATGCGGGAATCAACAGGAATGCACATGCCGTTACCATAATTCCCTGAAAAACTCGATCCCGGAAAATTCCTTTCATGGTGATAATCAGTATATGCTTCATATGAATACCATCAGCACTATACCGGGTTGATCGAACAGTGATTTTAAATAGTTACATACTTCAGAATTACTAAAAACCCACATACGCCGCCTCCCGTCATATAAACTGTGCAAGAATATGTGCTACTCCATGAAACTTCAAGATAATTATCAACGTCATGAGCCACGCGACTTTGACGGTTGGGAATAGCGAACTAATCATCGGAGACGTTCCTCCTTCTGTTTCATTACCTTTTCAGGTTTATTGTGTTACAAAGGAAACTGAAGATATTGTTGCACAAAGCCATTAAAGAAAGATTTTTTGTGGTATTAAATATTATCAACCCCCAGATACGATTTATGTAAATTCAGGATATGGTTTATCCTCAGGTGCCCTGAAAAGGCCACATTATAGACCGATTTCAGTAGCGAGGATGTTACTACATGCCATCTCAGTCACTCAGGTCTGACCAATCACACTCCGACAACACCCTGCAGCAGCGACAAATTGATGCAAACACCCAAGAGTATGGCAGACGGTACAGTGACCTCTCTTTTGCATCCCCTCAACAAATAGCTGCTGCAACGGCTGAACGGGAAACATTACTTCAGTGGTTAGCACAGCGGGCCTCTTTTGGCTACGCCAACACCAAGATTGATTGTAACAGCCTCTCTCCGGGATGTCAGAGCTGTGGCGACGGCAGCTGGTCCTGCCTGTTTATTAATGGCCGTTGTAACGGACATTGTTTCTACTGCCCAACCGCTCAGGACGATGACGGACCGCCGGTTACTAACGGGATTGCTTTCACCACTCCGGATGAATATGCCGCTTATGCGGCTCTGCTCGGCTTTAGAGGGGTCAGCATCAGTGGTGGCGAGCCGCTGCTATCGCCGGATCTTACCCTGGCATACCTGAAAGCGGTGCGAGATCGGTGTGGTGACGATGTCCATCTGTGGCTCTATACTAACGGCACCATGTTGACAGTAGAGCTCTGCAATCGTTTGCAGGATGCTGGCCTGAATGAAATCCGTTTTGATCTCGGAGCTGTCCGCTATAATCTTAAAAAATTACGCCTTGCAATAGGTCGCATCCCGACGATAACTATTGAAATCCCTGCGGTTCCGGAGGATGAAGATCTGCTTAAGCTGAAGATGCCGGAAATGGCCGAATGTGGTGTCAATCACCTCAATCTGCACCAGATGCGCTTGACTCCATACAATTTTGGACCGTTAACGGAGCGCGGTTATACTTTTCTCCACGGCGAAAAAGTGACGGTTCTTGAGTCGGAACTCACCGCTTTGAGGATAGTACGGTACGGTCTGGAGAATAAAATACCTCTGCCGGTTAACTACTGTTCATTCACCTACAAACGTCGCTTCCAGCATGCAGCAGCGAGGCGTCGAGCGGCCCTGACCATCTGTAAAAACAGAGATTTTGTAACAGAGTCAGGATATCTTCGCACGCTTTCTATAACAGGCGTCAGCTACTGCGAAGTCGTATTGTTACAAAATCCGAGTTACCGCTATCCCTTTGAAAAAATTGTTTTGGATACAGGGCGGGCTCTGTATCTGGAACGCTGTCCCGTAACAGCGGAGCTGGAGATTTCGGATAGTGAGCGGAGAGATCTGGAGGCGGGTCATCCACCAGTACGCTTGAGCCGTTTTGAACGAATTGAATGGGGATTAGCCGAGTATTTTTAAAATATCCACAAACGTAGAACGTCCTTGCAAAAGTCTGCAAGGACGTTCATCAGCAAAAGTAAAATCTCATAAAAAAAGAATTTGGTAATTAAAACCCGGAGAGATTATAAACTACCCGACCAAGGTGTTCAGGTTTTTGGCTCGATTGGCAAGGATGGTGGAATCAAGCAGCTCCCCGCAACAGGTGCATTTCCAGGCATCAAAAGAGCGGACAAAATCATAAAACTTTTCAGCAAACATTCGGCCTTTACAGCGTGGACAGTTCATAAAATCCTCCGGCAATCATTGTTTAATGCAGATCACCGGATATTACATCTTGTGTGCCAATAGTAAAAACCTTCATATAAGAGTTGTAAAATATAATTTTTATTTATGTATTACAGCAGGTTGTATATAAGTACGCATCAACTCCAGCTTCTTATCACCCATACCTTCAATCGCTATAAGGTCATTAAAACGTAAAAAACCGCCATTATTTTGACGATATGTAACAATGCGCTTGGCCAAAGCGGGCCCGATGCCGGGCAGACGGTCAAAATCGGCCTCACTCATTCTGGAAATATCGAGAGGAATCCCGAGAACCATGCGCTCAGGGACGGTCATAACATCAACCGTTACCAGGTACGTTCCATCTGTTCGGGTAGCAAGATCGACTGCCTGTCCGTTCAGGAGAGGAGCTGAGGCGATAGTTTCATTATTACCCTGACCAAGTGGCAATTTCGGCAGTGCCATTTTTATGACGGATATCGCCAATGTTTTGGCTGGAACTGCATAAATGCCTGGATGATGGACGTCACCGCTGACCTTTATCAACATTTTACTGCTCGATAAAACACGAAAAGCCGGACGAGCAGATAAATTCTGACTCGGCCGGCTTTTAACTGAGAGAGATACAAAAAGAAGCGCTGCACATACGACCATCACTGCCCGTCGCATGGTTTCGGTATTCACATCATTCCTCCGACTTGTGTAGTTTGTAGTCAATACTGTCAATGAGAGCCTGATAGGAAGCATCGATAATGTTTTCGGAAACCCCGACAGTGCCCCAGCGGCTATGCTTGTCTCCCGATTCAATCAGTACCCGGGTCGAAGAAGCGGTGCCCTGACCGGCAGGCAAAACCCGCACCTTGTAGTCAAGCAGTTTTACTTCCTTCAATTTGGGATAAAACTTTTCCAACGCCTTGCGAATCGCGTTATCAAGAGCATTGACCGGACCGTTTCCTTCAGCAGCAGTATGCTCAACCTTGCCACCGACCTTGACCATGATGGTTGCTTCAGCAACCGGCCTTTGATCCTCTCCTCGTTTTTCATCGATGACCCTGAAGCCAAGAACCGTGAAGAATTTTTTGTGAGCGCCCATTGCTTTTTTCATTAACAGTTCGAATGATGCCTCTGCCCCTTCGAACTGGTAGCCGCGATTTTCCATATTCTTGATGTTATCAAGAATCTCCATGGTGACCGGATCTTTGCTGTCCAGATTAATATTAAATTCTTCCGCCTTGGCAAGAATATTTGAACGACCGGACAGATCGGATATTAACACACGGGTACAATTACCGACCAGCTCCGGGCGCATATGTTCATAGGTTTCCGGATGACGCTGGATCGCACTGACATGCACCCCACCCTTGTGGGCAAACGCGGAATTTCCGACATAGGCCTGATGCTTATTCGGTGAAATATTGGCCAGCTCGTACACATACCGGGAAACATCCCGAAGATGGCGCATCTGTTCATCAGTAATGCACTCCATCTTCATCTTAGCCTTCAATGCCGGAATAATTGAGCAGAGATTGGCATTACCGCACCGTTCACCAAAGCCATTGATCGTACCCTGGACCTGAATAATTCCCTGCTCGACTGCAATCATGGTGTTTGCCACAGCGCATTCGCCATCATTATGTGTGTGAATTCCAAGCGGGGTTTTGATATGTTTTTTAACGGTCCTGATTATTTCCGCAATCTCAAACGGCATCGTACCGCCATTAGTATCGCAGAGAATTATACAGTCTACGTTGGCCTGTTCCGCAGCCTGAAGGGTTTTTATGGCGTACTCGGGGTTAGCCTTGTAACCATCAAAGAAATGCTCGGCGTCATAAAACACTTCAGGTGCATGTTTCTTGAGGTATTCAAGAGAATCAAAAATCAACTCCAGGTTTTCTTCAAGTGAGATACGCAGTGCCTCATGTACATGAAAATCCCAGGTTTTTCCAAAAATTGTAATAACATCCGGCTCTGCTTTTACCAGTGTTATTATGTTGTTATCTTTGTCCGGAGTCACCTTGGCACGACGGGTTGAGCCGAACGCCGCAATCTTGGCCTGATGCAGCTTTTCCTTTTTAATATCCTTGAAAAAAGAGATATCTTTGGGATTACTCCCAGGCCAGCCACCCTCGATATAGTGAATGCCTAATTCATCAAGTTTGTGAGCAATGCGCACTTTGTCCTCAAGCAGAAAAGAGATATCTTCGGCCTGGGTGCCATCCCGAAGGGTTGTATCATACAACTGGATCAAACTCATGTGTGCCTCCCGAAAGTAGTAAAAAAAGCTGCCGTGACGAGGTAAATAAAATCGTGTTCCTTTTTAGCTGTTTTTTTTAGATTTTTCAACTAAAACGGGCGCCAACCATAAACTGATTTTTCTTGACCGGTGCCACGGGACATCCTACCCTGCAAAAATGACTTCCGACTTAACCTCAGCTCCAATACCACAGCTCATCCGCCGTCTGGCTATACCAGCTGGAACCGGCTTTTTCTTCAATACCATGTTCAATGTTGTGGACACCTGGTACGGCGGACAGCTTTCAACTACTGCACTGGCTGCCATGTCGCTTTCCTTCCCGGTTTTTTTTCTGATTCTGGCAATAGGCAGCGGTGTCTCAACCGGAGCAACGGCTCTGATCGGCAATGCCCTTGGACGCAAAGATTATGATGAGGCAAAACTCTATCTGACCCAGTCACTTTCGTTTGCACTGCTGCACGCATTGCTGCTCACAATCGCCGGACTGATTCTGGCGCCTCAGATTTTTATGTTGATGGGTGCAACTGGTGAGTACCTTGCTCATGCATTGAGCTATATGAATGTTATTTTTGCCGGCAGCATCTTCTTTCTCCTTAATTTCGTTATGAACGCTATCCTCAATTCACACGGCAACACAATTGCGTACCGAAACTTTTTAATCGGAGGATTTTTTCTCAATCTGATACTTGACCCCTGGTTCATGTATGGCGGAGCGGGACTCCCCGCACTTGGACTGGGGGGAATTGCTCTTGCGACTGTTTTTGTTCAGTGTATCGGTGTTTTTTATCTGTTCAGTCAGTTGTCAAAAACCGGCAGCATGCCATCATTTCACCTTTCTGACCTTCGACCCCGCTGGAGATATTTTCGTGAACTTTTCAGGCAGGGCTTTCCGTCAGCCATGAATATGATGACCGTATCACTCGGTATTTTTATTATCACCTGGTACGTTGGTCGTTTTGGTCAACAGGCCGTGGCGGCATACGGTATCGGCACACGCATAGAACAAATTGCCCTGCTACCGGTCATGGGTCTGAATATTTCCACGTTGGCCCTCACCGCACAAAATTTCGGCGCAGAGCGCATTGACCGGATACGCGAGACCTTGCGTGTTTCGCTCCGCTACGGAGTCGTGCTAGCACTTTCCGGCACCCTCGGGGCGCTCCTGTTTGGCCGGGAATTAATGGGTGTCTTCACCGCTGATCCCTCCGTTATCGACACCGGAGTCGGCTTTCTCGCGGTTGAAGCATATGTCCTCCCAGCGTACGTATTTCTCTATATTTCTGTTTCCGCCATGCAGGGGATCAAGATGCCACTTTTTGGGCTCATTATCGGCTTATACCGCCAGATAGCCGGACCGACAATTGTTTTTCATCTGCTCACGACAGTCATGAGTTTAGGACTGAGCGGCGTCTGGTGGGGAATTTTCGGGATAACGTGGTCGGCGGCACTGGTCGTTATTGTCTATGTCAGCAGGACACTTGCCACACTTGAAAAAAACACTATTAAAACAGAATGCAGCTTGCTATCAGCAGAATAAAATGAGGTAGTCGATACATAAATGACATCAATATCCCACGATTAATTTATGAGATTTAAAAACCGGTATTGAATTTGTGAAAGAAATAGCTTATAAGGGGCGCTCTAATAAATGTGCCTTTGACAATATTTTTAGAAGTTAACCAGCACGGAGAGGTGTCCGAGTGGTCGATGGTGCCTGACTCGAAATCAGGTGTACGGCAACGTACCTAGGGTTCGAATCCCTACCTCTCCGCCATTAATAAATCCGGCAACGTCCGGTAAAGATCAAAAGCCCTTGGGAAATCAAGGGCTTTTTCTTTTGTGTTGTCCAGTACAATCCTTGGGTGTATAATCAGATCCAGATGATTTGGGTATATTATTTGACACACATATACCCATACTAAATTTGGTATACCCAAAAGAGGTAAGCCCTATGCCTAAAAGGATTGCACCCCTTTCTGATGTTCAAGTCCGTAATGCAAAGGCTTCAGTGTTTGATGGCGGCGGTCTTTACCTCCTCGTTACCCCTACTGGCGGGAAATTGTGGAGATTTAAGTATAGATATGCCGGGAAAGGGAAACTCCTATCTTTTGGCAGCTACCCTGAAATATCCCTTTCGGATGCAAGGCAGCGTCGCGATGAGGCCCGCAAGCTCATAGCCAACGACATAGACCCAGGTGAAGTGAGAAAAGCTCGAAAAGCATCCATTGTTGCCAGCACTGAAAATGCATTTGAAGTAGTGGCCCGTGAGTGGCATACAAAGTTTTCGCCAACGTGGTCAGAGTCCCACTCTTACTGGGTATTGCGACGACTGGAGCAGTACGTATTCCCCGCCATAGGTGCCAGACCGATTGCTGATTTGAAAGCCCCGGACATTCTGAATGTATTACGCAGGATTGAAACTGTCGCTCTGGAAACTGCCCACAGAGTAAAATTTGTAATTGGTCAAATATTCCGTTATGCAGTTGGCTCTGGCCGAGCTGAACGAGATTGGACCGTGGATTTGAAAGGGCAGCTATCGCCACGAAGTCAAAAACATCATGCCGCAATAACAGATCCGAAAGAGCTTGTCGGATTACTTCGAGCTATCGACGGATTTAACGGCACATATACTGTAAAAAGTGCAATGCAACTTGCTCCCCTTGTTTTTCTTCGACCTGGTGAACTCCGACAAGCCGAATGGTCTGAATTCGATTTCAAAAATGCTGAATGGAATATTCCTATTGAACGACTCAAGCTGAAAAAGAGAATCAAGGAAGACCGTAAAGGAGAAAGGCACCTTGTCCCGCTTTCAAAACAGTCCATTACTATCCTTACTGAATTGCAGGCATTAACCGGGCGGAGTAAATATGTGTTCCCAAGTGCACGTTCATTCACAAGGCCAATGAGCAACAATGCCATTAATGCAGGGCTTCGTAGAATGGGTTTCAGCAAGGAGGAAATGACAGCCCACGGTTTCAGGGCAACAGCCAGAACAATTCTTGATGAGGTACTTGAATTCCCGATGGATTTAATTGAACACCAACTCGCTCATGCAGTAAAAGATGCAAATGGACGGGCATACAATCGAACAACAAAACTTCCGCAACGGCAGAAAATGATGCAGGCATGGGCGGATTACCTTGATGACTTGAAAGCGGTTGCAAAGTGATTCCGATACAATTTGCCACCGCCTAAGTGAATATTTATTGAAATGGTCTTCCAACCTAACCGCAGTACTCGTTGAAATCATTAGCCACCTTGATAAATGACAGGGTGGCTATTTTTATGCTGAATACCCAAAAAACGACCACTCGCCAGCACCAATATATTCCTCCACCACGCGCTCAAGGCTTAATCACAAATCACGTCAAACTACTTTTTTAATGAAGACTAATTCCCATGTCATTCCAACCCATTTCCTGTTATACAAACAGAGTATCACTTACGATAAGGGTCAGGGTTTGATCAAGAGTCCGGGGCATCTCACGGACATTCAGTGAGAAGAGAAAGAGGCCTGTTGCAAAAAGCTTTTGCCGCCCTGATCGGCACGTCGCAAGGATACATTTGCGACATCGAGAAAGGGAAAAAGTCTCCCGGTAGCGAGTTCCTTGTTTCGCTCAGACGGGTTCTCGGTGTCGATCTCAACTTGCTCTTAACAGGCGAGGCTCATGTTATGAAAACAGGAAGCAAAAACGACATCAACCGCAGGTATCTTCGTAAGCACACTTTTCGTTAAAAGGAGACTTACCATGTTTAAATTCAAAAGCCTGACCGTAATCGTTTCTGTCGTGATGTTGCTTGCATCTTCTGCGTTTGCTGCCGAAAAGGATAAACCGTGCAAGATGTTAACCTCTCCCGCTGATTATTCGACGATGAATGTGGTGGAATCGAATTATATGTCGGGGCACTATCCTCATTTTGAAAATTCTCGGTTTGTCTCTTTCAGCGATGCTCACACCCAGTTCTATACTTATGTGACTGACACTCTTCAAGGTTACTGCAATAAGTATGGTTATAAAGGCGCGGTTAATCTGTCGGTCAAATTCTCCGCCACCGAAAAAATGTACTATTTCACAGCTCAATTCGACATGTTCAAATGATCGGCATTTGATTTCATTCAGTCATTCTCAAAGGAGGCTTAATTGTCGCGATCAGTCAAAAAGAATGCTGTATGTCCAGACCGTAATCCTTGGGCCAAAAAACAGGCAAACCGCCGCGTCCGGAGGATGGATGTTGCCAGCGGCTGTGCCTACAAGCGGGCGTACGAAAGCTGGAATATCTGCGACTGGCGCTGGCAAGAAAGTCTGTCGGATATGTGGAAAACCCAAGTCGATCGGAACGAAAAATACGGCGATCCAAAAACATATATGCAGGTTCGCAACGAGTGGATGAAAATGTACGTGAGAAAATAAGGAGAATGCCATGTGGAAAGTAAAGTATCTAACGTATAACGCCTTCTGGCAAACGTCATATATTTCTCTCGCCCAAGATATTGAAGCGATAGCCAAAGCACTCTCCGAACTCGGTCATGTATCTATGTATCGTACTCAAAGGAAGCCTAACGGCTAAATAACCCAATTTCAGGAGGCAACACCATGTTCAATCTAGCCCCTAAGTCTCTCCGTGTTTCACTGAAACTCTGTGTCATCGCCGCTTTACTGATCGCTTGTTCTGGATGTATGCCCATTGCAAATGCACTGGTGGTACTAGGGGAACGCGATGGCCTTAACCGCATGACCCCTAACCAAAACAGCGGGGAAATTATCTACACTCAAGCACCATACATTGAGCCAGAAGCTGTACCGGCCAATCCGGACGCAGTTAAGGTCAGCTTTTCCAACCTGTCGTCCGCAAAACAGCCATAAGGAGCCAACCCCCACTGTCCCACCGAAACATCTAGCGACCAAAGGAGGTTTTTATGAATTTATCGAAGGTGCTGGAAAAAGAACTTCTTGTCGGCCGATTCTGGACACATTCCCGCACCTTAGTATCTGGTTGCACTAAGGTTTCTCTCGGCTGTAAAACTGTTGGAGCGCGGCAATTCAGATGCGTTTTAATGGTGGCAAACCGTTTGACGGCACTGTGATATAATCTACGACGTTTATGAAACTGACAAGGGTGCAGTTTGGTTTATGGTTCCAATAATTCGACTTTGAATTAGATTATTGTCCGGTAACGGAAAGAAATCTAATGCGTTGCGCGAGTTACTTGGCTAGTAGGGTTGGTCAGTGAGTTGACTCGTTTTTTTATAGATTTCATGGCATTCGCAATAAATGATAAGGAAAATACAAATGGGCAATATCGACCTAGACTATGGTGCTATAACGATAGACAACTGTATCCTTAAAAGTGAGGGTTATAAGTTTGATGAAGGTTTGCTCAAACAGATGGTTCAATTTAAAACAAGCCCAGTACAGGTCATTCAAACTGACATAGTTCATAACGAGGCAAAAAAGCATATTGCTGAAAATATTAATAACGCCAGAGTCTCAATATCAAAGACACTTCAATCAGCGTCTAAGCAGTTAAAGATCAGCAAAGCAGATATTGATACTGCAACCAGGTTGCTCAATGTTCAGGGTGAAGATACCGAAATAGCAGAAGCGCGTTTGTGCAAATACTATGAAAGTACTGGGGCCACAATACTTAACTCAAGAGATTACATTGATTTTCAACGGTTGCTCGATATGTACTTTAATGCAGAGGCACCTTTTGAAGGAGCTAAAGACAAAAAGGCCGAGTTTCCTGATGCAATCGCATTAATCAGTCTGGAAAAGTGGGCTGAGGAACAAGGAGTAAATGTCGTAGCTGTTAGCAACGATGAGGGGTGGGGAAAGTTTGCAGAAAAAACTGCTGTAATTAAAGTTGTTCAAAACCTTTCAGATGCCATCGTATTATTTCAGCCTCACAACCAGGTAGACAAGATAATTACTCGCATAAGGGAAGATGCACTGCTAGATGAAAACAATTATGTTCTAGAAGATATTAGAAAAGAAATAGTCAGCAGCCTAGATGGAGCAAGCATAAGTGCTGAAGCAGACTCATTTTTCTACTATGAAGAAGATGAAGTTTACGCCACATATGTATGTCATGACCTAGTTTCTGATGAAATGGGGTTAGTAGACTTGAAAGTTGTAAGAAT
>Ga0194059_1000196_pt1 | contig 30204 bp, 50 predicted proteins | sample SepL6211m_MetaG_FD_163426 | JGI IMG/M metagenome (GOLD analysis project Ga0194059, IMG submission 163426) | Anoxic zone freshwater microbial communities from boreal shield lake in IISD Experimental Lakes Area, Ontario, Canada - Sep2016-L626-11m | ecosystem: Environmental > Aquatic > Freshwater >...
AAGTGGTATCAATGGTTACAGGTATCCCTGTTACAAAAGTTAGTCAAACTGAAAACGATAAACTTCGTAACATGGATAAAGAAATCAAAAACAAGGTTATCGGTCAAAATGAAGCGGTTGATAAAATATCTAAAGCCATCAAGAGAAATCGTGTTGGTATTAAAAACCAAAAGAAACCAATAGGTTCTTTCATGTTCCTTGGGCCAACAGGTGTTGGTAAAACACACTTGGCAAAAATGTTAGCAGAAAGTATTTTTGGTTCACCTGAAGCACTTATCCGTGTAGACATGAGTGAGTACATGGAAAAGCATTCTGTATCTAAATTGATTGGAGCTCCTCCAGGATATGTTGGATATGAGGATGGAGGTCAATTAACCGAAAAAATCAGAAGAAAACCATTCTCTCTTATCCTTTTGGACGAGGTTGAGAAGGCACACCCTGATGTTTTCAACATCCTACTTCAAGTTTTTGACGATGGCCACTTAAGTGATGGTTTAGGTAGAAAAGTTGATTTCAAAAACTGTCTTATCGTTATGACTTCTAACGTCGGATCTCGTAAATTACAAGATTTCGGTACTGGTGTTGGTTTTGGAACAAAATCTAAAATGGAAGAAGCTGACGATGCAGCAGAAGGCATCATACAGGATTCACTTAAGAAAGCATTTTCACCTGAATTTTTAAACCGTATTGATGATGTCATTGTTTTCAAATCCCTTGGAAGAGAAGATATCAAGAAAATTGTTGATATCCCACTTGTTGAGGTAGTTGCTCGAGTAAAAGAAATGGGTTATGACCTTACAATCGATGAAACTCTTAAAGAATACTTGGTTGAAAAAGGTTACGATGAGAAATACGGAGCCCGTCCTCTTAACAGAGCTATCCAAAAATACGTTGAAGACCCAATAGCTGAAAAAGTGTTGGAGAACGAAGTTAACATCGGTGACTTAATTACAATATCTTATGATAGTAAAGTTGAAGATGTGAAGATTGACGTTAAAAAACCTAAAGTATCTAAGAAAAAAGAGAAAAAAGGTGAGTAACATAAAAACCCCCTCAATTTGAGGGGTTTTTTGTTAATAAAATTTGTATCTTTACATTAACATTAAAAACTATAATTATGATATATAAATTTAATAAAGAAAAACATAGATACGACAAGATTACTTGGGGAATTATTTCCATGTTAGTATGTTTAATACTTATTTTTAGTGGTATCACCTATTTAATGACTTATAAACATATAAATGATGTTAGGTATATAAGTCAGGAAACTAAATCTATAATCTTAAAGGATAATTACGATTTCTCTAAGGCGAAATTAAAGGAATATATACTTGATTTAAATATTAGGTTCCCACATATAGTCATGGCACAAGCAGAAGTAGAAACTGGTGGTTTTACAAGCCCAATATTTAGAGAAAATAATAATCTATTCGGTTTAAAGGTTGCTAAAGGAAGACCAACCACAAATAAGGGTGAAAATAGAGGTCACGCATTTTATAATAACTGGCGTGAGAGTGTACAGGATTATGCTTTATATGTTTCAGCCTATTTAAATAATATCAGGGATGAAAAAGATTATTTTAACTATTTAAAACAAAATTACGCTGAGGATACAACTTACGTAACAAAGTTAAAACAAATAATAAAAAATATTAATACAATTAATTAACAAAAAAGGGACTATTAAGTCCCTTTTTTTATCTCTTACCTTTATTACCACCATACGGTATTTTCATCATTGGAATAACGTCTTTATGTCTTAAAGATGGTCTTTTTGCCGGTTTAATTGGTTTTGGTAGTTCTGTTCTATCATTTCTGTGATATTTCATGAACTTATCAACTTCCATTTGAAATTCATCCATAACCTGACTATGTGTTAGGTTAGGGTTATTCTTTTTAATGCTTATCATAGCGTCTATTAATAAATCCTGAATGTTTGTGTTCCACTCATTGATTAATCTCTTATTTTTATTGTCCATTTGTTTTTTGTTTATCTTTAACTATCTCAGATTTAAGAGTTTTATCGAATTCATCTTGTAATGCCTTTAAGTATTTAGTACCTTCCTTGCCAAAATACATTAAACCCGATATATTTGTCACACACCTATGCCCACCACTGTTAGCTTGAATTATATCCCATCCTGATATAGATAACATTTTAAGTGCCTTTTTTTCTCTATCACTTAAACTATCGTATGGTTTGTCCATAACGTTTTTTATTGCTGCTTGCCATCTTTCTACAGTATATTCTGGTGCCGAACCATTTGGTGTAGAATTTAAACCAACAATACCATTACCTGTACTTCCGTATAAAGCAATTAAATCATTATAAGTGAAACCAACACTTTCAGATGTGAACTCTTTATGTTTTTCAGCGAAATATTTTAATGTATCCACGGTTACTTTATAACCTTTCAATTCACCTTCGAATTTACTTAGAACAACCTGTGCAATTTCACCCAAATTTACACCTTTTAGACTTCTTTCAGTTTTAAAAGGGTTACAACTTGATTGTAATAATCCTAATGGCCATGCAATTATGATAAAATTAGCGTCAGGAAAGTTTTTAAACGGAACATAACGGTCATAAGCACCTGGTTTGAATAATGAACCACCACCGTATTGTGTAATAACACCAGTGATTGGGTCATATTTCACATTTTCACTGGTTTTCATCGTTTCAGCGTAATTTTTAGCGTGTTGTGACATTACTTCTGGTGAAACATATCCTTCTTCTTTAGCCATTTTAACAATATGTTGGTAAATGTTCAGAAGAGATGGTGAACATTCCATAACTAAACGTTCTAAAAATTTTGGTTTGTTCTTATAAGCCAATAATAACTTATTTGTAACAAGTGCCATAGCTTTTTTATGATGTTCAAGACCTTTTTCCTTGTCTAAAACAAATACATAATTCATTACTTGTTCAGGGGTGATTTTCATAGTTGCAAAGTTTGCACTATCAACTGTAGAAATCATTCTAATATCTTCGTGTGGGAAAATTTCTTTTGGTGATACAATTTGCGATATTGTTTCCACGTTTGAACGTGATTGTCTAAATGATGTGGATGCCCCTTTTTCAGCCCCAACCTGTTTATCGTGGTGGTCAGTATGAATAATAAACATTGGCTTACCGTGAGCAAAGTCAACTAAGACTGGCATTATATCACCTTTTGCCATTGGTTTTTTAATGGAAAATTCCTTATCACCATACTGTATAACCTCAGTATCAACCACCTTAATACCATTTTGTTCAAGGTAATTTTTCATGGCGATTGCTGTAGTAACTCCGTCAAGTTTCCTCAAAGATCCTGATGAAAATAGATTTTTGCCAAATCGTAACGATTAGACAAATCACGTATATTACGTATACCACTTTCAATCAGGATCTTTTTAAGTATTTTTTCTGTAATTATCATTATTTTATTCTTTACAATAAATATCGTAATTAATCATTAAATTATTCGTTTAAATATTTTATTATAAAACAATGAAAATACAGAATTCCAAATTAATCCATAAATAGTGAAAGTAATTAAGATAGAATACCAATGAATTTCACAATTAACAAATACTAAACACTTATCAAAAGTTACAATACTAAGACAGATGAAGATAATCATCCACATTTTAAAGAAATGGAAGGCATCTGTAAGTTGAACTGGTTTATCTATACCTAAAAACCACTTAATTCTTCCTTTATTTGGGTCTCCATCAATGTATTTGTTCTTCCAAGAAGTTTCCCCGTTCCACCATAAAGGATTTAATTTTGTAAATATTGAAGAGTGGTAGTGTTGTACGGATGTATCCATAACGGCATTACATATTGAAGCCATTATCATAAAAATTAATGAAAAATATATCATTTTTTCATGAATTTTTTAAGAGGATTTATAAATAGACCATAAACTATCATTGTTATAGATAAAATAATTAAATAACCTAATGGTACCATCATTGCAAAATCACACCAAACGTAACCGTTATCGATTATTGTACTGTGTGTCGAAAATATTCCGAAAATAATAACAAGTGCCATTGATATTGCGGCCCAACCAATTTTAGTGCCAAATATTTGAATTAATGTTGTTTTAAATTTTTCTTTCATCGTTTTCTTTTTCTAAATCTTCTTTTATTTCGTCAATTTCTTCACCAATATGTTCTTGTTGTGCTTCAACCATACTAACAAGTCTTTCAATATGTTTTGTCATTCGAACCATATCTTTCAACATTAAATCTGTTTTATCACCAGCCTTTCTTGCTGTGTAACCCAATACAGGTAAAGCAATACCTTGAAACACTACTGAACATAAATAACTAGCCCATGCTACAAAAGAAGTTGGTTGACTATAAAATAAAGGTATTGCCACCAATAATGTTATAATGTAGAATGTGGCCATAATAGATAAAAGATAAGAAAGTTTATCGGCTATAAAATCGTTGAACTTTTTAATTTTATTTTTAATATTTTTCATGTTAACTTATTTTATTATAAATATCACGTTACTTTTAAGTGAACTACCCATTGGCTAAAGACCAATGGGCTTCCACGTATCACGCACAGGCTATTGCCTCACGTTGAGATACGCTGGGCTTGTTCCTAAGCCCAAAGTTTTTAATATTTATTGATGCATTTACATCTCTGTCATGAACAACTCCACAACCAACACAAGTCCATTCTCTCATTGCAAGAGTTAATTCCTTGTTGATGTGTCCACAACAATTGCAAGTCTTGCTTGATGGCTCGAATCTGCCGATGACAGAAATGTTTTTTCCTTGCCATTCAGCTTTATATTCAAGCATCGTTCTGAACTCGCCCCATCCCATATCCGATATTGCTCTTGCAAGGCAATGGTTTTTAACCATGTTCTTTACAGATAAATCCTCAAGACAAATTGTATCGTAATTATCAACAAGGTATTTACTTATCTTGTGAAGATAATCTTGTCTTTGGTTACGAACTGCTTCATGAAGTAAGGCAACAACCAATTTTTGCTCTTTATAATGATTGCTTCCTTTTTGCTTTCTTGCAAGAGAGCGTTGTGCCACTCTTAATTTTTGCATTGTAGATTTAAAGAAATCTTTGTTCTCGAATTTCTTTCCATCTGATGTTATTGCAAAATCTTTTATCCCAAGGTCAATTCCAACAGCAGAAATTTCTGTTATTGGCAATTTCTTTGGTAATTCCTGTTTGTTGTCAATCAATATGCTGACAAAATATTTATTTGTTACGGTTCTTGAAACAGTAACCGTCTTAATATCTCCTTTAAATTCTCTATGCAAATCAATTCCAACAAACTTAAGTTTCGGAATGAATATTTGCTTATTACCTTCTGATAAGAATACACCTTGTGGCAATTGGAAACTTTGTTTTCCATGTTTGTTCTTAAACTTTGGAAAACCTTTTCCTTTAAAGAAGTTGGTATATGCATTATCAAGGTTTCTCAAAGCCATTTGCAAAGCTTGTGATGGTGCTTCCTTTAGCCAAGGACATTCAGTATCTTTTAACTCCTTCACTTGCTTAATAAGGTCAAAGCAATCAATATTGGTTTTGTTTCCAGCATAAGCAGTGATTTTTGTCTCCAGCCCAAGATTATAGACAAAACGAGTTTGTCCAAATATATTGGCAAGAAGACCTTGTTGTTCTTCTGAAGGAAATATGCGATATTTATAAGCCTTTAACATTTTGTTTATAGAATTTTGTTTCTATCTATAAATAGTCAAATTTTTTGTAAAAGTTTGTTTTCTGTGAAAACTTTTACAAAAAATTCTTAACTATGCCAAAAAAATCTAATTACACATCCACAAATCGCTCAAAACACTATTTAAAAGCACATATCATCTTTGCTGTTAAATATCACAAGCCACTATTGGTTGGTCAATTAAATGATGATATGAAGCAACTCCTTCAAAACATATCTGATGGGTCAGATTTTGAGATTGAGATAATGGAGTCAGATGTAAATCACATTCACTTTCTTATTAAATACATTCCAAGATTATCAATTAGTTCCATTATTCGTAAATTAAAACAAGAGTCAACGTTTAATATTTGGCGTATGCATCAAGATTTTCTTTTAAATCAGTTTTGGAATGAGAAAACATTTTGGTCTGATGGTTATTTTGCTTGCTCAATTGGAGAGGCTTCGCCAGAAACAATTCGTCAATATATTTTAAATCAAGGTTAAATCATCACTTTATTGGTCGCTTATATCCCATCGGCTGAAGACCGATGGGTTTTACGTTCCAAAATATAAAACTTAAGAATTTTTCAGTTTATCTTCCTGAATTTGTATATATTTGTCGAGATATTGTTTTGCTTTCTTCAAATCTTGAATACCGTTCTTATGTTTCCAACGGGTTACATATTTTACTATATTTCCAGTGAAAAAATCAAGACCGTGTTGGTCAGCATAATCCCACATCTCTGTTTTACCTACATTATAGTGGGATGGATGTTCAACTTGTTCTTTATCCATAAATAAATTTGTATAATTAGAATTATTGTTATATCTTTGTAATCATAAATAAAAAATAACTAAAACTGTATGACAAAGTCAAAAGAAGTCCCACAAATAGTAAAACTAACTGATTTTAATTTTCCACCTGAGGTTTTTATTCCTTTGAAAAGTGGTAAATTTATCGATACAATTATTTCTAAAAAAGGTGGTACCATGCCAGCAACTATAACCGTTGTAGTAGGTGAACCAGGTTCTGGTAAAACAACCATGCTTGTCGATAAAATGGCAGGAATTGAAGCCAATGGTAACGGTAAGAAATGTCTTTATATTTCTTCAGAAATGAACCCAGTTGATAACATGGAATTAGCCGAAGACTTACCACAATTAATGGATTTAAATACATTATATTTAGCTGACTATGAAAATCCTAAATCTATTTTAGAAACTGTTCTTAAAATGGGTTGGGACTATGTGTTGATTGATAGTTTCATGGATGCTAAAGACAAAATAAAAGATACATCATCTATGAATGCATCTACCGTAGAAAGTTGGTTAATAAATCTTATGGTTAAACATACCAAGGGTGAGAATGACGCTAAAAAATACACAGCTTTCGATGTTATCCAACATATCACAAAAGGTGGTGAGTACGCCGGTTCGACTAAGTTAAAACATAACACAACCGCTATGATGTATGTTCGTATCGATGAAATAACCAACCAACGTTATCTTGTTTACGTTAAAAACCGTAGAGGTGGTATCCGTAAAAAATTATATATGATACTTGAAAATGGTAAGTTATCTTACGACAGTAAACGTTACACCGAGTTAGAAAAGGCCATCCAAATTCAAAAAGAAATGGATAATTTTCAAACAGAAAATGACCAAAAACTTTTGGAACTTTTGGGAAAATCTGAAGTTTCTGATGAAGAACTTATGGTATCTCAATAGATAATTTAAATATAAGTTGTATTTATCTCAAAACATTAGTATATTTGTATAAAATAAAAACATATGAAAAACTCAAACTACGAAAATTTTAAAAAAGAAGTAAAAGAAAATTACCCAATTCGTAAGAATTCAACCTTATCCCAACTTAACATCGATTTTGAAGATGTTACAAATGGTAATGGTAGTATATCTATCGAAGGTGTTAAATTAAGTTTATCAAGTTCGGCTTTTAAATCCTTACTTAAAACTTTAAATATTACCGATAATTTTATGATTAAGTTCACCGATATATTTGGTGTGAACTCACGTAATCAATTGGTTAAAGTTATTAAAAATAAAATGTCTACCAACAGAGACATGAAAGTTGCTATTTATATTTCACCTTCCACAAAAAGAGTTGTAGCTATAAATGATGCGTCTAAACCATACGTTTCACCAGAATTCTATTTCAATATGGTTGAAAATGTAATTTCTGACCACAATTTAGATATTAGTAACATGTCTATTTCAAGTGAAGGTAACGTTCAAGTTTCTACACTAAAAAATAATTGGGGTTTTGACATACCCGATTTGAAAGATGAGAGTTTTCATACTGGTGTTATAATTACCACAGGTCCTACAGATGATTTGGCAGTCGATCCTTATATTTTACGTTTAATATGTGAAAATGGTATGGTTGGACCTCGTCGTCTTGAAATGGGGCCACGTTTAATGGAAAATAATGTTGAAGCTATCAACACTTTCATGAACGAAATTAAACAATTAGGTGATACTAGCCTTAAATTTCAAGGTATATTCTCTGAGAGAGTTGGTGTTATGAATAAAACATTGGCTTCTTATAATGAAATGTTAAAAATACGTGAAATGGTTAGTGATAAAGTTTCAGACATAAGAGACGCACGTGTTGAAGCCGTTCTTGACCGTTTTTTCCCAATAAATGAGGTTAAATCAATGTATAGAGAAAAAGATATTAATCTTGATACTTTAACAAGTCGTCATTGGAAAAACACAAAAACTAACATGACAACATGGGAACTTCTTAACTCATTCACCGATGTTGCATCACATGATTATGGTATGGGTATTGGTGAGAACGCCAAAAATGATTTAAGAAAACAATCTGGTTTATTTATGTTTAAACCCCACTTTGATACTGAATTCTTAGTATAATATAAATAATAGAAGAGATGACCCCAAAACAGGAAATTAAAAGTTTTAAATTTATATGAGTAGAACTAAAGAACAATTTTTTGAAGAAATTAACTTCAAAGATGAATTGATTGACGATGTCTATCAATATGAAATGTGGATGCAAGAAGGTAAACCTGAAAAAGAAGTTATCTTAGAATGTATTACCGATGTTAGTTCTCAACCATTGGGTTGATGTTTTCCAATAAATGTAATTATCATCCCACGTGACATCACCAACGTTACCGTTTGTGTCACCACTACCTGAAGGTGTGTAGTTATACAGTATATTAACACTAAATGTAGAACCATTATTCTGTGTTAATGTTAGTACGTTGTTGTTATATGTTAAACCAGAAACTTTAGTATCGTATTGTGGTATGTCAATTGCGTATGTAGTTCCACCACCGACTATTGTTCCACCACTTAAATATATATTACCGTTTAGTACTACTAATTGAGCATTATCCTGTATATCTACAGTTCCCATAACCACTAAATCACCATATATAAAGCTTTGATAATCACTAGGTACCGTTACTGTAGCACCTGACGGTACATACCATCTATTACCTATACCACCACCAATTGATGAAATATCTACTGAAAAATTTGTTGCATTATCTTTCGTTAAAACAAGGTTATTACCAACCAAATTAGCGGCTACAATATCCCTACTTTTTAACCATAGAAAGTTGTTATCTAACTCTGTATGAGTTAAAGCCGAACCTTTTAAATTTCTTAACGTTAATGACATTTTATCTTTACTTTATAAATATACAATTATTTACTATCCTATTGGAAAAATATAATAAGTTTCATTTCCGATAGACACCTCACTGTGATCTTCACCGTTTGTCAAATTATCGTAGGTAAAATCATCTGCTAAATCTGTTGCTAAACTATCTTCATCCACATCAACAAGACCTCTACTTATGGCCGATTTACTTAGACCATCACGATCCCAATATCCCATATTTTCCAACCAACTTTTAGGATTATCCTGCATCTCTTCTAATTGACTATCGTAATAGTATTCACGTAAGGCAGATTTAATACTATCAAATAACCTATCAATATTAGATAATAACTCCTTGTTATCTTTTTCTAACCTATCTAAAGCCTCAACATACTCTTCTCTTGTGATTTCTTCTCCTTCAAATTCTGCATCCAAATTTTCAACATCAGTATCATAATCTTCAGATTTTGATTTTAAATCGTTATATTCTTCTAATAAAGGTTTGGCCTCATGAATATGTGCTGCCTCATCAAGTATATCATCATCACTCATATCATCAACCCTATAATCAGCTTCTTCATCAGCTATTTGTTCGGCACCACTGATACTAATATACCTTTCAGGATCATACATACTACTTAAAACTTCATGAACTCCCAAATCGTCAATATATTGTTCCGCATAATCTCTCTTGGCACTATCCACTTCTCCTTCGTCAGCTACAGCAAACTGTCCATCTTCAATATCATATACATTCATGCCGTAATGTGTCCAAGTTTCTTCAGTTATCTCTTCAGCCTGTTCCTCATTATATCCGAAATGTTCTATTAACGCCTGTTTTCTCTCATCTTCTACATAAGCCATATTAGCAAACCTTTCATCCATCTTACCCTTCATGTAATAGAATATAGCTAATTTAATTTTATTTGGTACCGAAGTAATATAATCATAACCACTACTAGTACTACTAATGTTGGTATCTTCAGTATTCCATAACTTAATATAATTGTAATCTATTTCACCAGATAAAGGATTTATTATTTTATCTACATTTTTCCTAAACGGTATTTGCCAAGCAACTTTTTTTAATAAATCTCTTTCAGGTAAAGATTTATTTATAACATATATTAAGAAGTTACGGTTAGTTTCACGATTAAAATGACTTGATGTTTCTTTAGATGTTGTACACCATTTGGTTCCAGCTCCATAAACACAAGAAGCCTCCCATGTTTTAGGTCTCACAACCAACCAACCACTATTTTTATAAATTGTATCAGCGTCTTTTTCTAATTTTTTTAAATTTTCTTTTTCATCTCTTCTTTCTTGTGCCTTTCCAAGGTCATTCATTAGATAATGTATCATATCTGTATCACCAACCTTATACTTATATAAGTCGGTGGTACCTACTGCTTCACCATTTTCAAGATGAACTAAATACGGAATTAGACTATGAAATCTTCTAATTAAATTTAAAAGAAAACCAGCTGTTTCACCCCAAATACCTTCTTCATATTCATGATTATTAATGTAATCACCCACATTCCGAGTGGTATTCTTATCTGACATGGCTTTAACTAACCATTCTAAATATTTTTGATTTCCAGAAGGGTCTCCATTGACAAAAAAATCTATAATGACAGGGTCGAGGTTGGTGTATTTTTTCTTAACATCCTCAATTCTACCTTCAATTAAAACTTTTCTTATACTTTCTAAAATTATTTTCATTTAATATAAAATTTTATTATATTTATAAATATCAAAAAGACTGATTAAAGATGGCATATTCTGCATTTGACAACGATTATAAGGTAGCAATAAATAATATTTTAAGAGATTTATATCAAAACACCGATTTTTGGGGTATAGGCCCTGCTGGTAACCAAGGTATTATTAAACCTATCACAGAAGAAGATGACCCAAATTGGTCAAACTATAATTTCATAAACACACATTGGACTGTTAGAAACAGAATTGTAGTCCCATATCTAAAAAGTATTAACAATAATTTTAATATTGAAATGGGTAAGGGATATAAAGAAAGTGAAGGTAATACAAATTTTTTCAGGTCTTTATGGTTGGAAAGAGAAAATCTTTTCGGTGAAACTTCAAGATTTAAAGATAATATAATATCTGCTATAAATGCCACAAGAAAAAGTGGGACAAAAAGAGAAAATTATGTTAAATTGGCTTTAGAAACAATACCTGAAACTAGTGTAGATATGATTGCTGAGGCTGGTGGTAGTTTAGATTTTGCTGGTATTGACATTATTATACATTCAAGAAACCCTATATTCTTAAGTAAACCTTCAGGTTTAACTGCACAAGTTAAACCATTTTCTCGATTAAATAAAAATAATAGTGGTGATTGGGTTGTGTCTACAACATCATTAAGAAGGGAATATAGTACAGACCTTTTAATTTTTGGTAAAGAAAATGGACAGGAATGTCATATAGCTGTTTTCCTTAACAGACCTAAATTATTTGCGTTCGATGATGATAATGTTATTATCCCTAAATCATTGGGTAAAGTATTCATTAATTATAATACTATAACAAAGAAAAGTGTTGTTAAAACTTTTTAACAAATAAATCTAGGTTTAACATCAACACCAATCTGTATAGGTGTTAATTGGTCACTATGTGAATTATTGTCATACATATAACCTGTGATTTCCTCTTTATTAACCCTAAATCTAATACTTAATCTACGTTCATTACAACCCCTTTGGCCTTTATTACTCCAATAAAACTCAATGTCTTTTTTTAGTACAATTAAATTTTTATCATAAAGAATACCTTCAATATCGTTACGTACTTTTTGTACCATAAACTCACCATTTTTAACTAAGTAGTTAAAAATGGCGTCAATAATTCTATTATATAAGTCCTTGAAATCTTGTCCGTGAGCAATATCAGGTATATTACTATATTTGTATATCGAAAAATATTCTGAAAAATAACTATCCATTTCATAGTCAAGTTTTTTAACCTCAAGTTTAGTACCTTTACGTATTATAACGTCATCATCAACTTTTAAATCCCTTTTTACAACTAAATCTGCTTTAAATAGTAAATGATTAACATCCGTATTTATTATAGAAGTACATATACTATTAACTAAAGTATCAAAATCTGCTTTCCCTTCATACACTTCATTAACTAAATTAAAAAATGTTTTTTCACTACCAGTTGACGTGTCTATCTGTCCATGTGATACTTTACTACGGCCTCTAACCAATTTAAAATTATCACCTTTAAAACTTTCTTCATATTTAGAATATTCCATAAAACGTGCCTGTTTTAAGAAATCTTCAAGTTCTGATTGCGGTATGATACCTTCTTTTTCTCTGAAATTATAAAGAGCTGCTTTAACTTTATCCGCCTTTTCTTTTTCATCACCTTCAAAAGTGTTATCAACTAAAAATTTAGATATTAGAATAAATGCATTATTTGGGTTTTCGTTTTTTAATACCGCTTTACAGGTTTGTCTAAAAAGTCTTCTATTGTCAACACTAATTGATTGTCTAAAAAAATAATATAAACTAAGTATTGCTCTATATGTTTCTTCCGCTAAATCTGATGGTAGGCTATCTAATAAATTTGATATTCCGCAATATACACTGTCAGTAATGCCACGTTTGGTATCTATTTGACATAGTTCTAAAAAGTTTATATCCTCATTTTCAGTGATTAAATTTCTACGTAATGAAGCAAATTCATTTATTACACTTCTTCTTTTAAGTGCTTCTTGTACGTGATAACCCCTTCTTAATAGGGCTCTTTCTTTATGTCCTTTAACTGCCATCGAATATAAATATTCACTAAATTACTCATCTCCTTCTATGATGAAAGAATTTGGTATAAAGATGTGTAAATCGTGGGAAAAAACTTTAACAGGATATTTTTGGTTACCTATTGTATTAATATTTTCCTTATAAAAAGGAAATTTTTTATTGTATGAGTTATGTAACGGTGTTTTATCTTCGGTTTCTAAAACCCTATCAATATAACCACTTTCATTCATAATACTGAATACTGTATCATATAATTCATCTAGCATAAATTTTAATTGTTTAAGTAAATCTACATAATTAAAATTTAAGTATGAATACTAATCTTCAATTTCGTAACTAGAGAAATCTTCTAAATGTTCAATAGCTTCAATAATACTTTCGATATTATTAACTAATTCCTCTAAATACTCTTCTGAATATTTTTCTTCTGGATAATTTTCAACTAAAACATCTGGTTCTTTTGTTTGAATTATCATAAGGTCTTCAACAATATCATAAAGAGCCGATTTCATTTGTCCAAAAGCTTTTTTAGCTCTATCACTAAAACCTAATTCTTCTGGAGCTGTTTCAGGGTCTAACCCTTCTTTACGTTCACGAAGATATTGCTTAATTGCCTTATCGATTTTTGTTTCATGCACAAAGGTACCATCTTGTTCTAATTTTTCGTTTACAAGTTTCCTAACATTACTCTTATTAAGTCTAACTCTTTTTTTCATTTTTACCTTTATGTTTATTAATAAATATCATACCCTTAATAAATAAATAAATAATATGAAATATTGGGAAAAAAATTTAATTGAGGTAATGGCAAAAAGTGATGTAGATCACTTACAGGTTGATGTAATAAACTATATTAACAACCTTTTAAACACTATTGTTGGAGAAGTGGAAAATACAAATTCTAATGATATTGATACCTTAAAAAAAGATTTAAGAAAAAAATATATTAAAAATTAAAACGTAGAGTTTCAACGCCTTTAAAGTTTTCGAATTCTTCTTTATTAATCTTTTTAATCACATAACCCCCATCAAAAAGTGTGTCAGTAATTTTGACTAACTCGTCATCTTCTACTGTTATTTTTGATTTACATACTAATTCACCTTCTTTGGTTAGAATTTCAACGTATTTGGTTTTAACCTCCATTAAAGAAGTTAATAAATTATAAACTTTATTAATATTTTCTTTGTTTTTCATGATTAAATAAGTATCTTTGTCTTATGAGAATAGGTTATGCTTGTATAAATATGACATTAGGTGACAAAGGTGTCACTACCAATCGTGGCATGATTAGACGTACATATGACGCCAAAGGCCTCAAGTATGTTTCAGAGTTGGCACTACAAAATGTTCGTGACTTAATTACTGTTATTAAGTGGAACCACGACCACGGTATTAATTTTTATCGTATGTCTTCTGACATGTTTCCTTGGATGTCCGAGTACGACTTCAATGACCTACCTGACATAGACCGTATTCGTAATTTATTATCTGGTTTAGGTAAGCTTATTACACAATACGACCATCGTGTTAGTTTTCACCCTGGCCCATTCAATGTATTAGCTTCACCAAATACTGACGTTGTACGTAAGACTATTGCCGAGTTAAATCGTCATTCACAGATTATGGATATGATTGGCTTACCTACATCACCGTTTTCAAAAATCAATATACATGTTGGCGGTGCTTATGGCAACAAATCTGACGCTCTCAAACGTTGGTCAGATAATTTTCAATTGTTAGACACCAATACCAAATCACGTCTAACTATCGAGAATGACGACAAGGCCAATTGTTATACTGTTAGTGACTTATTATATATTCACGAACACACCAAAATTCCTATTGTATTCGACTATCATCATCACAGTTGTCATAATGACGGTATGTCTACAGAAGATGCCTTAAAACTTGCCGTTTCAACTTGGCCTACCGATATTATACCAGCTGTTCATATATCAGAGCCACGTGACACACAAAATTTTCGTGCACATCATGACTATGTTCAGAATAAAGTTAATACATACGGTTATGACATTGATTTAATGTTCGAAGCCAAGGCCAAAGAATTATCTGTATTAGAATATCGTAAAAAATTTGACCTTTTATTAGTAGACTGATATTTACTAATACAAATAAATAAATTATAATTAACACATAAAAATTAAATTAAAAAAACAATGAAAAAAGTTATTCTTACACTAAGTGTTCTTGGTCTTTTGGCATCTTGTAGCCCTTCAACTACTGAAGCCCCTAAATCTGTTGATACTGTCGCTGTAGCTCCAAAAGATACTGCAGCTATTAAAGCAGTTGTTGACACAGCTAAAGTTAAAGTTGATACAACTAAAAAAGTTGTAACAGTTAAATCAAAGTAATTGAGCCCAACATGAAAACAAAAGACCTGACTAAATCAGGTCTTTTTTTTTAACTATATTCTATCCCAAAGTTTAATATTATAAATTTAAAATTTTTAAAACTTAACCTAAAGACATCAAAGGTGTTTGAACCCCATTTATTGATAAATTTTAAATGTTTTTTCTCTTTTATCTTTATAAGTGCATTTTCGATTTCTTCTTGTTGTATTGTTATAATTTCGTGAGGAGAAATAACATAAAACTCTTCATCACCACTGGTTATTTTATCCAATTCCCTTTGTAGAGCTACAGCAACTTCATATTCTTCCTTATCAATACATTTTTCAATCCATAAGGTTAATAAAGCCATACGTTTCATCGTATTCATCTCTTGTTTATAAAAATTATATAAACCTAAAACGCCCTTAATTTTATCTTCTAACCCTTCTTTCATAAAATTGTTGTATATTATATAAATAATTAGTATCTTTGTTAAAATTATTAAAGATGAAAGTAATATTTTTAGATATTGACGGTGTATTAGCTTTAACATTTGGTTCGATGAATACGAATAACAAGTGGGATGCGTACCCTTTTGATAAAAAGGCAGTTGGTGTTTTAAATAAAATACTAACTGAAACCGATGCTGAGATAGTTTTATCATCAGATTGGAAACATCACTACACCTTGGATGAATTAAAAGGTATCTTCTTAGAATTTAATGGTGTAATTAAAGCACCTTTTACAGTTACACCCGCTTTACCAACAAATGCAATGGATTTGGAAGGTGGAAGAGTTAAGGAAATTAACCTTTGGTTAAAAGAAAATGCTGAGAAATTAAATGTAACACATTGGGTTGCTATTGACGATATGAATATGTCTGAAGGTTTGGATAATTTTGTTTGGTGTAAAAAATTCAATGAAGGTATTAAACAATTAGGAATTAAAGAAAAAATAATTAAATTTTTATAACAATGAATACATGGGAAGATTACGATAAGGTAATTAAAACTATCTATAGTTGTAAAACTATAGACCAATTAGTATGTGCCACAAAAATGTTAGGTTTTTGGTATGATAAATACAAAAATCGAGAATTATATTTTGAGGCATATGAAAAACACGTTAAATTTCAATTTAAAAAATTAGGTGGTTCAGATGCTGTGACACTGCCTTTTGCTTATGTCAAGTTTTAAAGATGTCAATGACCCATCCACACCTTCGGTGATGATTGGGTTTCCGCAACTGGAAAACATTATGAAAGAACTTTAGATTTGATATTAAGTAAGATGACTAAAAGTTTATAAATCTCCAGCTATCTTATTTTTATGGTAATCTTTAGCTCTTAAAACGGCACTTTCGAATGATTGCCAAGAATTTAAACCATAAGTTTCAGGAATAATTTCTTTCAATGTAGAAAATTCTACCACATCGTCTGCTGCATCATAAAAGGTGTATTCACCTTCCATATTTATATGTAAAGCTATTTTAGATAAGTCTTCGTAAGCGGGTGTAATAACCTCTGTTTTAGGGATAAAATAAAATAATGAATTATATAGAGATTGATATCTACTCCATTGTGAACTATTTTTTGCTGCCGTACACCATTTTGTATTTGCACCATAAACACAAGAAGACCTCTCACTCAATGGTACAATCATGAACCAATAGTCGTCGTCTTTTAATCTTAAGCTTTCCTTCCTAATATCCGCTTTAGAAGGTATTTCTTCAATAGCACCCATTAGGTAAAACAAAAGGTCGGAATCATGATATGAATTAATATCTTTAGGTGCTTTTAAAATATTTTCTAAATATCTAATTGGATATGTTTGACCAAACATGTAAAGTCTTTCTTCGTTAGCCTTTATTTTAAAATAGGCTTTATCCTGACTTATAGTCACACACTTTTTAATATTTTCTGGTGTTAACTTATAATTTAAATAATGGAAAGATTTAACACCTCTAATAACCATAGTTAGAGCAACATCACTAACATTAAATGGGTGGAACTTATCTCTACCACCTTTTATTTGGTTTAATTCCCACATTAAATATTTTTGACTACCTGAAGGATCACTTTCAACAAGTTCATTAAACCATTCTGGCATTTTGGTACCATTTCTATATGATAGAGGTATTAGAGCATCTTTAAAATCTTTTACAACAAATGCTTTAGCATCCTCAAGACGACCTTCAAATATTATATGTTCTTTTATTATTTTACGAATATCCATTTCTTATATAATAAATATTCACTATATTTGTAATATGAAAGAAGAATATATTTTATGTGCGGCAATTTGGTATAAAGAGATTGTACTTAAAAAACATTTTGACAATGTTCTACCGAAAAATTGTGATAAGGGATTAGTTGTGTTAGGTCACAGACATGGTCAATGTATGTGGACAATGGGAGCATTAACAGGTTTAAGAAGTGTAGAACCTGAGGTAGGAGAATATGAACAAGGTTTCTTAACAAACACAAATCGTTTTGTTGGTAGAGAAGAAGCTGGACTTATTGCTTTCACAGCTGGACAAACAAAAGAATTTAAAACAACATTATATTCAGAAGATTTATATTAAAAATGAAAAGAATTATTATTTTACTTGCGTTAGCATTAGCAACAATCACATCATCAGCACAATCACATAGACACAGAAATGTACAATTTGGCACTGGTGAAAGAGTAGGATTTGCTATAGGTGGGGCTACATTTATTTTGGCTGGTGCTTTAGAAACACCTGAACGTCAATGGACACCTTCATCAACACCAACACAGTCAACTAACAGTTATAACCAATACGGTAAATGGGGTTGGCAGCCATTTTATCAAAACCCAAATCGTGTAGCCTGTTTAGTTACAGGGATAACATTAATGATTTGTTCAGTTTCAATTAAGTTTTAAATTCTTTGTAGTCTACCTTCAGTCCAAGCTTTATAGTTTGGACCTATGTAGTACCCGAATTCTCTACCCTGTCTTCTCATGGTTACAAGACCAGCATCTTTGATAGATCCAAAGAACATTGCGTTATGCCCCACTGTTCTTCTTTTACCTAAAACATCTCTATAAAACTGAACTGCAGTTCTTCCTGGGTTTTCCATAACATATTCTAAAAACTTATATGTAATACTGTTTGGTCTTGCTGGGTAAGTAAATTTATAACTAGAATGATCATTTTTTGGTTTCCAAAGAACTTTATTATTTACAGTAGGTACACCACCTCTGAATAATGAAGTTAAACAATATTTTTCAATTTTATCTCTAAGAGTTGTAAGAAACAATCCTATTAGTTCTTGGTTTTCAATAACATCAATAACATCTATTTTAATTTTCGTTTCATTATAAAAAGCCATACCGAATGGGTTATTTGTAATGAAAAAGAGTGCATTAGAGTTAAAACCGATTGTATCACCTATTGGGGTGTACACACCACCTTCATCTATCCTATATAATTTTAATGTGAAATCAGTTTCTTGATCTGGGAACAATAACCCTTCAATATAAAAATCAACTCTATTTGAAACTATGTGAAATCTTTTATTACCTTCAAGAAATACCCATTTCCACTCTCCAAAAACTTTTGTTAATTGATTTAATTCAACATATGATCCATCTAAATCTACGTCTATAAAATTATCTAAATGACCTTCTTCTAACACATGTTCCAAAAACTTAAGTTTTACAGTTTTCATATCTAAAACCCGTTTTTCTTCTAATCCTTCTCTTTCTAAGGCTTTTTTATATGCATTTTCTCTTCTAACTCTATTTATGTTATTAAGATTGGTAAAATAATAAGATTGTATAGCATCCATCAAACTTTTAGGTAATAAAGGTATGATATATTTTAAATTAACTTCCAAATCCTCTTCGTCATACCCAGTCATGGTATTCTCATAGGCCTCTAAAGGTTGATACAAAAAATTTAAATCGTTTCCAACATCATATACTTGTCTGCCTTCTTTATATTTTGCATGTATAGCTAATTTATATAATGTACCTGAAGTTCTTGTTTTATCTAATATGTAGAATAAAATACCATTTGTTGTATAACTTTCAAAATAAGATGTAATACCTCTTGTGGTTGTACACCATTTAGTTCCAGCCCCATAATGACAAGAAGCTTCATGTGTTTTTGGTACAACTACTATCCATCTACTGTCTTGGTATATCTTCTCAGCATCAGATTTAAATTGTTTTTCTTTTTGTATTTCTTCTGCCCTTTGTTGACCTTTAGTGATAACATCACTGAAAACAGTAAAATCTTTATATTTCGGACTGTATATGTTTTTATCTTCAATTAAATTTCTTTCAGATAGATTATGAAAAATTTTTACAGCCCTTACAATGTAATCAGTATATATATCAAAATTATCTTCGTCACCATTTAAAGCATCAGTCCAAGATTGAACAATATATCTAAACATAAAGTCTAAATACTTGTTGTTTCCTGATGGGTCATTTTCTGGGGCCTGTAACGTTCTAACAACGTCGTCCCAACCATCCTGATTTTTTAACGGACCAAGATCCTCATGACCTGGTACTACATAATTAGACCATTTATCAATAGATGTTTTTACACGGCCTTCGAAAAGTATATTTTCAAGTATTACTTGTATGTTTGATCTTTTCATTCTTTTTCGATTACCATTTTTTTCTTACCACCTTCAGATGTATCATATATTACAAAATGTACCTCAGGGTATAATTTACTTAATTCGTCTGTGATAAACTTTTCTACCGCTTTAACATTTCTAATATCATCGTCAGAAAAACCTAAAGATATTTTTTTGTAATCACCGTTTATCATATGTTGTTTAACACCATTGAACACCTTTTTGGTAAAGTGTTCTATAGCTACCTGTTTTGAGTGTTCAGGGTTAGATGCCCCACCAGCAACGTCAATACCAAATCTTTCACCGAACTCTGTTGAAGAAACAGGGTAATACTCACCTCTTTCATCCAAATATAAATCCAATAACTGTGCCGGGTTTAAACCTTTAGTTAATTCAGCAGGTAATTCTTTTTGTATGTTAGAAACCATCATTTTCTTTTGTTCTGGTGTCATCACCATTTTAATGAAAAGTTTAACACCTTTTTTTAAAGTTTCTGGACTATGACCTCTAGCTGTGTTAATAGCGAATGGGTTTGCGTAAGTTAAGGCTTCAATAAATTTCTTGTAACTTGGTGCGAAACTATTGTTGTGTATAGCGGTTTCAGCATCTTTCAGAAAAGAAGCATTATCTGTGAAATCCTCAAACGAATTAGGTGTTAAACGATAGTTTGGATCCTTTCTAACATTAGCAAACTCTTCTGTTGATAGCGTAATTGGTACCCATTTACCATTTTCTTTTTTCTCCATCTTAACTTTGGTTGGCATCCTTAATATATTATCATCCCAATCAAATACGTAGGATCTAACTTCTTTTTCTAATAAGAATTTTCTAACATTTCTGTACTGTGTTTCTGTAATTAAAATTTTTTTCATATTTTTTGTAAATAAACTCCATTTATAGGTATTGTGTATATATAAATTATATCTCTATTTTCGGTTAATATTTGTTCTAATATAATGTATTTAAATGCACTCTTCTCCATTACTAAATAAATATGTTAATCCTCCTCATCATAAACAGATGTTGGCGGTTTTTCTTTTTTACCTTTTAACTCGTCATCTAAAAAGTATTCTGTTATTTGACGTGTTCTTTCTTGATAGGAACTAATTTTAGCATTATCCATGATAATTCTAATCATCATATATACAATGGTGTAATTCTCATAACGATTAATTATTTCATTCAGGGTTAATCTTTCACTTTTTTTAATCTTATTAAACTCCTCTAATATTGTGTCATTCATGGTTTTAATAAAGTGTATTAAATCTTTATCCTTAACCAAAAGACTAAGTTTAATAACATCATATAACGCTCTTGTAGAATAATTTTCGTTCTTTGTATCACCAGTCATATTTTTATAAATATCCAGAGTTTACAGTATGGATAATAATAAGTATTATTTAATGATTAAATGTTAGAACCAGGAATAAGATATCAATTAACTCAAAATTGGCATAAATACCCTAAAGGGTTGAAATTAAGGTTGCTTGCAATAATTAAATACAAAAAATATTCTGATGTTTATGGAGCGATTGTTGAACATCCAAACGGCCCTTCCTGGAAATATGCACCTTTAGATGATTTTGATATTATAAAAAAATCAGAAGATTTAAATACTGAAAGTAGAATTTCGTTTATACCCCCAAGTTTTTTAAGTGTAATAGATAACTACGATATGATTGTATATTCTTTAGCTAACAAATGGACCGTAAAAGAAATTGATACCTATAATAGAATTAGATGTCAAATTAATGGTTGTTAAAAATGTTAAAAATATCTCCTGTATCAAGTAAATCTTTTTCCAATACAAACCAATTTTGATACATATCATCAATATCATCACCATCAAAATCAAATCTATGATCCTCACCCAAATCATTTACTATTGTTAATTCATTAACACTTACCTGTTTTATTCTATAACTCTTACCTTCTGTTGTACAAACTTCACCATCATCTATGATGATTACAGGTCTAAAACAAAAAAGATAATCACCAACCTTTGGACGCCCTTTTACTTGGGCCTCGGTTAGTCTATTAAACATTTCTTTATTTTCCAATAAGACTTTTTTAATTATATTTTTCATATCCAAATAGTATCTACGTTTTTAAATCTTAACCCACCATTTGATATTCTAAGTGTGTCTTCTGAATGGCCATAACTCATAAAACCATTTGGTTTTAAATGTATATAACAATCTTGTTCTTTATAATAATCATAAAGTAAATCTATAGTAATATCAGATGGGTCGTCTGAGAAGTGCCAACCCAATTCATATAAATATTTAATCAAATCTTTGAAATATTCTTTAGTTAAATTTTTAGTTTTATATCTAATCAAATGTCTTTGATGATCAAAATTTGGTATATGTGGAAATGGATAATCATCAATTATATCTTGAACCCACCCCAAATCATCATTACTTTCGTTTAAACTATCAAAAAAAGATAAAGTATCTGTGTCATCAATTATATCTTGTATTACATCATTAAAAACAATATTATCTTGAAAAAATTCTTTTAATACCCAAGAATTTTCTTTAAAATATTCAATCGCATCATCTTTAAGGAAACTTACTTCTTGTTTTTCATTTAAACGGTTATAATAATAAACTTCAACATCTCTATTACTTACATTCCTACCAACATAAAATAAATTACCAATACCGTCGCTAATTACATTATTGTTCATGGAAAAGCCATAATCACTTTCCACATTATCATTGTAATAATAAAATGGTTTATCTCTAAGATAATCTATAATATTTTCTATTTCTTTTTTGCCCACCCTTTTGTTTTAAAAAATTCATCCATTAAATTATAATCATCATTGTTCAAAACTTCCATAATAACTTCCATAATGGTTTCATCTTGAAATTGTTCTTCCACCCACAATCCCAATTTATCCTCATAACCATCTTCAAAAACAGTATCAATTATACCATTTTTTAATTCATGTTCAACAAAATTCATAAAGTAACCGTGTAGTGTTGATTTAACTTGTTCATAGTATTGTTCATATTTTTTTTCTAAACCATTACGTATGTATTCAATACAATCCTCAAAAATATCCGAAAGCTCTTCGTCATCCATTTGTTTATCCATATTAAAATCATAAATAGGAAAATCAATCATATCTTCCAACCCCATATCAATATATGATCCCCAAGCTCCAGCAAATTGTTCAGGGAACATATCAAAGTATAACTCACTTACTTTATTAAGAATTGGTTTTATATGTTTTATACGGGTTTCTCTTTCACTTGTTCTAACATTATTTCTAACACCATGGAAATTAAGACAGGCCTCAAAAGCTTTCTCATAATTAGGGAAATTAATTTCTGTTTCAATGTATGGTGATTTAGGGTTACAGTTATTTAGTGCATCACACCAATCAGAATTAAAATTAGTACCATTTTCATTCCATTTAATATGTAATGATAATTTATATTTTGAATTTGTCTTATCTAACTTTTTGTTAATCCAAATAAATTCGGTACCAGCTTGGTGGTGACGTTTCCAATGTACGTCAGTATCTTCAGCGCCAGTACACCATTTGGTACCGGCAGCATAACGACAACTAGCCTCATGGGTTCTAGCAGCAATAACCAAAACGTTTTCATCATCCCACAATTTAACAGCGTCATTGGCTTTTTGTTTTTTCTCAACAGAAGATTTAACAACATCCAAAGCCTTTTTCAATTCTTCAGCAGAACCATATTTGGCAAAATCTTTTACACCCAAACGGTGACGTAGATTAAAGTAATCATCCTTAATAGACATAGCCAAATTTGGGTTACCAGATTTTTTTGTTGCCCAAGATTTATATAAATTTAAGGCATGTTCACTTTCTTCAGTAATAATTCTACTAACTATTCTGAACAAATCATTTTCATTTAAACGTAATACTTTTTTCATTTTCTATAAATATAGTTCATATTTTATTGGTGCATTAATTATTTCTTTTGCCCATTCAAAATCATCTTCCTGTTCTTTTAATATTTTACGTATTAAATCTTTCACCCTATATGTTAATAAAAATATAAATCAAAATAATCAGGTCCAACACGATAGGTATTGCTATCAATCTCATCATCAAATCCATCAAACCACGTAACTTGGACCCATTGATTATCAGCAGCATAAAAAGGTGATCCTGTTATAACACCATAGGCATATTCATCACCTTGGCCATCATATCCCTGATCATCCCAATTACGACCACGTACAACCCTATCATTAATCTCAACATTATCAAATGTTACAGTTTTGTCAGCACCTTTAATAGCATCTCTAACCCAATCCAAATCATCCTCTTCACTTTCATTTAATCTATTAAATATGTCATAAGTGTCGATATCTTCAATGCCAATATTTTCTTCACTGAACGGTAAATCTAATTCATATAACTTTTTTAAAACCCAATTACCTCCTTCAAAAAACTTAATAACCTCATATATTCTATATCCACCAGTAAATTGCACTATCTGACCAGAAGTATTTCGCCAATAAATTTTAACGTTGTATCTATCAACAATGTCACCAACATAAAATAAATCACCAACCCCATCACCCATAGCACCTGTATCAATGGAAAATTTGCCACGAGAGTTAATGACATAAAACGGCAAATCTTTCAAAGATTTAATTAATCGAATATCAGAATTTTCTTCTTGCTCGGTCAAACGATCCATAATATCAATAGTATCGGGAATATCCTCAAATATATCTTCAACACCTATTCGACCCCAACCTCTATTAATATAATCCTGATAAGTGTTAAAACAATCATCACCAACACCTTCACATACGTTATCCATCCAAAAGTTAATAGCATAACGACCATTATTAGAAATATAAAAACGAAAATAATGCAAACATTCTTTAAATTCATTTTCTATTATACCATCCAATAATCTTTGTGACCCAAAATCAATAGAAAAGGCATCAATAAAAGTGCTAAGATATTGCTTTAATTCTCTACCAAAATGACGGATATCATCACCCTGAAGAGGCGGATCAAAAAAGACTATTTTATTATCGAATAATTGCTCAATGGTCATATAAGAATAAATATACCAACATTAAGAAAAAAAGGGGGGTAGGGGGGTGTCGAAGACGGGATCCGACGATCATAAACCCAATCCACACACAAAGATTTAAATCAATTTATGGGGTTCAATCACTTTAGAAGGGGCAATATCACGGGAAATTAAATAAAATTTTTCTGAAATGGTTCTTTCGGTATTCAAATTTGCGGCAATCAAAGGGCCATTAGATAGTTCCAACCCATTAGCCGATCCAAGACACTCAACATTATTACACATACGATCACCATGGAATTTTGTATCCAATACCCGATAAATAGCATCGTAATAATAAAAAATATCGTTAACCTTTAGTTTCATTAAATTTATGGGGTTCAATCACTTTAGAAGGGGCAATATCACGTGAAATTAAATAAAATTTTTCAGATATTTTGTGTTCAAAAGCACAATCTATGGCATATATGTATTCTATATCAAAACCTTCCAAGGTTTTAATATGCCTAACCATATTAAATCTATCATCCTTAATAGACAAAATCTTATAGATATTGCCGTTACGACAAAAAACATCATTAACCTTTAGTTTCATAATGAATGTGGTTTAATTTTTTTAAGTGGGGCAATATTAACCTGACGATAGATTAAATAAAACATATCACTTTCAACACGATTAGTGGCACAACTTATACCAATTAAAGAACCTGTTTGTTCTCCTGGCAAAGTTCCGATATATTCAACAAAATGACTATTTGTATTAATAGGTCTTTCCAAAACCTTATAAACGGAACCCTTATAAAAAAATACATCATCAACCCTTAATTTCATAATGAATGTGGTGTGATATATTTAATAGGTTCAATTTTATCCAATACCAATCGTTCCATACATATAACCGAAGATAAAGTATAGGCATCATCATATGTACCTAAATACGGTTTATCATAACGAACCTCAACGGGGTACCGTTCACTTTCATCCCGAAAACCTGTAATGGTCATAATTCTTTCACCAAGACCATCAGAATAAATAACACGTTGCCCAATATGTAACCCCCATTTACTGTATTGCCTGTATTGCTTATATTGTTTCATTCTTCAAGTGCTTCCAAACATTTGCGTTCAATATCATGCCAATCAATGTGCAAGGCATCCAACAATGTCATTACCTCAACACCACGATAAAATACCTCATCAATTTCAAATGATGCAGGTTCAGGTGGATCGATGTATGTAGAACTACGATAAGGTGTGTAGTAACCATGACATTCCAATGGAATGCCCAAAAATTTAATTGTAATTGTCATGTATAAAGTTAAATTTTAAATTAGAACCGTAATGGGGGTTTGGCATAACAACATCAACAAGAGTTTCCAAAGGACATTCCCAATAACATTTACCAGATGGTGATTTAATAATTTTTCCCATATCGTCATAAACTTCAATGGTATAATGCGTTAATGCAACAAAACGCTTGCCCAATAAAATATCATCTAAATCACGGGATGTACATTTAAATCGATAAGATTCACCAACTCTTATTTCCATAACATAAAATATAATAAAATTTTCAACAATAAAAAAGGGGCAATTAAAAATTATAGATAACTTCCAAAATTATTTTTCTAATTGCAGGCATGCAAATAAATATATAATAATTAAATTAAATCCAAGGCATTTTCAATAACCTTATTCACAACAAATGCATAGCTTCCAGCTTCAATAACTTCCATATCACCAATATAACCAAGAAATACATTTTCATATTCCATATGCTCATATACGAATAAATACAAACCATATTTATCACGGAACCAATTGCTAATATTCTTATAACTTGGCTCCAAATCAAACCCCTTTGTTTTAAGCCTAAGGGATGTACATAACGGCACCATAACGTTTTCTTCTGTGTAACTCATTTTAATATTTTAGTTATCTTTAATACCATACTTAGTTTTATATTCAGGAATAAAATGATGAACCAATTTTGATCCACCATAAGTATAAGCCTCAGAACTTTCAACAGTCACAACCTCAACACAATCCCGAACCAACACAAAACCAATAGCCTCTTGACCATTCTCATCCAAAAATTTACAAGACCATTCATTATGACCTCGATGAAAACCTTGGGTCTCAATAACCTGACCAACCTTATCTGCATACCAATAAGTTGGAACCGAACAATTAATTATTTTTATAAACTTCATTAAACACAAATTTACTAATTTTATTAATTGGTCTCAACTCCCCCATTTGATATTCTGTATAATAATATAATGCCTCCTTGGAGATTGTTCTTACCATTCGCCTTCTTTTATGTGGATCATAAATTCTTATGGTAACATTTTCTTCAGAAATAGCGATAATTGTAAAAGTAAGACCCCAAAAAGACTTACCCAAATCATGTGGGGCCTGATCCCCAGATCTAAATTTACCTCTATCCAAAAGTTTCATTATTTACAAATATACAAAATTTATTTTATACAGACCTTTTTTTAACAAATTTCTGCCGAAAATTTTTAAACAACATTTCACTATAATACCCGTTAAAATCTTTTTTACTTTAACGTATATAGTAGTGAACGCTTTTCAGGTAAATTTCTGCCGGAAAATTTTATTCTGAATTGGGCAACCGTAAGATCTGAAAACGGAACCGAACCCTGGTCCTGAACAGCTGGGGGGACCCCCAGAGGGAGGGGGGATACCGGCACAGCTAGCTGGGGGGACCCCCCAGCCATGTTTATAGCCCCTCCCCCTATGACAATTTGTCAGTTACTTCCTTACAGTGTATGTATATACCAACAACTATCAAACCCACAACGACTGTGAACGCTAATACAACTTCCAATTGTGCCATCATGCTGGTGTGTTCCTGTTGTTATTGCCACCTCTACCTATCAGTAAGAGTATGACTATGATGAATAGTAATAGTGTGTTCATAATGTGTTTATATTTAATACAAATATACGAAACGATGTTGAGGTATCCAATTATATATTATACTATTTGTATTGTGTTTATGTTTAATTGCCACATCTACATTTAATTGTATAACCAATTCATCTAAATCATAATCATATGTATGTGCCTTATAAGTTAATGGTGTTGTGGGCTGTAGCCAATACCATGTAATGTAATACTTATCCATTTTAATGTCGGATATCAAGCAATCAACATTTGTCACCACATTCTTTAATACATCGCCTTTATTTAGTTTCATACAAAATTATGTTTAACCACATTGCCTGACCATGGACTAACTGGCTCTGCAAATGAATTGAATTGTGTTGTATATAACCAATCATCTTGACCCTCATAAGCAAACCATACCGTTGTTTTGGTTATCTTGGTGATGGTGCATCGTTTGCCACTATAATTTAGTCTTCTGTTAATTATTAGAAATTGATATATATCGCCAATTTTCATATTACAATAATAGGCAAATGATTTGATTATGTCAAAAAATTTTTTTATCTTTGTTATGTCGATGGCCAAAGACAGCAGGAGTGCATCCAGCGCCAATCGTGCCTTATATTGTGGCCCATGACAAATTGTCAGGTTAATTATTTGGCCATGTTATTTATTATCCGTATCTTTGTCGTGAGGTTGTGAGAGGCAATCGGCGCCAACCCTGCTTTAAAAAAAAATTAAACCCCTTATTCTTTTATTTGATAATGTAAATGGAAAATGTTATATTTGTGATATGAGTTTTAAGGTAGGTGACATAATATATTTTGATAAAAACAAGTATAGTGGTTTTAAGGACCACTTATATAACAGACCACATGAGGTTGTGGAGGTGTATGAGGGTTATATAAAGACAAAAGGTTTTTTGCCATTCGATCGTGTGCTTTCAACCACTACACACAGTTGGTATGCATTAGTAAAAACAGAACCAATCGATAGAAAATGGGAAGGTTCAAAACTTATATTTAATTTTACATAATGGAAATTGGCAAGACATATAGATTAACACACAACAGAGGGATAGCCGAATGTTATAGAGGCAAAGAATGTAGATTAACTGCGATTGAACGTGGTGTCGTCACGGTATTGGTAAATGGTATTAACAGAACATTTACGGTGGATAGATGGTCAGAGTATATTGTAGGGTCTGCCAATAAACAAACATGGGATGGCAATGTATTAGCGTTTAGATTTATATAGGCACGACAAAATTACCCGCGTATTTGGGGTAACCTGGGATTTTAACATTATTTTATTATATTTTTCTCATTCATCAAAACGATAGTAGGGACTTCCGTAGACAGTGTAGTTATCAAGCTGAATTAAATGATATTATATAAGTTCTGCCATGTTTTCTTACTCGAAGAGGGCTAGACATCTACCTAATCAGTTGGATTTATAGTTCGAAAGATTACAACAAACTGGTCTTTTTTTTGGTAGAGGATTAAAAGAAACCTTCATATTTATGTAATAAATATGCCAATTTAGTGGAAAGTTTAAATTAATTTAATTATTATTACCATATGGAAAAAGAAACAGAAAATATATACTCATACAGAAATGATATGGGCATAAAGGTTTACACACCGAATGCAGTGTTAGCACATGCAAGAGCAGAGTTTTACGGAACCAATAGCGTCTTTGTTGAGACATACGAGGTTGAACCAAGAGAAAATAGATAATATCATTGCCATTAATTTGGCAATGATTATCTTTGTAATGGGTTAAACATTCACACCCTTATTGTAAAATGGGCCAAATGATGTATTGGGAACGAATAAGTCGTGTTTTACAATTATAAAAGTATTGTCAGTAATGGCAGATGTGTTGTTCCCTTGAGAAAGGAATACTATACGGGGCAAAAAGAAGAGTGATCCGTACATAGTTCTTACAACACAAATGAGTTCTCAGCTTGACCCTACAGATGAGGGTGCTAATAAACCTTATTTACCGTACATACGCTTTTCCTCACCTGACATTTTGTCAGTCTGAGGATCGTGGGTGTATGCCCTGAAAATTTGGCTTGAAATACAAGAACGGGTCAGTTCCCTTTTAAGCCAAGCCCATTCTTAGCCCATTCTTAGCCC
>Ga0194059_1000199_pt1 | contig 29864 bp, 29 predicted proteins | sample SepL6211m_MetaG_FD_163426 | JGI IMG/M metagenome (GOLD analysis project Ga0194059, IMG submission 163426) | Anoxic zone freshwater microbial communities from boreal shield lake in IISD Experimental Lakes Area, Ontario, Canada - Sep2016-L626-11m | ecosystem: Environmental > Aquatic > Freshwater >...
GTTCACGCTCTAGCACATCATTAATTCTTTCGGTAGAGATGGCAATTTCCTGGAGCTGATTCCATAGACCAGCTAAACGCTGAAAAGGAGTAACAACGTTGCTCATCAACATATTGAAGGCAACCAACTGTCCTATTGTCATTTGATCTTGGATGACTAGGTATGCTCCAAACCAAAGTAGAGCCGTAGAAGAAATAGTCTGCAAGGTACCACTAGCGATCTGTAATTGATTGGAGATTACCTGACCTGAAAATTTCTTCTGCATTGATTTGCGCAGGAGTTCTTCCCAATGCCAACGCACCGAGCGTTCAACTGCCATTGATTTGACTGTGCGAATACCACTGAGAGATTCAATCAGATAACTACCCTCTTCGGCTACGGCATTAAAAATTTCCCGTGATATCTTTTTTAAAAAGGGTGTGGCAATCAAGGCCAGCAAAAAAAATGGTGGTATAACAACTAGTATTAGCAGGGCAAGTTTCCAGCTATACCAGAACATCATACCCATATAGATAAACACAGTCAGTAAATCTAAAATTGTAGAGAGAGAATCACCTGTTAAAAAGTGTTGTATTTTTGCATTTTCCTGCACGCGGGCTACTATATCCCCAACATAGCGAGATTCAAAAAAACTCAATGGTAGTCGTAAAGTATGAGCAATAAATCCCACGATCAACGCAATATCAATACGATTGGCAGTATGATCCAAAAGGTACTGCCTTAGCCCATTCATAGCAACTCGAAAAAGCCCAAAAATCAAAAGGCCTGAGCCTACTGCGGTTAATGTATCTTGACTATGTTGAACAATAACGCGATCTAATAATAATTGAGTCAAAATCGGTGTAGCCAAGCCCAAAATTTGAATGGCAACTGAAGTAGCCAGAATTTCTGTTAAAACTGGCCAATGAGGTTTGGCTAACTCAAAAAATCCCCAAAAATTTGAACTAGATCCTGGTGTTGTCTTTAGTTTAAAAGTCGGCTGTAGAATTAGCGCGTAACCTGACCATTGTTTTGAGAATTCTAATCTATTTAAAGTCCTCTGCCCGACAGCTGGATCTCCAAGAACAACTTGTTTTTTCTTAATTTCATAAACCACGACATAGTGATTACTCTGCAAATGAACAATACAGGGCAATTGCTGTTGCCCTAGCTTATCCAAACTAGCTTTAATTGGCCTGGTTGAAAAGCCGATATTCTCGGCAGCAGTTGTTAGGCTCCTTAAAGATGCTCCATTGCGATCCACATTGGTCATATCCCTGAGGCGATTAATACTAAAGTTTTTCCCCCAGTAGTTAGCTACCATTGCTAAACAAGCGGCTCCGCAATCAGAGACACTTTGCTGCTCGATAATGGGATAGGATTTTGTGAGAGATTGCCACCAATGACCGGCCCTTAGAACAGGAGATGGGAAATAATTGTGTTGTTTTTTTTGAGACGATTTGGCTTGTTTTACTTCTGCTTTAGACGATATGGGAAGGTTTTCAGAAACCGTTTTTTGATTACTTAATTGGGCTAGTTGACCCCATTGTTCAATTGCCGCAGGCCAGTCAGACTCTGCTAGTGAGTATAATTGTGTTGGTTCACTTACTTCCCACTTCTGAGATGGATTCAAATCAGAAAAAAAGTAGAAGCCCCCTGAAACAATTATTTGACCTAGAGAGCTAGTTAATTTACCTGATCTGATTAGCCAGAGTTTTTGGTTTGTTGTTAAATCGGCAGATAATTTACCAGGTAAAACTTGATGGACTTTGAATAAAGCCAGAGCATTATATATTTTCCTGATAGGAGTAAAGTTTTGTTCCGCTGAGAATTTTTGGCGATAAAGCAACAATAAATCTTTGAAAACAGCCTGAGTATGAATACCCTCTTTGAGAGTTGGATATTTGTAGATCAATTCCTTCATCAATTTTTCGGGTAAAAAACAGAGCAAAAGATTTATTGAGGCTCTAACTGTGTAGAGTTGGAAATGCTCTTGTTTAAATAGGGTTGATTCGCCAAAAATCATCCCCTCGCCTGCTGTTGCTACCAAATTTTGGTCTGCATCGAGCCAGCGAACCTTGCCCCTAACAACCATATAGATGCCATTTTCGGCCTTTGTAGAATTCCAAACTATGGTTGCTGAACTAGGTTGAAAAAAATTCGCCTGATCCAAATAACTTGATAATTCATGTTCTGAAAGAGAAAGCTGAAAAATTTCCCTCAGACTATTTCCTACAATTTGGATGGCCGATAAATCCTGAATCATATCTTTTTATTTGTGCAGGCTAGATAAATCAGTAGCAGTTGATCTTCCTGCAGGAGAAAGGCTACCAATGGTGATCTGTTTATCTCTAGAAACAAAGCCATCTCCAGAATCTTCACTCACTATTTTCTTGGGTTTAGTCGAGAGACCCATTTGCTTGAGTAGTCGGCTGACATGACGTGGGCTACATTCAATTTTTAGCTGTTTTGCCAAATGTCTGCTCAACCAGTCAGCAGTCCAGTTACGAAAAGAATATCCATAGTGGCGAGGACCATTGGTAACCAATTCTTTGAGAGTTTGTAAATACTCGTCGTTGATGATTTTAGGTCGACCAATCGGGTGATTATTCCACATATGTGCCTGGCCTGACTGGGCAATAGCTATCCAGTAACGGGCAGTTTCTTGAGAGCAACCTAACTCATTACAAATTTCTGACTGGGTCTGTCCTTCATCTGCTCTGATCATGATTTCTAGTCTTCGACGGTACTCTGGTCTGAGCTCAGTTTGTAAACTTTTAAGAAGTAGTTTTTTTTGAAAATCAGTTAGACAGTGACTACCCAAATTTACGGAAATATCTTGACGTTGTTGATTTTGTTGAAGCATAGCGTAAGAGTGGGGTTATGTTAATACAAACAGATTTAACAAGAGATGCAACAATCCTGATTTATTTTGTCGAGTCTGAACTGCTAATATTTTTTCCTCACATTAAATTTTGTCAATTAAAGTTATACAATTCAAACAATTTAATCACTTTTTGATGAATTTAACTAACAAACAGTATAGCTAATTAAAGACTGAATGTAGTAAAACATCTGGAGAAAATGCCTTTCTCAATTCAAACTTCAGCATAAAAATATTTAGATTGGAGTAGAATTGAGAAAGAAGCATTAGTGAATCTCTACGATGTCACTGGTTGGCATTTTGTCTATTTGAGTTTGCGTGATTTTGGCTTTGGCAAATAAATATCTTGACCAAAGAAAGCGCCCACACCTAGGAAAGTTCCAGTAAAGGTGATGTCGTTGTTGCTAACGAAAGTATCATACTGATCCTGAACACTATACATTCCACCTAAGGGAATATCAGCGTGAAAAGTAGAAGGGTCAGGAATATAGCCATAGGCACCGGTAGGACCACCATAAGAACGTTTGCCGCCACCGTAGACTACTTCAATTTCATTGTTGTCAACTTCACAAATGAAACTTGGGTTAATTTCATTAACAGTTATGTTGGACATGATTGTTACCTCAAAAATGTTATTTGTTTGGTTTGTTGCAGTTGAATTAACTACAACTCCATATTTAATCAAGATCTCTAAAATAACAAGGCTTTTTGCACTATTTTGCAGACATAAATTTGCGACTAAAGTCATTCGATTTGTTTGACTTGTACGTTGATTTTTGTTTGAATAAATTTATATTCAAGAGAATCAAAACTTGAGCGTTCTGTCTTAATCGAGATTAGTGGAGATTTTTTGTCGAATTTTAAAAAAATAGCGGACTAAAAAACTATTCCGATTTTAGATCTCGTTCCATAATGAGCTTGACTGATTCTTGAGGGGTAATTTCGCCAGAGAGAAGACGATAAACCTCATTACTAATAGGAAGATCAAGGTTTTGTTGCTTGGCAATCTGCATCAAAACCTTTGTAGTATTGATTCCTTCTGCTGTACCTTCAAGCTTGGCCAGAATTTCTCCTAGGTAGTAACCCTGAGCTAGTTGATAACCAACTTGATAATTGCGAGATAGGGGACTATTGCAGGTTGCTAGAAGATCACCCAAACCAGATAAGCCAAAAAAAGTTTCCGTTTTTGTCCCCAAAATACTACCTACTCTAATCATTTCGGGTAAAGCTCTAGTTAGAAGAGCCGCTTTGGCATTGGTTCCCAAATGCAACCCATCACAAACTCCTGCGGCAATAGCCATGACATTTTTTAAAGTCCCACCTAATTCGGTGCCCAGAGGATCTAAGTTGACATATACGCGAAATAGTTCACTAGAGAGTGCTTTTTGAACGATTCTGGCAGCTTCTAGATTGTGACTCGAAACAACAGCAGCTGCCGGTAAACCTTGTTCAATTTCCTTGGAAAGATTAGGGCCAGAAAGAACAATGATCGAGTGTTTTGGAAAATACTCTTGCCATATCTGTGAAGGGGTTTTAGTAGTGATTGGATCTAAACCTTTAGTTGCAGTAACCAAAAGAGTGCGCGTTGGAATATCTAGAGTATTTAATCGCTCCAAAGTTGGGTAAAGACCTGATACTGAAACTGCAGAAACTAGAATATCTGCATTATTAATTGTTTCAGCTAATGATGTAGTACTTTTACGAGACCAAGAGTAAACCTCGGGGCAATTGTAGCAAAAGAGCTTACCAAGAGCCCGCCCCCAAGCGCCTGAACCTAAAATAACAATTTTTTTGTACCCAGCTAGCATATTCTAGAAGATATTAAATAGTCTAAATTCGACTTAAATAAAGAAGGAGAAAATTTGTTCTGTGACATTTCGCAATCCCTCCCCCACCGTTGATATTATTGTTGAGTTGATGGATCAGCCTCACCGGCCAATCATTCTGATAGAAAGAATCAATCCTCCCTATGGTTGGGCTATTCCCGGCGGCTTTGTTGACTATGGTGAGTCAATAGAAGAAGCTGCAATTAGAGAAGCAAAAGAAGAGATTGCACTCGATGTGGAGCTAGTTGAGCAATTTCATGTCTATTCTGACCCAAAACGTGATACGAGACAACACACTATCAGTATAGTCTTTATTGCCACAGCCTTTGGCATTCCTCGAGCTGCAGATGATGCCAAAAACGTGCAAATTATTCATTTGTGGGATCTGCCTCAAAATCTATGTTTTGACCATGACAAAATTTTGCAAGATTACAAGCGCTATCGCTATTTCGGCATTCGTCCATATCTGAGCTAAGTCCCACAAGTTACAATAGAAGAATCACCAATCCAAAATTTAAAGAGGTAGCCTATCGAAACTCTCTACGGGAATCTCCAAGGACTCAAATCAAATCAAATCAAGCAGCTACAAAATATTTATCAACAACGTCTTCCACTTGATACCTTCACGACATTTGAATTCGCCCAGAGATTAGGGGCTATAAGTACTGAAATTCAACAGCCTATCTCGATCTATATCAACAGACGAGGGCAGATTATCAGAGTAGGTATAGGTGGGCCAAGGCAGACACAAATACCACTTGGAGAGCTTCCTCGCTATGGTGAGGAGAGGCTTTCAGGTATAAGGTGTCTCACTACTAGCTTAGAAAATGAGACACCAAAAGATTCTAGTTTGACCTCAATGGTGCTGCAGCGTTTGGATGCTCTGGTAACTTTACAGTTGACAGGTAAGGGATTTCAAAAAAGAGGTGGAGGCGGAACAGGCTATATAGAGCAGGCTTATATTGCTCATCTTTTGCCCAAGTCAGAATTTAATCCAGATCATAAATATTATTGGACTGTATCTCCGCCATTAAGTTTAGACGCTCTTACCAATCAAGATTTTACTAGTCTAGTTGAAGGATTAGAAGAGGAGTTTCGCCGCGAATATGTAGCCCAACAAGTAGAAAGCAAACAAGATAGGGTGATTTTGGTTGGAGTTATGACGCAGCATACCCGAAGTGAAGAGTTTACTGAGGTGATGATTGAACTGGCTAGATTGGTGGAGACTGCTGGTGGTGAAGTTCTAGAAACCCTGGAGCAAAAAAGATCCTCAGCACATCCTCAAACAGTTGTGGGAGTTGGCAAGGTTGAAGAAATAGCCTTGAGGGCTCAGGCTTTAGGCGCTAATTTGGTGGTCTTTGATCGAGATCTTTCCCCTACCCAAATACGTAACCTCGAGTTGCAAATAGGGGTTAGAGTAGTAGATCGCACTGAAGTTATTCTGGATATCTTTGCCCAAAGAGCCCAGTCACGCGCCGGAAAACTACAAGTCGAACTAGCTCAATTGGCATATCAATTGCCCCGCTTGGTTGGCCGTGGTCAGGCACTCTCACGTTTAGGTGGCGGTATTGGGACAAGAGGCCCAGGTGAAACTAAACTTGAAACTGAACGCAGGGCCATACAGCGCAAAATCTCTAGATTGCAAGAAGAAGTAAATCAATTGATGGCACATCGAGCTCGTCTGAGAAAACAAAGAGAGAAACGGGAGGTTTTTTCAGTTGCCATTGTAGGTTATACCAATGCTGGTAAATCAACCTTGCTCAATGCCCTGACCCAATCTGGTGTCTACGCAGCTGATCAACTCTTTGCCACACTAGATCCTACTACCAGAAGGCTGCAGATCACCAATGAGCAAAATGGTGAGTCTACAACTGTTCTTCTAACAGATACTGTTGGGTTTATACATGAATTGCCAGCTTCATTGTTAGATGCTTTTCGCGCAACTTTAGAAGAGGTAAGCGAGGCTGATGCCATTTTACATTTAGTAGATCTTTCCCACCCAGCTTGGGAGAGCCAATTTAAATCTGTTCTCAAGATTTTAGAAGAAATGCCTTTAATACCTGGTCCTATGTTGTGGGTGTTCAACAAAATAGATCAAGTTGAACCTGGTCTACTTGAGTGGCTAAAATCACATTATCCTGATGCAGTTTTAATATCTGCCACCAATCGTCTGGGACTAGATGAATTACGTCAACGCCTGGCAAAGTTAGTTACTCTAGATTGATCTCTTTGCCCCTTTGACCATCTTGAGGTAAAAATGCTCTCTCTAGTGAAATAGGAGCTACTGGTTGGGTTAGGGTAAAATCTCCTGCTTCGATCCATTGTTTGAGGATTTGTGCTACTTCTCTTGAAAAAGGAATACTAGAAAGAGGGGCAGTTCTAACGGTTTTGCCCTCTATAGTAATGCGTCCAGATTTTAGCTGAGCGTAGGTTACTAGCCCAAAAGTCGGGCGAACCCTTCGGGGGACTGCAAAATCAACAACAGGAGCTACAATTTTCTCATCATTTACGCCACAGTGAACAATCACTTCTTCCTGGAGAACAGGTAAAGCAATACCAACTCCTAACATTAAAGAAGGTCCATAGTTTTTGAAATAGCAACCTCTGACCCAACGCGGATCCATTTGCTTAGCATCACCAATTAGGGCTAAAGTTGAGGCAGGTCCTATTGGAATGCCATTGTCTAGACGCTTTTGCATTGGAAAATGCTGTGTTCCTTCCCAAGCAATATAGCCAATTCCACCACCTAAGAAAATACGACTGCCAATACCGATGAGATTTAAATAGGGGTCATTAAGCAAAGGAGAGAGGGCGCCAGAATTGGAATAGACAGCATTTCCTAAACGCGGACGCAAAGGGCCCAAGTAGGTATAGAGTGTCTTCTCTCCTCCATTGACGCCTACAATAAAATTTTGGTAGAGATTGCGCGGATTATAAAGATAGAACTGATTAATGGTGTCTTTGGTGATGATCGCTTCAAAGCTCGCACGAGGATAGCAATCTGTTACTTGTCCTATTGCTTTGAGGTTAACAGATTTGCCAGCAATAAGATTCTCAATTACATGAGCGCCTCCCCAATTTTCACCAAGTTGCTCTGGTGATTTCTTGGCTTCTAAGTTTTCATTGCTTGCTGTAGCTCCAATATAAAGGTCAACTGCGCCAAAACCAGCATAGGCCGGCACACCATCTAACCAACATTGTTTAATTTTAATAGGTGGATCTGTATGTCCCAAATTGATCATTGCACCAGAAGATTCCATTGTTTCGAATGTTCCAGTACAAATTACATCTACCTGCTTGAATGCCTCTTTTACACTCATGCCCTCTTCTAGTCTGTATTTCAGTTCTTCTACTGTCCAGACTTTAGCTTTACCTTGGATGATCTTTTGATTAATCTCTTCTAATGTGCGCATCAGTTATCAAATCAGGATTTAGAGATATTGTAGCTTCGTCTCAACAAGAGCAAAAATATTACCACAACTGGTAAAAAAATTGCAATTAAAGCGTTGGAATTAGAAGGAGTAAAAGAGAGCACAGAACCGCCATACTTGACAAGCAGGGAAGTTCCCAAAGAAAAAATAAAAACCTTTAGCACTAAATTCAGTTCAAATCTATCCATAATTCAAAATTAATTAATTAATTTCTTTAGCTGTTGTTTGACCGCATCAATCTCTAACTGGAGTTGATCAACTCTTATTATCAATTCTTGTAGAGTTGGATTCAAAGCCTGAGTTTTGCTCTTATCTATAGCCCCAGAGATAGCCTCAGCCAACCTTTTTTCATCAAAGGGTTTTTGGATAAAAGTAAAATCTTCAAAGGGTTCAGATAGTTTTTCAACGACTTCTTCTTTTCTACCTGACATGATTATCAGGGGAATGTTTCGCAGGCGCTCTTGTTTTTGAATTTCTCTGTAGAGTTCATAGCCACTCATTTTGGGTAAAATAAAATCCAAGATAATTAGATCTAGATTTTCATTGAGGATCATTTCATAGCCTTCTTGACCATCTTTAGCCTCTAAAATATCAAAATCATTTTGAGCAAGCATATCCTTAATCTTCATCCTGATAACCTTGCTATCATCGATAACTATAATTTTGCGGCTCACCATCTTATCTTCCTTCTTTTAACAATTTCCTACAAATGGTCTAAGTAGAGAGACTAAACTATATATTAAATATTAATATGATGCCCTTTTGGATCTTAATATGGTTTCACTCGAACCGCTTCCTAGTTGGTTAAAGCGTCCCATTGGCAATTCGCGTCAAATGGCTAAAGTTCAGCGGGTCATCAAGACCAATCAGTTACATACTATCTGCGAAGAAGCTCGCTGTCCTAATAGAGCTGAATGCTACTCTCAAGGTACTGCTACATTTTTACTTTTGGGTAATATATGTACTCGTTCATGTGCTTTTTGCCAAGTTAGTAAAGGAAAATCTCCCACTGCACTTGACCCAAATGAACCAGAGCAGATAACCAGAGCCATCGAACTTCTATCATTGCGCTATGTTGTCTTAACTTCAGTTGCACGTGATGACCTCAGCGATGGTGGCGCAGGCAGATATGTAGAAGTGATTCGCTCAATTAGAAATTTAGATCCTGATATTGGCATTGAGGTTCTAACTCCCGATTTTTGGAGTGGAAAAAGCGCAGATAGTCAACAAAAAGAGCGGATTGCGCAAATTGTAGAGCTCTCTCCCAATTGCTACAATCACAACATTGAAACTGTAGAAAGGCTACAAGCTCCGGTGCGAAGAGGCGCTAGGTATGATCGTTCTTTAAGGGTACTCTCTCTAGTCAAGCAGTTAAATCCCTCTATAATCACCAAATCTGGCTTGATGCTTGGACACGGCGAAAGTGAGTCGGAAATTATCCAGACCCTCAAAGACTTACGCTCAGTAGGCTGCGACCGCCTTACCCTAGGGCAGTATATGCGACCGGCATTAGAAAACCTCTCTGTAAAGAAATACTGGAAACCCGAGGAGTTTGACTATTTGGCCCAGGTAGCAACTTCTCTGGGCTTTACTCATGTTCGTTCTGGCCCTTTAGTAAGAAGTTCATACCATGCCGGCTCTTGAATTTTCTAGCTCCTTTCTCAGAGCAATAATTGTGCCAGTGAGATCTTCTAGACCTTCTTTAGCGCTAGTTCTAGCCGCTGAAGTTGTGACTACTGAAGAGGAAGGATTGTCTCTTTGGAGCCATTGTTCAACTAGAGTAAGAACTTCTCTTTCGGTTATTTCTCCTTTCTGGGCTAGTTCTTGAGCCTTTTGTTTCAATTGAACTTGTAGTTCTTCTAAAGTTTGAGTACGCTTTTGAGGATCTTGGACAGTTTCAGTTAAGATACTGGCTCCACCTAAGACTATTCTGAGTCCTTGCTGTAATATTTCGGTAATGCCGCTATTCATAATCAGTACGGATAAACTTAATTTCTCTTGTCTAGATTCTAACATTATTTAGCCTCTTTCTCAATTTATTCCATGTTGAAACATTTGACCAATCCTTATTTGATTTGCTTTCTCTGCATAATTAGTATTGTTATTTCAATTGTGAGTAATAGTCTTCATCTATTCACATTATCTAATTGTATTTTTTTTGCAATAATGTTTTTAACTAATTATAATAACCTATATGTAAACAATGGAGATATTTCCAGAAATAAAAGATTACAAGTGTTTATACTTATTATTGCAATTTACTTGTCATTTAGCCTGTTTAATTTCTTTCATTTATTCCCTACATTAAGAAACACTTTTATAGCTATTAATTCAGTAATTAAAGTTAGTTATTTTATTTGGGGTTGGATCCAGATTTTGTCAACTTTATCAAAAAGGCAAAAGGTTACTGGTCAAACAATCGCTACAGCAATTACTGGTTATCTTTTTATTGGAATTATCTGGTCATTTGTTTATTTTAGTTTTTGGCAAATTAATCAAAATAGCTTTCATATAGCAGATTTGAGAGATTTTCAAATGAAGCCTTGGAATTTGTCTATGTATTTTAGTCTGATCACTCTTACTACAGTTGGTTATGGTGATATTATTCCCATTTATAGATGGTTGATGGTCTTTACAACTTTTGAAGCAATTATGGGGTTAATTTATATGGCGGTAATTGTAGCTAGGCTTGTTTCTTTGTATGATATTTTTGATTGATAAAACTAAGAGTCTAGATAGATAATTGCTCTTTTAAGCCATTGCTCTAATTCTAGTATATTTAATAGACTTTCATCTGTGATGAGTATTTTTATTGCTTGATTTATTGCTCGATTTTCGTAACCTAATGCCTCAAGTGTAACTTGTAACTCTTGTAGTATTTCTGTTGTAGATGATAAATTATCACTATACCAAGGAGTTAATTTATCTTTAAGCTCTAGTATGATTCTTTCTGCTGTTTTTTTACCAATTCCAGGCACTTTGACCAAGCTGGTCACCTTTTCGCTGACTATAGCTTCTATGAGTTGTTCAAATCCTAATCCATCAATGAGAGAGCTGGCTAGCTGAGCTCCTATGGAACTTACTCCAATTAGTTGGCGAAAAAGATCTCTCTCTTGGACTGTAGCAAAACCATAGACAATAGGCAGTTCTTCTTTGATTTGCGTATGGGTAAATACTTGGGCTATATCATTATTAATTTGGCACTCTAGTGCTTGGGCTAAATGGGAAGTAATCTGGATTTCATAGCCAATCTGCCCAACTTCTAAAATTAAAATATACCGATTATTTATTGTTTTATTAATTGCTATAACATGACCTTTGAAATAGTTAAACATTTTTTTAATCTTCAGTAAGTGTAATCATAGTTTGCTTGAGCCAACTTGCATCAGCTTGGCGATTTGTGGCAATTTCTAATAATCGAATAGAGCTATGATTATGATTGTTAATAGTTTCAATTAAATCAGACCAATTTTTAATATAATGATACTCAATGTTAAGAAAATAAGATAACTTGCTAAAATCAACATTTTGTCCAGTAGCAAAATATTTCTCGAATTCCTTTTCTTGAGCGATAGGCAAGGTGTTGAAAATACCACCACCTTGGTTGTTAATTAAAATAATTGTCAGTTTACCTTGCCAATGTTGCTTAACCAAAAAGCCATTAGAATCATGTAAAAGAGCAAGATCGCCGCTTAGCAATACAGTATTATGAGCTCTATGAGCTATTCCTAAAGCAGTAGATAAAGTTCCATCAATTCCATTTGCCCCTCTATTGCAAAATATGGCATAGTTTTTAGAGTTTTTTCTCCAGAAAAATTCAGCATATCTGACCGACATACTATTAGCAATAAATATAGATGTATGATCTGGCAATATCTCTGAGAGAAGCCAAGCAACTTTTCCTTCTACCATATCTTCAATATTTTCCATTTTTCTGCTGATTCGCTGGCTCAAGATTTCTTCTTGCTCTAACCAATTATTTAAATAATTTAATCTTGGCTGATGATTAGTTTTAAAAAGAGTAAGATCTTGATTTTTTAAGCTTTTAGCTAGTTGTTCAACTGATAGCCTGAGATGAATTGTTGTACCATGTAGAGGATCAAAATTATCACTGAAAGGATCAACTATAAACCTCATAGGATCTTGCAGCTTCAGCCATGATCGCAATTGCTTGCTAATAGGCAGCTCACCAATTTGTATAACCAGATCGGGCTTATTTAATTTCTCGCTGCGCAAAATCAAATCATAAGTAGTTATAAGATGAGGATTTAAATTAGCATGGTGTCTCAAAGGATTTAGACAATCAGCCAAGATGGGATATTGCCACATTTGGGATAAATAGGCAATTGAGCGGCAATAGTCAAGATCTAAATTGGGAGAATTATTACCGACAATAATCAGCCCACTTTTAGAGCCATAGATTTTCTCCCAAAAATTGGGACTAACATCGGGAAAATTAGAAAAATATTCAGCTTTATAACTACTAATATGTGAAAAAAATTCCTCAAAATCATGCTCTTGTTGAATTTTTTGGGTATTTGGATCTTCAAGGGGAGCCAGTGGCTCATCTAAGGGAATATTGAGATGAACTACTCCAGCGTTTGGAAAGAGGGTTCTCTCCCAGGCTTGTATGGTTATCTGGCGTAAGTACTTTAACAGATCGAAGTTGGAGCTAGCCGAAGCTAATTCCATATACCAATTAGGATAATGTCCATAGAGATGAGTCTGGTTGATTGTTTGTCCTGCATGAGAATCTCGCAATTGAGCGGGGCGATCTGCGGTCAAAACTAGTAAGGGTATTTTGCTTTGCTGAGCTTCAATAATAGCCGGCAGGAAGTTTGCTGCTGCAGTACCTGAGGTGCAGACTATAGCTACAGGAATTTTTCTGCTTTTAGATAGTCCTAGGGCAAAAAAGGCAGCCGAGCGCTCATCTAATATGGGTATGGTTTCAATCTGGGGATGTTTGGCAAAGGCCAAAGTAAGTGGGCTTGAGCGTGAACCGGGCGATATAACAGCAAAGACTAATCCCAAACGAGAGAGAGTCTCGACCATAACGCAAGCCCAAATTGTATTGAGGTTGGAAAAATCTAAGTTAGTGATACTGAGCTATCTTCCTAGAGTTATTTCTAATAGTTTAGAGCCTCTGGAGCTTTGCTTGAAAGTCAAGGGTGAAGACTATACAAAAAGATGTGGAAAATCCCTCTGCCCGTAAACTTACTATTTAGCGACGATAGATACATTAGAAGATGTAGATTGGAATTATGAAAACCGAATCGAGCTATAGTCAGTTTGTAGAACAGGTTAAATCATTTCGGGTTCAAAGAGTCATAATCAAACCTGAAGGTATTGAATATTTTTTAAAGCCAGAGTACGGCTCTGAGCAGTTTTTTACCCAGTCAAGTTCTCTGGGAGATAGTTTTTTTGAACTTTTAAGAAGCCATGGAGTGCAGTATGACGCTCCTGCTAATAATACTGGTACCCTAGAGACACTTTTGGGACTGACAATCTCTGCTGGCGCATTGATCGGTACTCTCTTTGCTCTACGCAAGTTTAGCGATGTTGGTGGAGGTGGTCTGGGAATTGGTATGGGGATGGGCAAAGTTAAGGTCAATAGTCGTCAAAAAACAGGTATTACCTTTGCTGATGTAGCTGGGGTAGATGAAGCTAAACAAGAACTACAAGAAGTAGTCGATTTTCTGGCCAATAGCGAAAAATACAGCCAAATTGGTGCCAAAATCCCCAAAGGTATTTTGTTAGTTGGCCCACCTGGAACCGGTAAAACCTTAATGGCTAAAGCAGTTGCCGGTGAAGCTGGTGTTCCCTTTTTGAGCATGTCCGGTTCGGAGTTTGTCGAGATTTATGTCGGTGTAGGCGCCTCAAGGGTACGCGATCTATTCGCGAGGGCCAAACAACAGGCACCCTGCATTGTTTTTATCGATGAGCTTGATGCTATAGGTAAAGCCAGAGGCAACAACCCAAATCTAGGTAATGATGAGCGCGAACAGACTTTAAATCAGTTACTCACCGAAATGGATGGCTTTAGTGGCAATGATGGTGTGATTGTGATCGCGGCAACAAACCGACCTGAAATCTTAGATGCGGCGCTGCGTCGTCCTGGACGTTTTGATCGTCAAGTTTTGCTAGATCGCCCTGATAAAAGCGGCAGATTTGATATTCTAAAGGTTCATTCGGCTTCAGTTGCCTTGGGTGAAGATGTGGATTTGGATGTAGTTGCTAATCAGACATTTGGGTTTTCTGGCGCAGATCTAGCTAATCTGGTCAATGAAGCAGCTCTTCTTGCTGCTAGGGAAAATCGCCAAGTAGTTTTAATGAAAAACTTCCATGATGCTTTTGAGCGAGTTGTAGCTGGCTTGGAAAAACGCTCTCGCGTACCTAGCACTCTTGAGCGGCAAATTGTTGCCTACCATGAAGTGGGCCATGCCCTAGTCGGCGCTCTAGCTACAGGGGGATCTAAGGTATCCAAAATCTCTATAGTACCTAGAGGAGCCGGAGCACTTGGCTATACTTTACAAATGCCAGAAGAAGATCGCTATTTGATGCTAGAAGATGAATTACAAGATAGATTGGCTACTCTTTTGGGTGGGCGAGCTGCTGAGGAGATTGTCTTTGGTAAGGTTTCTACTGGAGCTAGTGATGATATCCAAAAGGCTACAGATTTAGCAGAAAAAGCAGTCACCCATTACGGCATGAGTAGTACACTAGGGCCTATTGCTTATGCAAGAACCACTTCTCGTTTTTTGGATGAAGAAAGCCCGCGCCGAGCAATGAGCGAGGAAGTAGCAGGTGAAATAGATCGCCAAGTCAGACAAAAAATAGAGCGAGCTTACCAAAGCGCCTTAGATATCTTGCGCAATAACAGAGATTTGCTCGAAGAGACTACTGCTATCCTTTTAAAACAAGAGGTGCTTGATGGAGAACAATTAGCTGCAATTCTCGCTCAAGTCAAAGTTTCCCACTAATCAATAAAAAAACCAGCAAGTATCAATCTTTGCTGGTTTTATTTATTTTTTAAACGGAGAAGAAGAGATTTGAACTCTTGAAGGGTTTCCCCTTAGCGGTTTTCGAGACCGCCGCAATCAACCACTCTGCCACTTCTCCTCGAGGGGTTTATCGATTTAATTATACTGTAAGAGTGTTATAACTCATCCTTTGCATTTTTAACCTATGGTAAACTAAATTTTTATCATGCATAATTAACAAGCTAATAATAAAATATTTTTTGCATTTAACGAGGCTTTACTTAATCTTTTTCCTGCCATAAATGAAGCAGGTTGAAATTAAGCTTAATAGATCTATAAGCAGCAAGCTTTATTTAATTAATGTATGATTCAATAAATTTTTCGTAGTTAAAATAAAAGCATAGAGGTTTTTTTATATGGATGGCAGAAAACTCCAGCTAATTTTGCGCGATAAGTGGGGCTATTCTTACGATGTTCAGCTACGTCCGGTTAAAAGTAAAATGTACTTTCAGGTAATGTGGAAATATCTTGAGCAGTCTTCATTTCCTCTTTCAGAGCAAGCTTACCTTGAGCATTTAAATGCTGTAGTGGGTTATTTGATTTCTTGGGGAGTATGGGAGCAAGTTATTAATTATCTTGAAAGCAGCAAAGAAACGCCCCGTATTGGCAAAGCTATCAGCATTCCCTTGGATTTACCAAAAGATATAGCCTCAGAATGGTTTGTTTAATTACCAGTTAGCTTAACCAGCCCAATACCTCCAAAGTAAAGTGCCAGAACTGCTCCAGCTAAGAGAGATTGAGTCAGTGGGTCAGTAGAAGGGGTGATAATAGCACCGAGAATTGCTGCAGCGAGAATGACGTAGCGCCAGGCTGAGGCCATCCTCTCTGATGAAACAATTTTTAAAACTCCTAAAATTACTTGGATAATTGGTATTTGAAAAGCCAATCCAGTACTAAACATCAGTAGCAGAATAAATTCAAAATAGCGCTCAATTGACCATGCCTGCTCTACAACATCAGCTCCATAGCTGATAAAAAACTGTAAAGCTGCCGGGATCAAAGCAAAGTAAGCAAACAGTAATCCTGCCAAAAAAAGCACTCCCGAACCAAGTACAACAGGCGCCAATAAACGTTTTTCCCTTCTAGTTAGACCAGGCAAAACAAAGCAAACAATCTGGTAAACAATAAAAGGACTAGCTAGGATCAAGCCGCTGTAACCAGCAACTTTAAGGGTGACAAAAAAATATTCACCAGGCGAGAGCTGCAAAAACTTGATCCCTTGAGCTGGTATTTCCAATAACTGCACCAGTGGCTTGACAGCAAAAAAGCATAAAACAATACCCAAGACCGCGGCAATTAGACTGTAGAATATCCGCCATCTTAATTCCTCAAGATGGTCAAAAATGGACATCTCAACATCATCTGGCGCTTCGTCTAGGTATTCTTCTTCGCTCTTGGGCTCGCTCGAGATAGTCATAGTCTTAAAAATATTGAACTTAATTAGTTATTGTATCTTGCTCTTTTATCTGTTCTGTTGATTTCTTCACTGACTTGCATAAATAAATCTCTTCTGAGATAGGGATAATTCCCAATCCAGAGTTTCACTTGTGGTAAGTATAGATCGCTAACGTGATCTACTTCGCTAAGATCTTCTCTATTAGAGATGATCAAGCACTCTACAGTCAAACCAGGCTTAATGTTTTTGTATATTGGACGCAAGGGAGCAAATTTTTTGACCTTGAAACCGATTTCATCTTTAGCTTCTATATTGATTCTCTTTTCCAAAGATTCGATTGTTATTAATTGTCCTTTGGAGTTGACAGTCATTTCTTCTCTGACTACTTCCTCACTGATAAAGACATTAGTCACCTTACCTTGCCAAAAACCACTATAAGGATATTTGCGATATCTGGCATTGCGCTTACTAGCTAAATATACCGGTGCCCATAGCCAATAAATTAAAGAAATGCAAATAAATAAAAGTGCCAATTCTTTGAGCCCATCTGGTCCTATTGAACGTATTATCCAAAAAACTAGAGCAGAAAGAAAAGAAATTAATACTCTTCTGAGCAAGTCAGATGGTTTACCCCAGTAGTAACCGTACTGCGGACCGGTAGCTACCATAGGAATGATTTGCTTAAAACTTTCTTGTCTTAGCGGTATTAACATATAACTTGAAATCTTAGGAAAATATTTAGAATTAAATATAATATGTCTATCTATTCTAGATTAATAATGAAAGTGGGGGAGATAAACAAAATACAATCCTAGTAATCTTTTTGTTAATGAATGAGATAAAAAAAATTGGCATCTTAACTAGTGGTGGAGACTGCGCTGGTTTAAACCCTGTTATAAGAGCAGTTGTTCACCATGCTACTGGTAATTATGGTTGGCAAGTGTTGGGAATTTCTCAGGCAACTATTGGCCTTATGAGTACTCCACCAAAGGTAATGCACTTTGCTTCAGACAAGGTAGATCATTTATTAACCATGGGTGGAACTGTTTTAGGCACCACCAACAAAGGCGATCCTTTTGCCTTTCCTATGGCTGATGGAACAATACGTGATCGCTCTGCTGATATTATTGCAGGTTATTATGAGTTGGAACTAGATGCCTTGATTGGTATTGGTGGTGACGGTAGTCTGGCTATACTCAGAAACCTCGCTCAACAGGGTAATCTCAACCTAGTAGGTATTCCCAAAACAATTGACAATGATGTCGGGGCAACTGAAATTTCCATCGGTTTTGATACTGCTGTTGAAATTGCAACAGAAGCCTTAGATCGTCTTCACTTTACTGCATCTAGTCATAATCGGGTGATGATTCTAGAGGTTATGGGTCGTGATGCTGGACATATTGCCCTTGGCGCAGGTATTGCAGGTGGGGCTGATATTATTTTGATCCCTGAGATTCCTTACAAGATTGAAAAAGTTTGCCAGAAAATTATTCAAAGGCAACAGATGGATAAACATTTTTGTTTGGTGATTGTCTCGGAAGCAGTTGTCAGCTCAAGCGGGGATCAGTTAACACAAATGATGGTAGATAATCAAACCCGACTTGGCGGCATTGGCAATCATCTAGCTCGGGAAATCACCAAATATACCGAAGCTGAGACTCGAGTAACGGTTTTAGGTCATATACAACGTGGTGGAATCCCATCAGCTACTGATCGAGTATTGGCTTCGGCTTTCGGGGTAGCTGCTGTAGATTTAATTGCTGAGGGTAAATTTGATCATATGGTTGCTTGGCAGAATAACCAAATTATCAGTGTGCCTATTGCCGAGGCAATTAAAACCTATCGCAATGTTGATCCCCAAAGTACATTAATTAAAACAGCTAGGGGCTTAGGAATCTGTCTGGGTGATTAAAAAAAGTAATCCTCTTTTTACTGAGGATTACTTAAAAAAACATTTAGAAACGCAATTTAGAAGTAAATGGTTCCTCCCCAGCGCTCATCCAAGCGGGGGGCAATCAACATATAACCAGCTAAATTTTTCAGATCATCTTTAGTGACATTTTTCAGCTCAGGAAAGATATCTGGTCTAGATGTGTTAGGGTGCAGTTCTGCTAGGCTATCGACCCCATCATAACTGGTGGGGTTTTGTAAATAGTCAACCAGAGCTAGGAGATTATCGCGAGCTGGCTCAGCACCTGATAGATCATCTAAACCCAAACTGACGTTATTATTGGTTTTTGTTTTACCTTGTAAGTGGCATTTAGTACATTGCAGATTGAACAGACGCTGACCAGAAGCAACCTGTTGAGTACTGAGTGTAGTTTTTTGTCCTGCAGTATCGAGGGTTATAGTTCTAGTGGCCTCGGTTAATTCTACAGCAGAAGCAGGGGCCACGCCAGTACTAAAGAAGAAGACCAATGAAGCCATTACAGCCCATAGTATTTTTTTGATCATCGTTTTCCTTAAAAAAGATAGGTTTATTCTAGAGAAACCGAACAAATAGAGTCCTTAATATATCCTATGACAAAACAAGTCAATGAGACTAGTGTCTTGTTAAGGCTAAAAAAAATCGATAATAGAGTAAGCAACCAGAATCAAAAAAAGAAAAAAATCAATGGCTAGGGATCTCAGAGGATTTATTAAACTATTAGAACAAAGGGGTCAGCTAAGAAGGATCAAGGCCTTGGTTGATCCCGATTTGGAGATCGCCGAAATCTCTAATCGTCTTCTCCAAGCAGGTGGCCCTGCTTTGCTATTTGAAAACATTAAAGGCAGTTCAATTCCGGTAGCTGTTAACCTGTTGGGAACATTAGAGCGCATCTGTTGGGCTATGAATATGGAGCAGCCTGCTGAATTGGAATTACTAGGCCAAAAATTAGCACTTCTGCAGCAGCCCAAACCCCCCAAAAAACTCTCACAGTTTGTAGATTTTGGCAAAGTATTGTTTGATGTATTGAGAGCTAAGCCCTCTGGCAGTTTGTTTCCTCCTTGTCAGGAAGTGGTAGTTGAAAATTTTGATCTCAATTCTTTTCCTTTTATCAGGCCCTATAGCCAAGATGCCGGCAAAATTGTGACTTTGGGTCTGGTCATCACTAAAGATTGCCAAACTGGTACGCCCAATGTTGGTGTATATCGTTTACAGTTACAATCCAAAAATACAATGACCGTTCATTGGCTTTCAGTCAGAGGCGGAGCAAGACATCTGCGCAAGGCCCAAGAGGCAGGTAAACCTTTAGAAATTGCCATTGCCCTGGGCATAGATCCCCTTTTGATTATGGCCGCGGCTACCCCCATCCCCGTAGATCTTTCTGAATGGCTCTTTGCCGGTCTCTATGGTGGTTCAGGAGTCAAATTGACTAAGTGCAAAACCTTGGATCTAGAGGTGCCGGCTGAGGCTGAAATTATTTTAGAAGGAACTATTACTCCAGGTGAAGTACTACCAGATGGTCCTTTTGGAGATCATATGGGCTACTACGGTGGGGTAGAGGATTCTCCTTTAGTTCGTTTCCATCTAGTCACCCATCGCAAAAACCCGATTTATTTAACTACCTTTAGTGGCAGGCCGCCTAAAGAAGAAGCAATGATGGCCATTGCTCTCAATAGAATCTATACTCCTATATTGCGCCAGCAAGTCTCAGAAATTACGGATTTCTTCTTGCCTATGGAGGCTCTCAGCTATAAAGCCGCTATTATCTCTATTGACAAAGCCTATCCAGGCCAAGCCCGCCGAGCGGCTCTTGCTTTTTGGAGCGCCCTGCCTCAATTTACCTATACTAAATTTGTCATAGTGGTAGATCAGCAAATTAACATCAGAGATCCCCGTCAGGTAGTCTGGGCAATCTCTTCTAAAGTTGATCCCTCTCGGGATGTATTTATTTTACCGGAAACTCCATTTGATACTCTTGATTTTGCCAGCAGCAAGATTGGCCTAGGAGGAAGGATGGGTATTGATGCTACTACTAAAATTCCTCCAGAAACCGAACACCAATGGGGTGAAGCCCTAGAAACAGATCCTGCTACTGCTGAATTAGTCAGCAAAAGATGGGCTGAATATGGACTTGCAGATCTCAAGCTAGATGAAGTAAATGCCAATCTCTTTGGTTATGAAATATCCTAGTAGGGCTCTATGGAGGCAGAAGGTTCACTTTTGAGATGTTCTAGAAAATCGGCAAGTTCTTGATCAGAGAGCATATGGCGCGATTTTTTCCCATAAGTAGATAAAAGGTATTCTCTGCCTTTTTCTGTATTCCAGCCTATACGTTTCAATTCAAGGTTAATCATGGCAATCATCTGAGAACTATCGATAGGGGCGATAGTTTCTAAGGGAAGTTGAGGAGGTTGACTTCCATTGACAATAGGGATAACGGGTTCTTCGACAGTGGGGATATTTTTCTGGCTTGGCTTTTCTGGTACTACAACAACTGGTTCAGGCTCTTTCAAGGGAGCAATATCATTAGTCTTGCTTTTTTTGCTTAAATCTAGAAGAGATAGAGCTCTTTTGATTGCTTGATCCTCAGCTTCTTCTAGTTTATTTGAGCTACTTAGAGCGCTTACCAAAGTTTCTCCACTGTTTTTTAATAAAACGCGGACAATATAGTTTCCATGATCTATCTGAACCAACTCAGATAAGAGAGTTCCATTGGGATAACATCGGTGAAATTCAGCCAACATACTTTTAATTTTTAAAGGAGATATATGCTAAGAAGACAGACGAGCAATGATCTTTTGAACTATGTCCATGCCACTGATAGCTTGCCAACCAAAAAGACCTAAGATGAATGCGTTGAGAGTTATATGAGTATAGCGGGCTAGATCATTACCTTTTTGCATCAGCGGAGATAGTGAAGCAGAAATTGCAATCAAACCAGTCATTGCTAGCCCCACTAATAGGTGCGGACCAAAGAACAACTTACCATTGTTGATATAGGTAACAGCCATTGCCCCAATAGATCCCAAGACCATCAAGGCTAAAATTAAAGAGCCAACTTGGTAATGTTTGATATTAAATTTACCTTTGACTAGTTCTTTTCTAACATCTTTCTCAGCTGTTCTGATGCGGCGCAATTGAATACCCAAATACAACGCATATACTGATAGCCCCAATAATATCCACATGAGAATAGGATGACCAAACTGGGACCATACTTTCACTTCTTCAGGTATCGTCAAATTCATACTATTCTCCTTCTGAGTTTAATCTAATGTTCTATGGCTTTTTCTAGTACTCAATCTAAGATAGCATGATTTTGCTTAACCAGAAGCCAGTATAAAACCAATTGCAAGTAATAAATTGGAAAAGAAATGCAGTTTAACTGCAATATATTTAGAATTTCTAATAAGCTTAGGCTCAGAGTGATTAGCTAGCATATGAGTGATTAATTGATAGGCAATAGGAAAGCTAGCTAAAATTAGCAAACAAGTATATGGCATTACTCCAATGAGAGTATAGATAAGCGGCAAAATGTAAATTGCTAGAGAAAAAATAGTGACAATTTGAGCACCTTTTGCCGTACCAATTCGCACAATTGGTGATAACTTGCCGGCTGCCAGGTCATCTTCAACTTGATGAAAATGTGAGCAAAGCAATATTAAAGAAGTATTAATCCCAACAATGATTGAAGTAGCTAAACTCACATATGAATAATGCATAGTTTGTGAATAGTAAGCAGCAACAATCGCCAGAGGACCAAAGGTGATAAAACAGATTATCTCCCCCATGCCCTGATAACCAAGACGAAAAGGGGGTCCTTGGTAGCTATAACCTAAAGCGCAGCATAGTAAGACAATGAGCAGTACTGTTGAATCATTTTGTAGCCAAGCAATAGCTAAAATTTGGAGAATACCCAATATTAAAATTAAATTACTAATTATAAAAATTAAACTCTTTTTACCTGTGATATTGACTATTGATTCAGCTTTTCTGACATCGATGCCAGTCTCAGAATCAAATACATCATTACTAAGGTTGAGCCAAGCTAAAATAAAAACTGCTGAACTCAAAAAAAGCCAAAATATCAGAGATTTAAATTGCTCAGTTTGATAAAAAGCAATAGCTGAACCTACGATAATAGGCATAATTGCCACAGTATACATAGGCGGTTTGAGAGCAGCTAGCCACAGTTTTTTGTTTTTAGTTTTAGTCATGGATATAAAATGTGCATATCTAAGGTCTCTTTATTATCCCAAGATATGCTGAACTAGTAATAGTCAAAGCTAAATCCAAGTCGATATGTTGCCATATAATTAAAGCTTGTGTCAGATATCAAAAAATTGTTTATGGGAAAGGAACGTCAAATTTGGCTCTATGATACAACCCTCAGAGATGGTTCTCAAATGGAGGGCATTTCCCTTTCTCTAGAAGATAAACTCAAGATTGCTCTAACCCTAGATGAAATGGGTATAACTTTTATTGAAGGTGGCTGGCCTGGTGCTAATCCCAAAGATGAACAATTTTTTGCCAAAGCTAAAGAGATTAATTTCAAAAATTCAGAAATAGTAGCATTTTGTTCTACTCGCAGGCCTGGGCGTAGGCCTCAAGATGAACCACTGCTGCAGTCGATACTCGCTGCTGAAACTACATGGGTGACGATTTTTGGTAAATCTTGGGATCTTCATGTTACTGAGGGTATAGGTACTACTCTAGAGGAAAATCTAGACATGATCTCTAGCAGTATTGAATATCTAATCAGCCAAGGAAAAAGAGTAATCTATGATGCTGAGCATTGGTTTGATGGTTATTTCCATAACCCCCAATATGCCATCTCTACCCTCCAGGCAGCTCAGCAAGCTGGAGCTCAATGGCTGGTTCTCTGTGATACCAATGGTGGTACTTTACCAGCCCAGATCACTCAAAGCATCAAACAACTGCGCGAGCAATTAGGAGACTCTCTTGCTCTGGGAATCCATACCCATAATGATTCAGGTTTAGCTGTGGCTAACGCTCTAGCAGGGGTTTTAGAAGGAGTAGAGATGATCCAGGGAACTATCAATGGCTATGGTGAGCGCTGCGGAAATGCCAATCTCTGTACATTGATTCCTAACCTTCAGCTCAAGATGGGCTATTATTGCCTAGAAGATAGACAGTTGGCTCAATTATCTCCCAATAGTCACTTAATTTCTGAGATAGTGAACCTGGCACCTGATGATCATGCGCCTTTTGTAGGTAGTTCTGCTTTTGCGCATAAAGGTGGTATTCATGTTTCGGCGGTTCAGAAAAATCCAATTACTTATGAGCATATTGACCTAAACAAAGTAGGCAATAAAAGAAAAATTGTAATTTCCGAGCAAGCAGGGATCAGCAATATATTATCTAAAGCTCGGACTTTTGGACTTACCTTAGAAAAAGAAGATAAAGCAGCTCGTATAATTTTAGAGAGACTCAAACTTCTTGAGAGCCAAGGTTATCAATTTGAAGCAGCTGAAGCCAGCTTTGAGCTATTGATGCTTGATGCTCTGGGAAAAAGAAAAGAGCTCTTCGAGTTAAAAGGATTTCAGATACATTGTGACCTATTGACTCCATCGAGCAGATCTTTGGCCACTATCAAGCTTTCTGTCAATGGCAAAGATATCCTAGAAGTTGGAGAAGGCAATGGACCAGTTTCTGCTCTAGATCAGGCATTGCGTAAAGCTCTTTTAGCGTTTTATCCATCTTTAGCTGAATTTTATTTAACAGACTACAAAGTCAGAATTCTCGATAGTGGATCTGGAACTGATGCTAAGACCAGAGTTCTGGTTGAATCAAGTAACCGAAGGCAGCGATGGAGTACTGTTGGGGTCTCAGCTAATATTCTGGAGGCTTCTTATAAAGCAACAGTTGAAGCTGTAGAATATGGACTGTTGCTCAATGATCGCAATACATTCTAACCTTAATCAGAAAAAATAGTATATTATAAGCACAGATTATTATTTTATCTGGGGATTTTATGCGCGAAAATAATAAGTACAAAGTTGGTAATATTAGACCCAGTCAGCTCCTATTTACCTATGGTATTGGCGCAATAGCTGAATTGCCCCAGCTTTCTGTTTTGGTTATGGGACTGGATCAATGGCTAATTGACGATTCACAAGTGCTATATGAACCTAGGTTATTGGCTGCGGTGAAAAATAGGCTAGGCAATCAGGTTACAAGTCTTCGCAGGCCGCCAATAGTTCCTAGTGAGGGAGGGGAGAATGTCAATCCTTTTGTGGGAGTCCCAGTAGCGCCTTTTCCTAGCTGGATGGTTTGTTCTCGTTGCCGTCTGCTAGCTCCTCTAGAATCAGGATTATTTAAGATCAAATCGAATCCATTTCGTCTCAATGATATTTGTTATGTACATGCTAATTGCCAAGGTTCACCTAAGTATAAAAGAGAACCAGCAGCAATTCCTGCTCGCTTTTTAGTAGCCTGTAGTCAGGGACATCTGGATGATTTTCCCTGGCTCTATTTTGTCCATCGGGGCAATAGTGAATGCACAGGTCCTTTAAAGTTTGAAGAATATGGCTCTTCTGGCTCAACGACAGAAATCAGTGTTAAATGCACTAAGTGCGCTGACTTGTCACCCCGTATCCTCTCTGATGCTTTTGGTGAATCTGGAAAAACCCATATGCCCCGATGCCGTGCTAGGAATCCTCATCTAAATGACTTTGATGAGAAATGCTCAGAACAAATGAGCACTATGTTACTTGGCGCTTCTAATAGCTGGTTTCCACTAACTCTCTCTGTTCTCTCTTTGCCGGAGAATTCTTCTGAGCTTGAGCAACTAGTTAAGCAGTTTTGGTCTGATCTAAGTGAAATTTCAAGCATAGAAGAGCTCAAGAGTATGTCTCGTATCTTTGCCAAAAGTGATCTTAAACCTCTAGCTAAATATCCAACTGAAGAGATATGGCAGATTATTCTCAACAAAAAAGACAATAGTCAACAACCAGAACTCGAACAAAAGAAAATAGATCTCAAAAGTCCTGAATGGGAAGTTTTTTCACAAGCCAATGTGAATTTAAATAATGAGAATTTTCGCCTTCGTCCTATAGAACCGCCTGCCGGCTTTACTAAATATTTCAGTCAAATTGTCTTGGTAGAAAAACTACGGGAGTTCATGTCTCTAGTTGGCTTTAGCCGAATTCAATCTTCTGGAGATTTTGGAGATGAGATTGAATCTGAGGAAATTACAATAGTCCCACTAAGCAGTAATCCTCCGCAATGGGTCCCTAGCTGTGAAACCAGAGGAGAGGGTATTTTTATCCAATTTAATGAATCTACTATACAAGCTTGGGAAGATAGCCAAGATCTGCGCAATAAAGCCAGCAAGGTTAAATTGGCTTATGGTGATTGGCTCAGTCGTCGCAATCTAAATCCCAATAAGTCTCTTACCCCAAGTATGAGGTATCTGCTGCTCCATTCCCTCTCGCATGCTCTGATTCGTCAGTTTTCTATTGCCTGCGGTTATAGTAGTGCCAGTTTACGAGAGAGAATCTATTCCAAAAAACCGGATCAAGAAGGCGGACCACAAGCTGGTATTTTGATCTATACAGCGGCTTCTGATAGTGAAGGAACTATGGGAGGTTTAGTTAGCTTAGGAGAACCTACTACCCTTGGCTATCATATCTCTCAAGCTCTTGAACAGGTCAAACTCTGCGCCTCGGATCCTCTTTGCGCTGAACATGATGCCAATTCCCAAGATGGTAGTCTGCATTGGGCTGCTTGTCATTCCTGTCTGTTTACCCCAGAGACTTCCTGTGAAAAGGGCAATAAATTTCTCGATCGTAGCTTGTTGGTTAAAACTCTTGCCAATAGCGATCTGGCTTTTTTTGAATAGGATTACAATGTACTTGAATCTAAACTTTTTGCTTCACTAGGAGTCAAATGTAAGCCACATTCTTGTTTGATTCCCTTGAAACGAGTATCTCTTTCATCAGTATCATCAGCCATCAAAGGCCGGCTCGAATGCCAGTCTCCCACAGTTACATAGCCCAAGTCAAAATAAGGATGATAAGGCAAGTTATGTTGATTTAGGTACTGGTAGATATCGCGAGAATGCCAGTTCAAAATAGGATGCACTTTGTAGAATTCACCTTGTTTGGCTATTGTAGAAAGTTCATGGCGATGACTAGTCTGTGAGCGCCTTAGCCCTGCTAACCAAGCGGTCGCCTTGAGCTCACTTAGAGCTCTCTGCATTGGTTCAACCTTGCGAATTTGGTCGTAGCGATTGAGCGATTCGACATCCTCTCTATCCCAGAGCTTGCCATAGAGAGCTTCCATTCTGGCAGGACTCAAAGGAGATTGGTATACTTTTAGGTTGAGGTTCAATCTTTGGCTAAGCTGCTGAGCAAAGGTATAGGTCTCTGCTGGTAAATAGCCTGTATCGATCCAGATAACCGGGATATTGGGTATGATGCTAGTTACTAAATGGAGCATCACAGCAGATTGTATTCCAAAGCTAGTGCTTAAAACCAATCCTTCTTGAAAGGAATCATATGCCCAGTTGATTATCTCTGGGGCAGTTTTATTTTCTAATTGAGCATTGATGGAATCCAACTCTAGAGTTGTACCAGACTGGGATAATTTATTTGGGTAGTTTTCCATCAGATCTGGCTTTGACATAATTTACTGGTTAAAATTATCCTGCTTTTTAAACATTCTAAAACTATTTTTCTCTATTCAGCTAGAGTGATGACCGCCTAAATAGAGAGCTGCAACCTTAGGATCATTGAGAAGTTCAGATCCTTTTCCTTGGTAGCGATCACGTCCGCTTTCTAGAACATATCCCCTATCTGCCATTAATAGAGCTTTTTTGGCGTTTTGCTCAACTAGAAGAATCGAGGTTCCGCTTTGGTTAATCGCCTTGATCTGGGCAAATACATCTCCTACCAAGATAGGGGATAGAGCTGCTGAAGGCTCATCTAATAAGAGCAAATCAGGCTTCAACATCAAAGCTCTGCCCATAGCTAACATTTGTCTTTCTCCACCAGAGAGGGTACCTGCCTTTTGGCGTCGCCGCTGGGCTAAACGCGGAAACATATTAAAAATAACCTCTTTTTCACTTGTGATTGAACCGTTTGTGAGGAAAGCTCCCATTTCTAGATTTTCTTCAATTGTTAGAGAAGGAAAGACATTGGCAATTTGAGGTACATAGCCTAATCCTTGCTGTACAATTTTTTCTGACTTAAGTCCTACTAAGGTTTTCCCTTTAAAGTTGATGGTACCTTGATTGGGAGTTAGCAATCCAAAAATAGTTTTTAGAAGTGTTGATTTTCCGCAACCATTGGGGCCTATGACAACTACCAACTCTCCTGGAGCTATTGTCAAACTCACACCCTGGAGAATATTGAGATCCTTGATATAACCTGCATAGACATCCTGAATTTCTAATAAGTTATCCATCCTTATTGAGGTGTTTTTTGCAAATCCGGTTTTTCCTGATCTAGTATAGCTCCTTCAACTGGACAGACTTGAAGGCATATCCCACAATCAATACAGGTAGCAAAATCAATCCAGTACCACTGCGTTCCCTTTATATTTCTTCCAGGACCTGGATGAATACAGGCAACCGGGCAAGCATCAAGGCAATCTGCCACCCCTTCACAAATTTCGGTCACTATAGTATGTGGCACTTTTTCCTCTCAATTAACTCAATTATTATAAAGATATTATGAAGCTGCCAGACGTTTACTGAGAGCTTCTTTTCTTTTGCGAGCGATTTTGTTGCTCTGATCATATTTTAAAGTCTCTTCGTAGGTTTCTATAGCTTTTGTGATCATCTGCTTTTTTTCGTAGGTGTTAGCTAGGTTGTTCAAAGCTACGACATAGTCAGGATATAGTTTAATGGCATCTTTATAATTGCGAATAGAAAGATCATATTGCTCTTGAGCAAAATAAGAAAACCCCAAAGCATTGTAGATCAGGGCTTTATTTTCAGGCTCAGTCTCACTTTCATTCAGTTTGAGGGCTTTTTGAAATAAGGCTATTGCTTGGACATAGAGCTTTTTATCTAGATAAAGACTACCTAGTTCATAGGCATCTTTGGCTGTTGCTTTGTTTTGTTTTAATAAATTTTGCAACCGTGTGATCGTTTTTTCCTGGCGAACAGTTTTAAATACTTGCTGAATTAGAAAAACTGCTACACCCAAAAGCAGTACTAATAGGACAAAAAGATAGACAACTGGAAGGTTTTCTTGCATATTTAGGGTAATCCCCAGTAAGTTAGACGTTGTTTTAACCAGCCGGACTGTTTGGCCGATTGGATCACTTTTGCGACCCTCTTTTGTAGTTCATTGTAGGCTATTCCCTTAGGCAGAGCTATAGCCAAGGGAGCTACTGAAAGCCTTTGCTCTAAAAGATGATAGCTGGGATGATCAGATCTCCAGCCTACTAGGATACTACGATCTGCTACCATTGCATCTACCTGTTTGGATTCCAGCTTTTCAAAACCCTCTAGGTAAGATTGCACTTCAACTAGTTTGATATCTTTACTTAAATAAAATTTAAGAGCAGCTATTGCACTAGATCCTCTTAAGACGGCTATCTTCTTTTCTAGCAGATCTGAGAGTTTTTTAACTACAGGGTCACTGGTGATGATTCCCGTACCATCTAAATAGTAATAGTCAGTGAAGTTCACCAAGCGAGAGCGGGACTGGTTAATAGTTAAATCTGCTATTAATAAATCTACTTTATCTTCTAGAAGCGCCTTGAGACGATCTTGGTTGAGTAAGGGATAGAACTCAATCGCCTCTGATGAGCCAAGAATTTCTCTGGCTATTTCTCTGGCTAGATCTATTTCTAGTCCCACTAATTGACCTTGGCTGTTGTAAAAACCAAGTGGAGCTAGATTATCTTTAACTCCAACTCTCAATTTACCCCTTGCTTGAATTTCTTTGAGAGTGCCCGCTAGAGAACTAGTAACTCCAAAGCAAAGACATAGTATTAGCGTGGCAACCGAGCGGGTTAACATTTAAACTAATTCACCAGTCAGGCTAAAGGGGCGAGTTGCAGTTATCCTGACAGAGACGACTTTACCCTTGAGCTGGTTGATATCCCCAGCAAAGAAGGTAAGACGGTTACCGTCAGTTCTACCCATAACTTGACTGGGATCTTTAAGATTGACTTGCTCTACTAGAACTTTTTCGATTTTACCTAGACGAAGTTGAGATCTTTGGGCCGCTTTGGTATTGATCAGATGATTAATTCTTTGCAATCGATCGCTTTTTACTTCAAAAGAGAGTTGATCTGACCAATGAGCAGCAGGAGTTCCCGGTCTTGGGGAATAAGCGGCGCTATTGAGCTGATCAAAGCCTATTTCTTCTGCCAGTTTGAGGCTATTTTGAAATTGCTGCTCA
>Ga0194059_1000200_pt1 | contig 29840 bp, 24 predicted proteins | sample SepL6211m_MetaG_FD_163426 | JGI IMG/M metagenome (GOLD analysis project Ga0194059, IMG submission 163426) | Anoxic zone freshwater microbial communities from boreal shield lake in IISD Experimental Lakes Area, Ontario, Canada - Sep2016-L626-11m | ecosystem: Environmental > Aquatic > Freshwater >...
GTTTTTGTTGTGACGCTTGAAGATGTGTTCGGACATTGCTGTTAGACAGCAAGTTAAACTAACGCACTAAGTTTAGCAAGGGAAGGTGCCTCCCCGACGCAAGCGTCGGAGAATTCGTTGATTAATTTTAAATTTTTATTTTATATAAACCTCTGCCCTGGATTCGGAGCAGCCTGATTTATAACTCTTCCTAGCACGGTACCCAGAGCTAAACCTAAACCAACTGGCCATGCAATGGATCCGAGAGTTGGCAACATTAGAGCATTAAATGCCGCAGACCCTAACCCCCCAGCAACTATTACTCCATCTTTAACTGCAGAGCCACGAGTGTGCATCCAATCTGGAACAGGCCCAAACCTTGCCGGCCATACAGATGTAGCCCAAGTGTTACTACCAGGGTTTGTATAATTAGCAGGGTTTCTTAAATCAATTCCTGGTCTATCGTTTGTAGGGTTTCTAAAATCGTCTGCTCCATAAACATACCTTGCCTGTAAAGTTCCCAGACCTAACATTCCAGCAAGCAACCATATCCACGAATTATCTCCGGGTTTAGCTTGAATCAAATCCTTGGTCTTGCCGATATGTTCTGTTAAAATTCTATCAGCCTGTTCTTTTGTAATATTTTCACCCAATGCATTTAAATCTCTCACGGTCAGTAAGGTTTGTTGAATTAACTTTTGTTGGTTTTCATCACTGATGTTGTTTTGTTTAACCATTTCAACAAGATTTTTGGAAAGAGTCTCAAATTCAGAACTTTTATCAAATCCAGGAATAATTTTTTCTGCCTCAATCCATTCATCCATTGTTTTAGGTGGGTTTTTAATTAAAATATTATTTACCTCTACTCCACTAATTTTTCGGTCTCGCACAGCATCTTTTAATGCCTTAATGTCTGATCGATCTTTAGAAGTATCGCCAAAGTTTAAATCAGCCTTCTTATCCCCAGGATTAAGTAGTGAATCTGGCTTGTTATCTGGGTTTGTATCTCCGCCATCACCAGGTGTATCAGTTGAAACTTTTCTTGGTGGTGGTAAATTGTTTTGGGTTGAATCTCCTTCGATATCAGGGTTGATTACAACTTTGCCTAGTGGGTTTTTAGCATCTCCAATCGTAATCTTAACCCTATTAAGCAACGGCTTATTATCAGCTCCAATTTGTACACCTTTGCTATCTTTTACAGGCACATCAAATTCATACACCGAGCCTTTAACCGCAGGTTTTGAACCAGGGAAAAAGTAAACATCACCATTTGGTTGGACTACAATTTTGGCAGTTGGGTCATACATTAACGGATTCTTTGGGTCTAGAGTAGGAGAGACACTAATCGCATCTTTTGAAACTAAGCTGTAGCCACTGTCATTGGTAAAAATATTACCTTCTGGGACTGCATCGCCGCTAACAGCTGTATCATAACTTATTGGGTAGTCGTCCTCGTGTGTTAGACCAGTAGGATTATTTGGAGTCAATGGCTGTACTGGTTGCAAAGTCCTAGGATCTAAAACAGTTCCATTTGGAATAAGCCGCCGTGTACCATCTGGATCTACAATAAAGACATCGCCACCCTTTACAGTAATATTTCCGCTATTTCCAGAATTTACTAGGGAGGTATTAGCATTGTTTGGGGTGATTGTAGCTTGCTGATTTTCTGGCCCTACTTTCATTCCTGTACTTGGTAAATCAGTTTGAGTGTTTGGCTGAAATGGAAGCTCGCCCTGTGGAAGATTTCTTATTTGTGCATTATCAAGTGGTCTAGGCAGTATTCTGTTTGGATCGTTTTCAACCCTTGGTCGTCCACTAAAGTCTTGTCCGTCAGTTGATCCAGGAACGCTTGGTCTTGCAGCTACGCCAGGTGCATTTAGTCTACTACCATAAGGGTTGTACTCACTCATGGTTGTAGGTGAATTTGGATCGTAAACCAAACCTTCTTCAGCCCTAAAAGCTTTTATAACTTGTTCTGCGTTAAGTTCTCCCTGTCTGAATACTTGAGAAAAAGGAGAAACATCTTTGATAATATAAACGTCAGCAGGAGTTTTTCCTTCCTGGGTAAAGAAGGCTATTATTTGATCTTTTTGAGGAATTTCTGGATGCTGTTTTGCAAAAGCGTCAAAAGTCAATTGTTTACCGTTAATTTGAATTGCAAAGTTTTGTTCGTTTGCTTCTAGGTATTTAGCATAGCCATCATATTGACTATTAGCCATCTTCATCAAATTCTCATTCGAAGGAGTCCCATTTGTGTAACCTATATCATGAGCATTTCGAGCCGCCATAAAGGCCTTAAGTTTTTCAGCAGGAGTAAGTTCAGTAGAACTTTGATTAACCGCTTTCAGGTAATCTGCCCTGATCTTGTCTTCTCCAACAAAATGATTATCACCAAAAAGTTTTTCACCAATTTTCAATCTTTCAACGTATCGTGGTGCGATCTCAGTTGGAGATGCTGACTCAAGAGGTGCTGGAGCTGATCTTCGTGGAATTGATGGTTCAGTCTCTCCAGGCAAAATTGGGTTCTGAGCTCCTGGAGCAGGTTGAGGTTTTGCAATTTCAGGACCAACAAAAACTTCTTTTAAAGCTTTAATATTGGAATCTGCTGAAATACTAGACTGCTTTGTTTCTATATCATTTAGTCTGGCCAATAGTTTATTTGCTTCATCAGAAGACAGCACCTTTATATTTGGGCTGGGATTGGGATTGGTTTGAACTGCTTGCTCAAAGTCGCTTACAAGTGAATTTAAATCAGCTCTAACAGGCTTATTAACCACATAGTTAGAAAAATTTTGTAATGATTTATAATTTGTGACGGGTAAATTGGTTTTTGCTCCTGGTGCTTGAGTTTCCACCACCCCATTAACGGTCTTTGGCTCATAAACCAAGGTCTCATTTCCATCAATTCCTGCAACCAACTTTGCTTCACCCTTACCTTCAGCAATATTCTGGAAAAACTTACCCAATTCATTTACTTGGCCTCCTTTTGCAGGTGCGTCTTTGAGATAAAGACTGTATCTGCTAAGAATATCAACTGCCTCTTCTTTAGAAACCACTTTATCTACCCCAATAGTTCTTTTTATTTCCTGAATAAAGCCACTTCCATCCTCACCAACCGCTGGCTCAGCTCCAACTTGCTGCAAGTCTTCTAATTTTAAGGTTGCAGTTCCTGGTCGATTCCAAAAGAGACCATTGCCTTGTTGTACTCGTTGAACTGCATTAGTAGTAGCAGGTACAGTTGAAGCAGACTGATACAACCTAACTCCAGGCTCTTTATTCAAAAGACTCAAGTCACTATCGGAAATATTTGTATGTACATCAGCTACGATCAAGCTGCCATCGCCATGGCGACCAACTACACTAACCTGCCTAGAAATACCATCAATTTCAACTTTAAAGACCTTACCAGACTCCCCGGCAGTTATATTTGCATTTTCACCACCAATACCTCCCAATACACCACCTTTACGGAAGTTTAAACCTTCCCCGAATAAAAGCTTATCATCTGCCTTAATACTGTATACGCCTGGTATTTTGTGACCACTCTTGGAAACAAATTCATTTACAGGATTATTTGCATCAAGAGGTAGTGTATCAACTGTATTGGTAATAGCATGTTCTACTTGATTTGGACTTGGATTAAAGTCTGCATGATCTTTTGGAACATAAATTTTCAGGTCACCATAGCCTTGTTGCTTAGCAGGTACAAAACCATCTGGGATTTTTTCAACATGGCTCGAAGCCATTATAAAGTCAGGTTTCCCGTCACCATTAACATCACCAGGAATGTAATGAGCATCTTTACCAAAAATACCTCCCATAGCACCCTTAATATTACCACCGCCAAAAAGTACATCTCTAAGTACAAAACCAGCTCCTGCAGCTCCTACACCTGCACCAACTCCTAGCAAAATTCTTGCTGTCCTACCCTCCTTAGCCTTTTCATCACTCTGTGAACGTAAACTTCCGTTAATTATTGAAGAATCTAAACTTACTTTTTCACTTGTGATTTTTTGTACCTGTGCAGAAACGATACTTTCTGTCGCACCTCCAACCTTACCTTGGCTTTTAAGATTATAAAGTAAAGAGTTTAAAGTCAGTAATGCGTTTTCTGTTCTTCCATCAAGTTGTTTGCCATAATTACCCACGATTGAAGCACTCCAAGCCGTTAAACTATCTACTTCGCTTTGGCTTATTGTCTCGCCTTCTGTTTCTAAAATATAATTAAGCCTACCGAAAATACTTGGAGACTCTCTATCTGCTTGGACATTATCAGGATCAGCAGCCCCTTCAGACAGGACTTGATTTAAATCTCTAAGCTTGCCTCTTACAGCATTATCAAACTCAGTATTACCTCTATTACTTTCTTCTAAAGAAGTAGTAGCCAAACCACGAGCTGCAGCAATAGGCATCGCAATAGCAGCAGCAACTGCAGGACCGCCCACTAATGCAGTTATACCGGCAATAGGCATTAAAGCAGCTCTTAAAGCGTATTTGTTTATTACATGCTCTCTATTAGTCTTTGCACCATAATAATTTGATGTAACTTCTTGCAAATGATCTCCAGAGTCTTCTACCTTTTTGCTGTGACTTTCATAATTTAGCCTCAAGTCCTCCAAGACCTTGGTTATTTTAGCCCTTGTTTCAGGGGATAGTTTATCAAGATTTTTTAAATCACCCGCCAAACTTGATTTAATAAACTCTACGTCAGCATTATAACACTCTGCAACGCTATGGTTTTCATTGCCAAATTCTTTGTTTGTGTTTTGTAAAGCCTGTCTTAAATCCAAAGCGACTGTACCATTTTTAATATCTCTACCAGCAGTATTTATAGCCTGTCCAATACCCTTTCTCAGGGAAGTGAAAAATTTTCCAGCATCTTTCAGAAATTTCTTTGGCCCAGTCAAACCTTCGCTAGAATTAATTTTGTCTGCGGCAATTATACCTCTAATTTCGGATATGGCCTTGCTTGAACCATTTACAGACAAGTCTAATTTTGCTTGTGTACCAATATTTTTATCACTCAACTTAAAATCTGACTCAAGCGCTTTGGCAAATGGATCTGAACTATCAGGCTGGTTTTTTATTTGTTTTAGTTCATTACCGTTTTTATCAAAACCATGTCGTCTTAAAAATTCTATGTCTGCTGCAGTTTTTACATCCTCATTTGGAGAATCCAACATTATTTCTAATACCTCAATCGCTACGTCCTGAATACCTTTGAGGTAAATTGCATTAAAATCTTCTTTTGATAACTGTCGACTTAGTAGTTCTTTTAGAGCATCTGGGTCATCTAGCTCAATACCATAAGCCAATGCCAGATCGGTTGAATCTGCGCCAAATTTATTCTTGGCTTCAGATCGATTCTTGAGTAGTTTTTTATTTACTAAATTCCGCAAGTCTACTTTTGCCTTCATCACATTCTTATTTTTTCTAGCTTGATTAATAGATACTGAATCGTTAGAAGATTTCTGATAACTACTTTCTAAATCTGATCTAATACCTATAGATTTGTCGGCGCTTTTTGAGCTTCTTTCACTGATTGTATCAAATGTCGATGGCATATAATTAATTTTTATATTTCTAATTTTAAGTTATTGGATTTTGCTACTACTTTTGAGGCGAATACTAGTCCATTATCGAGTGCCTGGGCTATATCGTCATTACTTGCTACCAGGATTGAAATTAAATTTTGTACATCTTCATCCCTACCCTCTTGAAGCAGTTCATCAAATCTTATTTTCACATCATCAGGGATTATTGAGTACATTGCCTGCATACTAAAATCAGCAATATAATCCATAGCTGTAACAAACTCATCAGGCCCTAATTTCATTTTCAGGATACTGACATATTTCCCGCTAGGAAAGGATTCTAAGTTGATTGCTGTTTGATATGCTGATAGCAATTTTTGTTTGTTTGGTTGTGATTGACTCACAGAGTTTGGCATAATTCTAGAAATTATTTTGTTAACTTTAATCAGTATACCACATAAAAACCCTTTTTACAAATATTTTATTCTAAAACACCAAAAATCCCCCAAAATTGGGGGAGGTATAAATTCAAATTAAACAGGGTTTACTTAATTCCCCATCTGGCAATTACATCTTCAGCTAAGTCGATGGTTAAGCTTTCTAGGTTATTATCTTTGTCCTCTACTCTGTTGATATAATCCAAAGTGATTAAACCGTGAAGAGTAGCCCAGACAAACTTGGTTTCTTTCCATGGATTGTTGATTTTAGCTTTTTTATCACTGGTTATTCCGTTAACTATATCGTACACATAGTTAAACAGTTTTGAACCTTCCTGAGGATCACCTTCGGTAAAAGAAGAAACTCCAGTTAGGCCATACATCGCCTGATAGAAGGCTTTTTTAGTTTGAGAAAAGTGCACGTAAGTCAAAAACATTTCGGCAATAAGTTGCTTGGTGTCTTTCTGAAATTTTGTGTACACTTCCTCCAGCTCGATTTGAAGCTGAGCAAAACCTCTGTCGGCAATATTGCTAATGATTTCTTCCTTAGATTTGAAATAAGTGTAAATAACTGGTAAAGTGTATTCAATTTCATCAGCTATACGCCTCATTGTAACGTCGTCCCAGCCACCCTTTGCAGCAATTTTTTCTGCAGCCTTTAATATTGATTCGCGTAGTTTGACTTTGTGTCTCTCACGCCTTTCTTTTGCACCCATAATAAATGATAAAAATTAATAAGTACATTATTACTTAACAAAATTACAGTTACGTCAAGAAAGAATCTCTATTTTGGCTCCCAGAGCATTCAATCTTTCAGCAATTTCCTCATATCCTCGCTTAATAGAGTATACGTTACGGAGTATTGAAACACCGGGAGCAGCTAACATAGCTATTAATATTATCATAGCAGGACGAAGTGCGGGTGGGCACACAACTTGAGCCGGAGTAAATTCTACAGGACCTTCGACAAACACTCTATGGGGGTCTGCCAGGATTATGTTTGCTCCAAGCTTATTTAACTCCATGAAGTAAATTGCCCGGTTTTCGTAAACCCAATCATGGATCAAAGTTGTCCCCTTGGCCTTGCAAGCAATTGGCACGAAAAATGGTAAATTATCAATATTTATATCTGGATAAGCTCCGCAGGTAATCTTTTCGTGAAAGGCTTTTAGTTTTGAAGGGTATGTAGTTATATCAACCAAACTGGTAAAGCCATTTTTAGATTTGTAAACCTTGGTTCGTGTATACTTAAAACCCATCTTTTCGAGCCTTAGTAGTTCAATTTCCAAAAAATCTATCGGACAAGCTTTAATTGTAATTTTCGAATCTGTCACAATACTGCTGGCAATAAACATCATACTCTCAATTGGGTCTTCAGAATTATAATGTTCAATATCTGTGTTAATTTCTTCCACACCTTGCACGACCAAAGTTGATGTCCCTACCCCTTCGATTTTTACACCTAGTTTTTGCAGGAAAAAACAAACGTCTTGAACCATGTAATTGCTGGAGGCAAACTTTATGATCGTTTTACCTGGAATAAGCGCAGCTGTGATAAGTAAATTTTCAGTGGCGGTATCGCCTTTTTCAAACATTACAATCTGAGCTGGTTTTAGTTTTGTAGTTGAAATTGAATATGAGCTGTAGTTTACCTTTATTTTAATTCCAAATTTTTCGAGTCCAAAAAGATGAGCAGCAATACTTCTTTTGCCTAAATTACAACCCTTTGGTCCTGGTAGCTCAAATTTTTTAAGATAGTGTACCAGCGGCCCTAAAAACATTATAATTGAACGAGTTTTACCGGCGGCGATTTTATCTATGCCCTCTAAATCGAATTTTTCGGGTGGTATAATTTGCAAGGTATTTTTCTCAATCCAATCTATTTTAACACCTATTGAAAGCATAACTTCTATGATTCTTTTCACTTCTTCTATTCTAGGAATTCCGTGCAAAACGGTTTTGCCTCTATTTAAAAGACTGGCACATAATAGCCCCATAGCTCCATTTTTGCTAGAATTGGTGGTTACAGTTCCTGATAGTTTATGCCCCCCCTCAACTTTAAAATCGATGTAGTTATCCATAATTTTAAATGTCTAACAGTTGTATAGAGTAACGTCAACTATCATAAGTTAATCACCTTTCAAGAAGACCAACAAGCAAAGTTTTCCCCTGATAAGGGGAATGTCACGAAGTGACAAAGGGTTTGGTATTTAGCAAAAAATTTAGATTAGCTTTTAGTTTTAACAACAAACCCCTCTGGTCTACGACCATCTCCCCTTCGTGCCCCAAAGGTCAGCTGGAACAAGTTCAGCTTGCACTTGAAACTTATCAGGGGAGCACTCTAGAAAAGATTTCAAACAATTCCATTTGACTAGCTTACTTCTTTGCATAAATATCTTTAAAGATTATGTTTAAAAGGGCTTTTTTAGAGGGTGTAAAGAATATCGTTCGTTCATTTTGGCTGGCTGCTACTGCAGTTACCGTTTTGACAGTAAGTTTAGCATCAGTAACTTTAGTTGCAACCCTGAGTACAGTTGTTGGTTATGCTGTTAGAAATCTTGATAACCTTATAAGTATTCCAGCCTTCGTTCAGGAAAGCGTTAGCGATGATCAAATACCGGGACTAACCAATAAATTACAGACAATACCAGATGTTAAAAGCGTTAAATATTATGATAAAGAAGCAGCAAATCAGGCTCTTAGAGAAGGCGTAACTTCGGTGAATTTAGACTTTGCAAAAAGCCAAGTAGAAAGTGATAAAAATTTAGTTTTTAGATTTTACTTAATAACTCCAAAGAATTCTGAAAGTTATGGTAAAATTATAGAAACTTTAAAAGGTGTTGATTTTCAGGATTACTGGAAACAAAAAGATGTAGTTGGCGATGTCAAATTCATCGATAACTTAATATCTTTTAATAGCTGGGTGAGAATTATCGGCGTTGTTTTAATTCTAATTTTTGCCCTAATTTCTATATTGGTAATGTCCAATATTATCAGAATTACAATCTACAGTCATAAAGATGAAATCGAAATAATGAGGCTTGTAGGTGCTACAAATGGTTATATTCGAGCACCTTTTATAGCTGAAGGAATTTTGTTTAATTTAATTTCTGCATTTATTGTGTCTTTAGTCTTTGTACCAGGGTTTAACATCATTTTACCTAATGTTGCAAACTGGATTAATGGTGCTAATGTTTCAGCAAATGCTGGAGCCGGACAACTTATGTTGCAAACATATGGTATTTTCGGGGCAACCCTGGTTGGAGGTTTGGTTGTTGGTGGGCTTACTTCATACTTTGCTACTCAGCGATATTTAAAACTCTAGTTACTCTAGCACTTTATCAATGACAGCCCCAGCAAGCATTATATCTGAATTATAAATTACAATACTTTGACCTGCTGCAATTGCTCTAACCGGTCGATTAAAAGTAATTTCCAAAGAACCATCTTTTTGCTCCAGACTGCAGGCTTCTGCTGCTTGTCTATACCTAATTTGAGCACTAAGAGTATTAGTTTTTACGTTATCGTAGTCAACAAAAAAGTTTGCATCAATTAAAGAAATTTTTGTCCCATATAAAAGTTTTTCTTCATCCTGATGAGCAACAATAACTTCGTTTTTTGCAATATCAATCTTGCTCACAAACCAAGGACCTCCCGACAAACCAAGCTTCCCCCTTTGACCAATTGTATATAGGTGACTACCCTGATGTTTACCTAAAATATTGCCAACTGAATTTACAATATCGCCATCCTTTTGACCGATTGCTTCTAGTAGCAACTGTCTTAAAGGGGTCTGGCCTACAAAACACAAACCCTGTGAATCTTTTTTAGAAGCTGTGATTAAATTTTTTTCTTGAGCGTACTGTCTGACTTCAGCCTTGGATTCAAATTCACCAACAGGAAATAAAATATGATCCAGCTGTTCTCTTTTTATTTTCCACAAAAAATAACTTTGATCCTTATTACCATCCTTACTTCTGGCTATTAACTTTTGATGCCCTGCGATAATTCTGGCATAGTGTCCTGTAGCTACAAAATCAACACCCTTTTCAATAGCTTTTTGATAAAAAATTCCAAACTTTATTACTGAGTTGCACATCACATCAGGATTTGGGGTACGGCCGATACGGTATTCGTTTATCATGTATTCAACAACTTTTTGTCTGTACTTGAGCTGAAAGTCCCAAACCTGAAACGGAATATTTAATCTTTTAGCAACAGCCTTTGCATCCTCCACGTCATCCTCCCAATTGCAGGCGTATAAATCCTGAGACAGGCCTAATTTATCAAGCTGATCTTTAGACCAGCATTTCATATACACTCCACTAACGTCATAGCCTTGCTCGATTAGGATTGAAGCAGCTACCGAGGAATCAACACCTCCAGACATCATCACAAAAACTTTTTTGCTCACATCCAATTATTAGCCTCAGAATTGATCTTTGGTCAAACTGCAGGTTTGAGTGCTGGTCTTCTATTTACTTCAACTTTTTGTCTGGAAATGTTTAAAAGTATACCCACAGCTAAAAGGTTAATCATCATCGACGAGCCTCCTTGTGAAACAAAAGGCAATGGTATCCCTTTAAGCGGTAAAAGTCCTAGATTACCAGAAATATTTATTACTGCCTGTGCCACAATCCACACCCCAATTCCGGTTGCCAAAGATCTACCCCCACTATCTGGAGCCTCATTGGCAATTTTCAAAGCCCGCCACAAAAACACCCCGTACAGACTTAAAAAAGTTAAAGTTCCAAAGTATCCAGCTTCTTCTCCAATGATTGAAATAATTGCGTCTGTGCTTTGTTCAATTAAAATTCCTGATCGCTGTTTGAAGGTACTATTGCCGTAACCCTTACCCCACATTCCACCGCTCCTAATTGCGTTCTGCACGCCTTGAATTTGGGCTGCACTAGTGCTATTAGGATCAAAAAAGGCATTTACCCTTTCTGCACGATATTTTACCAGTGTTGAAGATGCAAGGGCTACTGCTAAAGCTAAAAAACCAATATAAAATATAATTTTAAAAGGAATTTTATTAGTCCACATGCTGGATAAAATAATTCCAATAATTAGAACTACCGTGCCTAAATCTGGTTGAATTAAAATTAGAAATGCTGATAAGACAAGCGAATATAAGGGTCTTTTCAGCGTCATCCACTTAACCGGGCTATTTTCGTTTAACCAAAAGGCGTTGGAAAAATATAATAAAATGGCAATCTTAGAAAATTCTGAGGGTTGAAAATTTGGAATAAACGGAAAGTCTATCCAACGAATCGCACCATTAGCAGTCACAGGTTTTACGGGTAAAAAACTCAGACCTTGTAAAAAATTAGTTTTGAAGGTGGCTGAATCAAGAGGCAGCATGCCCAGTGTTCTAAAATACAAAAAAATGGCAAATATACCTATAAAACCAAGTAGAATAAAATTAATCTTTAAGATCAGATCAGATTTCTTAAGTAAAAAATGATAATCAATTCTAGATAAAATAAAAGCACCAATGCCTCCAAGTCCAACACCCAACAGTAGCTGCTTGAAAAATTCTTTTTGATAATCTGCCTGAGTTCTTGTGGATAGCGAGCTGGCTAAAAAGGCCAACCCCAAAACACACATCAAACAAATACAGGCTACTAGCCACCAATCATAATTAAAAATAGTATTATTTCTATTAAAATTCCAATTACCTTTGGGTTTTAAAACTTTCACAGATTAGAAATCTGTCCTAAGACAATTCTCCTGTCAAGAATTGACAATTACAAAAGATAGAAAGAGTTTGTGTAAATTATCGATCACGTAATGACTCAAAAAGACGAAGTATCAAAATCATCAAGCTGGAAAAATGGACTGATTTCAGTGCTTGCCTTCACCACAGTATTTTTTGCTATAAGCAGCGGCTTTTTGGTCTTTGATAAACTCTACAAAGTTGGCCCTCAGAAAGAGGAGGCTAGCAGGCAAGAGATTTTAAAAATTATCCAAAAAGATGGACTTAAAGGATTACCTTCGGATCAAGATATAAAGGATGGCGAATTGAAAGGGTTGGTTTTAGCTCTAAAAGACCCATATAGCTCATTTTTACCAAAAAGTGAATCAAAAGCATTTCAAGACTCTTTAAATCAAGTTTATGCTGGAGTAGGTATTCGTTTTGAAGAGTCAAGTGATAAAATTGTTGTTGAAAGAACTTTTAAAGATAGCCCCGCTCAAAAGTCTGGAATTTTGGCCGGTGATATATTAACCGCAGTTAATGATGAAAAGGTGACGGATAAAAATTTAAACTATGTAGTTCCAAAAATCAAGGGTGAGATAGGCACCAGCATAAAACTTACAATGTTGAGAAATAGCGAGTCTAAAGATTTTCAAATGAAACGAGATAGGGTGGCCACAGATCTTATTTATCTAACTTTTAAAGACAATGTAGCAATTATTCAAATTACCTCTTTCGGTGAGGGATTGGACGCTAAAATGAAAGAAATTACCAAACAAATCCAGGATAAAAAAGAGGTTAACAAAATCATTATTGATTTAAGAGGTGATGGAGGTGGAATCTTGGATGAAGCAGTACAAGTAATATCTTATTTTGTTGAACCCTTAGTTGGCGTTTTACAAGAAAAAACTAAATCTACTACTACAGAAATAAGAAGCAATTTTAAAGATCAAAATCTGCAAAAATATCCAGTGGCAATCCTGGTCGACGGTAATACTGCCTCCGCCAGTGAAATCCTGGCTGGTAGTCTTAAAGATCTTAAAGGTAGCAAAATCATCGGCCAAAAAACTTTTGGTAAAGGCGTTGTCCAAAGAATCTACAACCTAGAAGATGGGGCTCAGTTAAAGCTAACTATATCCGAATGGCTTACCCCAAAAGGTACAGGTATTAATGGTGTGGGGATTTTGCCAGATATTGAAGCTAAACCAGATCAGGACGCACAAAACCTAGCTATTAATTATTTTAAAAACAATTAAATTTATAATTTTATGAACTTAGGTAGTTTAACAAAAGATGTAATCTGGTCTCTAATAATCGGCCTCAGTTTGGTCGTTCTTGTGTATGTGATTTACTGGTGGTATTTATTTCAAAATGGTGATAAAAAGTATTAATCTGGGTTTTACTATTTAATGTTCTGGAACCAGTAGAGGATTGGCATCCAAAATCTAAAGTCTGATTCAGAACTTGCACAATAATTGAGTATTGACATAATTGCCATACTGTTAGAACCTGCTGTAGAACATATCATGTTAATTATATGCAACAATTTCTAAACACAATCGCCCCATATTTGTTACCAGCTCAGGTTATTTGTTTAATCCTAGCAACAATTTTAATTCTGATGCAAAATCGAGGCTCAGGTCTATCAAGTTCCTTTGGAGGAAGTAATGAAATTTACTTAACTAGAAGAGGTATTGAAAAATGGGTAGTAAATTTTACAGTTATTTTATTAGTTCTTTTCGTGATTTTAAGGGTCTTAAGTCTTTATATTTAAGCTGGTTGGATCGGATTTTGAAGTAGTATAAATACAGACTATGAAATTTAGCTTTAGGGAATTAAAACAAGGATTAAACAATATTTATAAATTAATTAACGATTTCTTTAGAGATTCGTGGCCTATTAATTGGAATAATTTTACCAAACCTGAACTAATATTTAAAAGCTTAATCAAATCTCCCTACTGGCTCAGAGTTGGCTTAGGGGTTTTTACAATATCCCTTTTAATCTCCTTTAGTTTTTTAGGTATTGGCTCGTATCTAGTCTTAACAGTTGAAACAGCAAGTAACGGCGGTACAATTACAGAAGTAGTTGTAAATAGTAGTGTTCAAAGACTTAATCCAGTACTTGAAACAAGTAGTGAAGCAGAAAGAAAAATCACGAGCCTACTATTTCACCCTCTTTATAATGTTAAATATCCTGACTTTCTTAAAGAACCAGGTAAGAGCCCTGAAATAGAACCAGTTTTACTTAAAAAAGCTCCACAATGGCAAAATGATGATAAAGACACTTCTAACAATTATCGAGTCTTAAGATTTCAATTGCGAGATGATATTAAATGGTCTGACGGTAGCAGGATAACAGTTAACGATATAATTTATTCTTTTCAAAGACTGAAGGAGGTTGGTGGAAATCTTGATTTTAACAATATTTTTCAAAATTACGATCTAGATGAAGTACCAGGCTCAACAACGGAATTTACAATCCAACCAATAAAACCAGGGGTTGGTCCAAATCCACAACTTATTTACCTGGCTAATTTTAGGCCAATATCTGAAAATTTTTACCAAAGTGCTAAAAATGCAGATCTACGGTCAATATCAAATTTTAAATCTCTAAAGCCGGTAGTTTCGTCGGGATTTTACACCTTCCCTTTAAAGATTAGTGACCCTGATAGTGCTTCAAAAACTCAAATTGATAATCCAATTCAAAAAGACTTGGAAGACTACAGTGTTGTAGTTTTAAAAAAGAATACGATCCCCAACTTTAAAAAAGAATCTTATACAGACACTTATATTTTTAGACTTGCTAAAAAGCTGAAGGATGCTGGAGGGAGTAACACGTATTCACTAGAAAAATTTGCAAAAGACAAAAATTTAGATCTCTATTCAAGATTTATTTCACCCCAATCTGAATTTGATTCCAATAAAATTAAAGAAATAACTGGTTTGAACCAGATTATAGCTCCCACAAATACATACTTCAACTTGTTTTTGAACATGCAAGCAACTGGTGGTGGACTAGATGGATTTTTTATAAATCAAACTCTCAGAAATTATGTAATTTGTAATTTCATAGACTTTAACTTACCAGACTCAATCAAGAATAACGTTGAACCAATTGGAATTGAAAAAAGAATAATCCCCCTACAGTTTGGCGAAGACTTTAGTCCCGATTGCACCGATATTGAAGGTAAGCTTATATCTCTTAAAAATACCAACGGATCTAAAATTTACACAATTGAAAATGATACAAAATCAGAAATAAAAAGAGTTAAAATTTTCGGTACTGAACCAATTTTATCAATGCTTTTCTTGCAAGATTTTGCCGATTACAACCTAGCAATTCAAAATCAAATGTTAAAAATGGGTTTACCTGTTCAAGCTGTAAATATCAATCCTTCCCAGCTAGATGCCAAACTTACTGAAAAGCAATATCACCTAGCCTTTTTACCAATAAACCTAGTAAGTAGGAACCCTTACGCTATCTACGGTTTAACTGGTAGAAATCTCATAAATCTAGTTAAAAATGATCGTGCTAAAGGAATTGAAATAGAGGAGGCTTTAAAAAATTACTCCAATTCAAATTTTCAAAATACTGAAGCCAAAGCAAAATTAATCGACTTTTTCAAGAATCAATATACTGGTATTAACTTATTTAGAGGAAAGGAGGAGATCAATTATTCAAACCGAATTCACGATTTTCAAAAAGATTTCCCTGCTACTCTTAGCTTTGTGGAGGAAATTTACCACAACCTTCCTTTTTGGTATACTGATACTACACGAAAGCTTAGATTTTAAGCTCTAAAATTATATGTCCAATATTATTTTTCACTTTCACCCACACACCCTGGAAGAAAGCTTACCAGCTAGTTTTTCCAGTATTCGCCAAGAGATTACCTCCAAGCTAGAAAAATGCTTTGAGCAAAAAGCTTTTAAAATTAAAGAAATAAGTATCGGCCTAGAGCAAAATGTACACTTAGGAGCAGGTACTTACAAAGCTGAAATCAAAATAATTCCAGAGTCTAGTCAGGACGATTACATTTACAGCCTGGAAGGTAAGGAATACCTAGCAATAATTCGTGAAGTGGTAAACTCAGCTATTGAGTACGTCCATGATCAGAAAGAGAGGTTGGAGGATTAGTTTAAAATTAGCTTTAGCTGGTAATTGATTTGATTATCAGTAAAAGTTTTTTCACATTAAATACAGTTAGTTGAATCGTTCTTGAAAACCCATGTATCGAAACTCAGTTTTAATTCTGTAAATTACACCTTGCTGTCATCCTGAATTTATTTCAGGATCTAAAAAAACCTTAAACAAGAAAGGATTCCGAAACAAGTTCGGAATGACAGGCAGAGTTTAGTTAATTTTTTATTTGGTATTTGAGTTTGCAAAGCAACCTTGTCAGTGTCTAATTTTAACAAGGTTCGACCATCACAAGGCGATATTTATCTACTCGCTCACCTCAATCCCTAAATCTTTAAGCTGCCTTGGAGAAACTACGCTCGGAGCATTGGTCATCGGGTCAATTCCAGAACCATTCTTTGGAAATGGAATTACTTCGCGGATATTTGTTTCACCGGTTAAGATCATCAAAATCCTGTCTACTCCAGGAGCAAAGCCTGCATGATAGGGAGCTCCAAACTCATAGGCTTCAAGCATGTGTCCAAATTTGGCTCGAACTTCCTCCTCGGTATAACCTACTACTTCAAAACCTTTCAAAATTGATTCTGGGTTGTTGTTTCGTACTCCTCCACTGGAAATTTCGTAGCCGTTGCAAGTAATGTCGTACTGAATTGCCCTCAAGTCTAAAACTGTATTACTAGCTATCGCCTCATTTAAAGTCTCCAAGCTTGTCTTACCTGGTTTGGATTTCCAAACACCAAAAGGATTGTGGCAGAAATCAATTTTGCCAGTTTTGTCATCTTGTTCGTAGAAAGGAAAGTCACTGATCCAAGCAAACTTTAAAATGTTTTCATCAATTAGATTTAATTTTTCAGCGATATGCTTTCGAATCATATTTTGAGCTTTAAACACAATGTCTTTGTTTGGGTTAGCTAAAAATAGAACTAAATCACCAGTTTGAGTGTCAAAGAATTTAGCTAGTTCTGCTGTTTTTTCCTCTCCTAAAAACTTAAAAATTGGACTTTTAGCTCCGTCTTCGAAGTACTGAATATAAGCAATTCCTGGTAGACCAAAGCTGCGACCGATGTCTTGAATACGATCAAGGTCAGAACGTGAGAATTTATTAACCTGACCTTTTAAAACTAAAGCTTGTACGCGGCTGTTTTTATCCTCAGCAAGATCAGCAAAAACTTTAAATCCTGAATCTTTAAATAAAGGTTTAGAATCCACCCAGGCTAAATCGTAGCGTAAGTCTGGTTTATCCGAGCCATACATATTCATAGCTTGATCATAGGTTAACCTTGGGAATTCTTTATCTACTAATTTTTTATCAGTTAAGGTTGGATCAGTGAAATTATCCCACACGAACCTTTCAAACATCTTAAAAATATCTTCCTGACTAGCCCAAGCCATTTCCAGGTCAATTTGGTAAAAGTCACCTACAGCTCTATCGGCTCGAGGATCTTCATCTCGAAAACAAGGAGCAATTTGAAAATATTTATTAAAGCCGCCCACCATCAAAAGCTGTTTAAACTGTTGTGGAGCTTGAGGCAGGGCAAAAAACTTACCTGGATGGATTCTACTTGGCACCAAGTAATCACGTGCACCTTCAGGTGAAGAGTTGGCTAGAATTGGAGTCTGCACCTCGATAAAACCTTCTTTATCAAACCAGTTTCGGGTTTTTAAGATGAATTTGTGTCTTAGCCACATTAACTTTTTCAATTTCTCTCTTCTAAAGTCTAAAAATCTGTATTTCAATCTGGTTTCCTCCCCGGCTAAATTTTTATCTTCGGCGTGAATATCAAAAGGCAGCGTCTTGGCTTTGCTGACAATTTCTAATGATTCTATTTCAAGCTCAATTTCGCCTGTTGGTAGGTTTGGGTTTATAGTTTCTGGAGTTCGACTAACCAGATTTCCTGTAATTTTTAAAACATATTCGCTGTGGATGTTTTCAGTAAGCTTGAAAACTTCAGGATTTCGAGTAGGGTCAATTACACATTGTAATAAATCAGTTTCACTCCTTAGATCGATAAAAATCAACCCACCGTGATCTCGAATGGTGTGCACAAAACCACCAACTTCTAATTTTTGACCAATCTGAGATTTCCCCAATACCTTAAAGTTTGTTGTAAGCATAGTGTTTTAGATAACTTAGTTCTTAGAGTAATTTAGTTAATGCTAGGAATGTCAAACTTTGCTGTTGGTAAAAGGTTATTGGGAGTATCTTTACAATAAAATGAAATTTTTTCGAGCCCAAGAATCAATTGAACCCGCTCCCATAAAAATAATTACCTTACCCAAATTATGATCTTTTTTAAGCTGTTCAACCAGGGCTGGGTTCATTTCAGATTCAACAGCAATCCGGGGATCGTTAAGACTAGCAATCAACTCAGCTTGAGACAAGACTTTCAAATTAGGATCTTCTCGGGTCAGATAAGTAGGCAGCCAGTAAACTTTTCCCGACTTTGCAAAAGAGTATTTATACAAATCTAGAATCTGATGCTGGCGAAGGTTTTGATGCGGCTGGTAGACAACTACAATCTCTTTTTCAAGCTCGCTAGCCAGCTGAAGGGTAGCTTGAATTTCATCTGGGTGATGTGCGTAATCTGTATAAGTATTCTCAAAAAGCCTTTCCATGCGCCGAGCAGTGCCAGGAAATTGACTAATATTCTGTTCCAATCTGGTCATCAACTCGTGATTATTAGCATCAGCTTTAGACTGCCCAAGGGCTTCAAAAATTTTGGAAAACAAGCTAGTTGCCAGAGCCGCATTTTGCCGATTATGTAGCCCCAAAAGCTCGAAACTATTATAGGTTACAGTCTTTCCAGCAAAAGTCTTTTTCAGCTGCCAAATATCTTTTTGTATCGTCTGATCTTTGTTTTGCCAGGCCTGAATCCCTAGTTTTTTTAAATCTTCATTAAAAGCCACCAGTAGTTTTGAACGAAGCAAAAACTCCCTAAAAGCAGCAAAATAATCTTCCTTGGTTGGGTAAGTGTCAGGATGATCATAGCCAATAGAGGTTAGAATCGTGGCCTCAGGTATGTAGGCCAAAAAATTGCGATCATACTCATCAGCTTCCAAAAGCAAGTACCGTGATTTTTCCTGAAACTGACCACTTTTACCCCAGGTAATGTTGCTGCCAATAATGTGCGACACTGGAATGCCCATCTTATGAAATAACCAACTCAGCATCGCCGTAGTCGTTGTTTTGCCGTGCGTACCACAAACTGCAATTAATTTTAACTTCTCCTTTTTAATCACAAAATTTATAAAATCATCTCGCTTACTAACCTTAATATTATGCTGGCGGGCAAACAGCAATTCGTCACTAGTATCCGAAATTGAAGAACTTCGAACCAGCCAGTTTATAGGCTTTAAAGAATTAATTTTAGCAATTTCGTGGGCACTTTGGCCAATCTCAATCAGAGCCCCCCGAACCTTCAAAATCTTGGTATTTGCTCCATCTGTAATATCACTCCCACTAACTGAAAATCCAAGATCTAAGGCAATATGAGCCAAGGCCGAAATTCCCGAACCACCAATTCCCGAAAAAAATAGATGCATAACCTTTTAATGGCGAAGATTGAACTGGATGTCAAAAACTAGACAACCGCACACAGGAATACGGGCGAATTAAATACACCCTCCTCCTAAAAAAATCCCCGAAACGAATCGGGGACTAGCAAAATATTAGATTACCAAACTATTTTTTGCTTCTTGGAGCTCGTTTAGCTACAGGCTTTGGAGTTGTATCCATGCTTGGAGTGTTTGCACTCATTGTAGCTGGTTTTTTATCCATATCGCTTTCATCATCTTTCTTTTTATTTTTCATAACCAAGAAAACGATTACACCGATAAGAGCTAAAATAACTGCTCCGCCAATTCCAGCAAGGGTATAAATCAAACCTTTGTTGTCATCAGTTTTTTTATCCTCACTCTTGGCTACATTATTAACAGTTGCATCTGAACTTGAAGAAGATGAGCTAGTGTTTACTGGAGTTACAGGCTTATTGAAAGTATCTGCGGCTGCTTTAACAGTTTTAAATTTAGCAATATCGTCTTGCGTAAGATTCATTGTATATTCCAATGTACCTTTACTAGTATCTGATTTAGAAAATTTTAGATCAGAGAAATTGTAAGGTCTGGAATCATAATCTAGCTTAATCTTAGTTTGACCAACCTGGTAAGGAATTCTAGTTTCGTAGTAAATATCACCTTTATTTTGATTCCCTAAATTAAGATTTCTGCTGAATGTAAAGTCTTGACCTTTACCATCTGGTTGATCAATGCGGATTTTTAGATCTAAAACTGTGTATACGTTACCATTGTTTTTTGCATTAAACTTAATCACCATATTTTCAGGAGTAACTGAACCGTTGTTGTTTATTTCAACAGCAAAATTAGGTTGGGTTGGGTTTAGAGCTACCAAGTCTGAAGCATTAGCATCCAATCTTAAATCACCTTTAACGGTAATATAGATTGTGATACCAGTCCTAACGGTAATATCTACACCACCGCTGGCTAGGTTTGTATTGCTCGCTGCAGGACCGGCTACAATTCCAGCTGTGTATTCTCCTGATTTAGTATCAGATGGAATTTGAATTGTGAAAGGCACTTTAATTCCTTGTCCGGCAGGAACGTTTAATTTCTCTTGTGAAACGGATAGCCATTTTGCTGGACCAAGGTTTTCAGCACTATTTTCAATGAAACTGATTTGACCACCACTATCAACTAGTGAGTCTCGAGCTTTGACGATTGCATCTCCGGCGAATTCAGAGCCGTTTGTAACCACTGCACTGTCTTCAATTTTGTCGCCAGAGTTGGCTTGGTAACGAAATACTCCTCTTTGACTGCCATCAATATTGAATGGTTTGATACCAATTTTTTGTGCGGCTACGTTTACATTATTTGTGTAAAGAACGGCGGTTGTTAGTGTAAAAACTAAAAGCGATAAAACGCTAGATAGTTTGAAAATATTTTTGTACATAGAAAAACAAAATTTTTATTTAGGTTAACCTAAAATCGTTTTAGTACCATATAATTTTGATGATACCAAAACAGCTTTAGGCTAAGGGTGGCCCGAAGACCACCCCGATTAATTTAAAAAATTAACTAGCTGTAACAGTGAAACTGATTTGTTGTGTGTAAGATCCAGCATCAACGTATGCAGGAATTCTACACTTGGAAGTTACTCCATCAGCATCGTATCGACCAGGAACAACTTGGTTTCCACCGGTTGAGAAGATGTTTACTGAAGTAGCGTTAGCAATAACAGTTGTCTTTGCTCCCTTAACCAAATTAGCTTCGTTCAATGTTGCTCTAGCAGCACCAGGAGTGATACCATCAACGTTAGAACCTCCAGCCTGTGGGTTTAGAGTACAGTACAACTTTCCAGCATCAGCAGCTGTTGGAGCATCTGCATCAACGCCGGATTCGTCAGCAGCAGTATCTGGATTTGCACCCAAAGCTACATTTCGACCACTTCCACCATTGATAAAGTTACCCATAGTAGCAGCAACTGAGTATGCATTTTGTGTAGTTCCGCTTAAATCTTCAAAAAGAATATCGTTAACAGTTGTATTAACAGTCTGTCTATTTGAAGTTACAGAAATTGTTCCATAAGAAACGGTTTGCTCTGAAGATGCACATGTAAGTGCAGATCCAAAGTTTGCACCATCATCTTGAACGAATGTGTAAGCAGCTACATCGCCGATTGCACACAAGTCATTATTATCGGTAGCGTCTCCAGGATATAGTGTTAAAGCACCAGCGTTAATGGTAAGATTACCAGTAGTGTTTTGTGCGTTAGCACCTAATGTGATTGAGCTTAGAGCCAATACAGAGATTGAACCAATAGCAGCAATGGAGCTTAGAATTTTGAATTTTAACATGGTATAGTTTTATGTTTTTGTATTTTTAATGAATGCTAAATTTATAAGAATTTAGTACTATTTGAAAAAACTGCAGTCTTTTTTAAGTACAATTAAATAGATTAAGTCATCTTTTTTGTATGGTCAAATCTTTTTACAGGCAAACCAATCTTTAAAAACTAATTGACATTATTGCTTACCAGATCAAGTCTTAGCTATTATGCTGGCAATAGATATAAAAGGCTTGGGGAAAACCTATACTGGTGGGACAAAAGCTCTAAAAGGTGTGGATTTGCAAATTAAAGAAGGGGATTTTTTTGCACTTTTGGGAGCCAATGGTGCTGGTAAAACTACTATAATTGGAATTCTTACTGGTCTTGTAAATAAAACTGGAGGTAGCGGAAAAGTGTTTGATTATGACTTAGATTCTCAAATGAATCAGGTTAAACAGCAAATTGGGGTTGTGCCCCAGGAATTTAACTTTGGAATCTTTGAAAAAGTTATCGATATTGTCGTAAACCAAGCAGGTTACTATGGGATTGCTCCTGAAAAAGCTTTACCTAGAGCCAAAGAGCTACTGACAGCTTTAGGACTGAGTGAAAAAATGGACCAGCCAGCAAGAAATTTATCAGGCGGTATGAAAAGGAGGTTAATGATTGCCAGAGGTTTGATTCACGAGCCAAGACTCTTAATCTTGGATGAGCCTACTGCTGGGGTTGATGTTGAGCTTCGACACGGAATGTGGGAATACCTTGTTAAACTAAATAAACAAGGCACTACCATTTTACTGACCACACACTACTTGGAAGAAGTTGAGCAGCTTTGTCACAACGCAGCAATTATCAAAGAGGGTAAGATTATCAAAAACGATTCCGTTAAAAACCTACTTCGATCCATGGAACGAGAAACTTACGTAGTTGAAACCGAAAATTTGAACAGCCAAAAGCTTAAAATTAAAAAATATGACTTTACTGTAGTTGATGATAAAACATTGGAAGTGGTTGTCCAGCGTGACCAAAGCCTGAACCTATTAATCACTGAATTAACCGAGCAAGGCATTAATGTTCATGCCATAAGACCAAAAGGAAATCGCTTAGAAGAACTATTTTTAAATATATTAAAGAAATAATATGGATAACTCACACAAATGGATAGCCTTTTTAACTATCACAAAAAAAGAAATTACTCGTTTTACCAGAATTTGGACTCAAACACTTTTACCGCCAGTAATTACTCAAAGTCTGTATTTTGTAATTTTTGGAGGCTTTATAGGTTCGCAGGTTGGAAAGATCAACGGCATTTCCTACATGGCTTTTTTGGTGCCAGGTTTAGTTATGATGGCGGTAATAACCTCGAGTTTTAGCAATGTGGTTAGCTCGTTCTTTGGGGCCAAATTTCAAAAGAATATTGAAGAATTAATGGTTTCTCCTACCCCAAATTGGATTGTTATAGCTGGGTTTGTAGCCGGAGGAGTCTTAAGAGGAATCATTGTTGGATTTATTGTATTTTTAGTTTCCTTTACTTTTGTCCGGCCACAAATTTATAATATAGGCTGGATTATAATTTTTGTGACCCTTACTGCAATTGTATTTTCTCTAGGGGGTCTTTTAAACGGAATCTTTGCCAAAAAGTTTGATGATGTAGCTATTTTCCCAACTTTTATTCTAACCCCTTTGACCTACCTTGGAGGAGTATTTTACTCAGTTAAAGATCTGTCTCAACCTTGGAGTACAATTTCTCAGTTTAATCCAGTTTTGTACATGGTTAACGGTTTTAGATACGGTTTTTACGGTGAAGGTTTTAGCGATGTAAATGTATTTTTTAGCCTCTTTATGTTGATCGCTTCGACTCTAATTTTGTTTATAATTTGCCTCAGATTACTAAATAAAGGTACAGGTTTAAGAAGTTAATATTTATCTCGGTATGTTTAAAAAATGGTTCAATTGGGAGGCTATCGACTACATGCTTTTGGCTAGATTAATAATGATTTTTCTAGTTGTTAGGCAACACCTTGAGCCGTATTTACCAGATCTTAGAATATTTAATCTAGATTTTAGTTGGTTATGGTTTGGCAATATTGGCTCGGGTGAATATGCTGTAATATTTTTCTTTAGTCTAAGTGCTTTTTTACACACAAAGATTCTGCTAAAAGACTTTAGTCTGGAGAAAATAAAGGAGTTTTATGTTAAAAGACTTTCAAAACTACTGCCACTTTTTTACATTACCAATTTGATTTACTTGTTTAGTGTACATAAGTATTTGCTGCAAGGAGATATAAATAATATTATAAAAATTTTCACTTTTCAGTACTACCTCGAATTTGATTTCAATCAAGTAATTTGGTTTGTAAACGTTGAACTGATGTTTATAATTCTACTGCCCGGTTTGATATATATATTCTTCAAAAATAAGTATCGCCTGGATATAATTTTTACTGCTTTGATAATTTGTTTAATTTACTTCAGCTCTTTGTTTAACTTTGCTTCCCAAACAAGGCAGTATTATATTTATCAGATAGTTTTCCCAATTCTGAGCGTTAGTTTGTATAATTTAATAAATAAGCTTGTGGATTATTTCCATCGATTTTTTATCAATGATTCCGCACTTCATGGGGCCCTTGTAGGTATCAAACCCCAGGGCAAGGCCCTGGACCCGAAACAAGTTTCGGACCCCGACGCAAGCGTCGAGGTATTTTCTACGAGTAAAAGAGTTTTTTATATTTTATTTTTGATTAATCTGATTGTAACTATTTATCCTTGGCCATGGGCCAAATACCAAGTAGCCCCGTTTATAATTATCTCTTACTTGATAATGTTTAAAATATCTTCAGAGGTATTTACTTATCAAAAAATGGATTTAAGCTTGAAGTCATCACTAAAAACCTTTGCCAGTATTATAAACTACATAGGCTCTATCACGTACCCAATTCTACTAATTCACATGCTTGTAGTTATAAAGTTAAAACCGTTCTTGTTTCAAAATTTAGGCTACAAACTTTGGAATTTTGGAGTGGCTCCTTTTTTGTGGTCACATATTTTTACCTTTGTAATTTTTGCTATCAGTATAGTTTTAGCTGCTGGTTTATTCGAGCTGGTTGAAAAGCCAATATATAAGCTTCTAACTAAGAAATTGGTGGATTGAAGGTAGTTATTGTAGCGACGAAGTTTACGAGCCACAAAAACCCCAGTCGCCCTTACAGTCGACAGCCCCTTCACAAGTGGCAATTTAAATTCGTATTTATTAACTTTTTTTCGGGAGAATAGCTGTCGCATTAAATATTATTGATCTTTTGTTTTCTTGACATCACGCACCTAAATCTGCCATAAATCTTGATTATGTCTTGTGATAATTGTAATGATTGTGATTCGGGGGAATGTAGCACAATTGATAGAAATCCTGCCAGTTATACCTTTAATGGTGACTTAAAATTAACCAAAACTAGATCCAAAGCACTTACAGGCGACAGTCAAAATCGAGAAGACTGGGTAGAGAGATCGGCTGCTAGGGCAATGATGCGAGGGGTTGGATTTACGGATAATGATTTTGAAAAACCCTTGGTGGCTGTGGCCACTCCCTTTACTGATATTACACCTTGTAATGCAAAAATTCGAGAGCTTGGTGAGATTATTTCCAAGGAATTGGTTAGTCTGGGAGCAAAACCTTACGTTTTCGGAACCCCAGTAGTTACCGATGGGCAGTCTATGGGAATGAGCGGTATGAAGTATTCGCTACCCAGTAGGGACTTGATTGCCGACTCCATTGAAATGATGCAAGAATCATACTCATGCGACGCCTCAGTTACACTTTCAGGGTGTGATAAAACTATACCAGGTGCCCTGATGCCACTAGCTAGAAATAACTTAATTGGAATAACCTTGTATGGCGGCTCAATTTTACCTGGCGAGTACAAAGGTGAGGAGCTAAATATTGTTTCTACTTTTGAAGCAATTGGTAAATATTCCTCTGGGCAAATCGACTACGAAGAATTTATGGCTATCGAGGGTAATGCTTGCCCTACATGCGGTTCTTGCGGCGGAATGTACACTGCCAACACTATGGCCTCGGCGATTGAAGCGATGGGCATGAGCTTGCCCTACTCTTCTTCCAATCCTGCTACAAATAAGTTTAACAGGATTTCTGAGGAAAAATATGAAGACTGCGTAAATACGGCTCGATGTTTAGCCAACCTTTTGGTAACAGGTACTAGGGCAAGAGATATAATGACTAAAAAATCTTTTGAAAATGCTATTACCGTGGTTATGGCTTTGGGTGGTTCTACCAATGCTGTACTTCATTTAATGGCCCTGGCAAAAGAAGCCGCGGTGGATTTGGATATTCAGGATTTCAATCGCATTGGTGATAAAGTACCTTTAATTGCCGATTTGAAACCTTCTGGTAAATTTGTCATGTTTGAGCTGTACCAAATTGGAGGAGTGCCAATGGTAATTAAAGAGTTGTACAAGCAGGGGTTGATCCATGGGGATTGTATGACGGTTACTGGTAAAACTGTAGCTCAAAATATTGCTAATGCCGGAGATATTTCTGACTATCTAAAAACCGTTGAAAAACACCGTCAAAATTATATTCAGGAAGTTAAACAAAGCTGGATTAAGGAACTAATTGGAGCTTAATCGCCTTTGGAAAAGTTTTGAATATCTTTCTTGATTTGTTGAATCCAAGTGATTTTATCCCGAGAGAAATATTTGTTGTAGGTTTCTTCTACACCCAGGATTAAAACGATTGCTAGAATTAAACCTAGAAAATTTAGAAAAGCCAGCCAAGACGGTTCTGCAAAAGTTTGCCCTACAATAACGTAGATTGGGGTGTTGATTAGTGAGCTGATTACAACAGCAATAGCAAAGTTTTTAAATTTCATTTTACTCAAACCGCAAGCGTAGCAGAGCACATTAAAAGCCGAAGTAGACATCAGAGCAATCAGTAGAATAACCCTTGAATTTGCTGTTAACTTGGTTGCTAGGCTTCTAGTTTTTTCTAAATTGTCATGACCTAAAATATATTTTAAAAGTTTAACTCCAAACACCCTACCCAAATAAAAATTTACCCCAGCTCCCACAAAAGCCCCTAAAATAAAGTAAATCATTCCTAGCCAAGTACCAAACAAAACCCCTGCTGATAATATCAACACACCGCCACCTCCAAAAGGAGAAAATATAACTGTGAGTGCGTGCAAAATAATAAACACCAGCGGTGCTAAACTACCTGTTGAATTAACAATTGTTCGTAAGTTATCCCCACCCACTGATCGAATAAAGGCAAACACACCTACGGCAACTAAAATACCAGTCAACAATGTCAGTAGACCCTCTTTTTTATGAATTGTGTTTTTTTGTCTCATCTTGTTTAGACTATCTTTTAATTTAAATTCTGTAAAAGAACTGCCTGGATTACAACCAACTGTCAAAAAAGCTATTGACAATCTTAGCTTACTTGCTCCTTCTGAATAAGTTGGTTTTTGCCAGATTAGCTCAGTTGGTAGAGCAGCGGTTTTGTAAACCGCAGGTCGTCGGATCGTGGCCGACATCTGGCTCCATTATTTTTGATAGGTTTAGATTTACCTTTTATACTATTCGATTTCGTATCTTTTGGTGTCATAGTATTCCTTAAACTTTACTATTGGTTCACTGGAAAGATAACTCCGCTTCACAAATTCTACATATCGATCGATTATTACTAGTGAAACATCTTGATGATAGGATATAATTTCATTTCTTAATTCCATTAATTCTATTCGAAGTTGTTCATTAGTAATAAAAGTCACTGCATCGGCTCTTTCTGCAATCACCCGACACAGATTTAATAGGCTTAAATCCGGTTTTATCGGTTCTTTTTGTTGACTCTCCATATTGTATAGCTTGCTTTCAAATAAATAATTGTTTACTGGTTAAATAAAGACAATTTTTGATTTTGTCGAAAGTGTTTGTTTAATTAAATTTTGATATTATTAAAATGTGGGACATTTCTTTCGAAACAGCAAGGCCTGAAATCTTGAAACAGTTGTAAATCTCCTAAACCTTTAAAAATAATTCCAGGTTGCCCTAAAACCCTCTCCTAAACGCCCTATACTTCTCAATCACCCAATTCAGCCAGTACTTTGGAGTGAGAATATAATCTTGAGCATGTAAAAGCTCTACGTCATTACCGCCAAAACCTCGTTTAAACAGACTAATATTGGCCCATGGATGATTTTGTTTATCTTTAGGTGCTACGCCCCAGAAATCGTAGCTACCACAACCCCTTTCAATTGCAAACTTGATTCCATTCCATTGTAAAAGATATGAAGAGGGAATATGTTTATCCAAAACGTTACCTCCCTGGTGGTAAAACGCTCTTTTACCAAAAATTAAAACCAAACCCCAGGAATAAACTTTACCTTTTGATTTGATTACAATCAGTCTAGCATTGTCAGTTTTAGAAAAGGTCTCCCATTCGCTATTTATGTATTCTGGTCCGTAGGCAACAGCTCCGCCGCGAATATAAGTGTCTTGGTAAACCTTGTGCATTTGCTCATCAATTATTTTAGGAAAGGATACTTCAATCTCGCCAGAATCTACCATTCTCTCTGCTTTTTTAATCATTTGCCTGGTGGTTTTACGCATTCCCAAAAGTAGTTCCTTTTCTGTTTTATCCAGATTCAATAGAGTTGTTAATTCAGTGTGGACATGAATTGGTGCCAGCCTATAGCCGCTGTCATTAAACAGTTTTTGGTTTAACTCAGTCTTTAAAACAATTGGTTGAATCCTTATAAAATCGCACTTTTGCTCGAGTGCAATAACCTCAAGATGTGTAGTCCAGCTTTTTAAAATATTAGCCTTAATTTGAAAATCTGTAGCAAAACTCAAGTCATCCTGAGGCCCGTGAGGTATTAATAAAAAAGAACCCCGCCTGGCAACCACTTTTATTACCAAACAGATCGATACCAAGTTTTGCCCTTCAAAAAGTCCGAACTGCCAGACTGAGCTTCCCTGTTTTTGATTAAACTGAGCCCACTGACTGGAGTGTAAAAAAGTGTTGTAGTTTAATCTTTTTGCAAACTCCTGCCATTTATCCTGATCTGTAATTTGTCTGATTTTGAACACACTTTAATATTAATTTTAAAATTATTGGTTTGGAATGTTGTATCTTGGAACTTTAAACCAGCCACGTTTTTCAGTAGGTGACAAACGAAACATTTCTTTACCCAAAATCTGGCTTTTGTTGATCGGACCACAAATTCTACCATCGCTACTAGCTGTTCGATTATCACCTAAAAATAGATATTGATCTTCACCTAACTTAGACAAAACATGCCTAGCACCATCGTCTTGATTAGCCTTGTAATAGGTTTTTACTTCGGGCTTTAAATAAGCACTTTCATCTAAAACCTGACCAGGAGCTGGAAACTGATCGTTGATAATATAAACTTTACCGTTTTCAATAGCCACTTGCTCGCCAGGAAGCCCAATAATGCGCTTGATAAACATAGATTTTTTAGGATCGCAGGCAACAGGAGCAATTAGAACCACCACTTCACCTCGCTCATAGTTGCTAAATTTGGGGCTTAGTTCATCAATATATATAGCGTCATCAGTGGTTTTGTCATTATAATTTGGAAACATCGAGCGACCGCTTACACCTATTAAATCGAAAATGCTAGTTCGTATAAATAGATATAAAATAGCTACCGAGGTAAACACCCGCAAGAAGTAGAAAAAGTAGTCTCGAAGCTCCTTCCATACTGTTGGGGCAAATGACTTTTGAATATCTTGGGTCGTTACCACCCTTTGAAACTTAAAATCTGGCACTTGGATCTATTTCAAACGGCAATTTAATTTTTGTAAACCTTTTTTTGCATATTTTTTTACGATTCGGGCGATTTAAAAATTCCCCTCTTGAGGGGTGGTAGACGAAGTCTGACGGGGTGTTTACTCCCTCACAAGTCATCCTGGACTTGTTTCAGGATCCCATCACCGTACAAGGCACCAAACTCCCTCGCCCAAAGGGAGAGTGCCGGGGTGAGGGGTGCGCTGCATGTCCCTAAAAGGTAGTGTTTTGTAAGTTAAATAAAGTGTTAAGGATTCCCCCTCTGTAGAGGGGGTAGGGGCTTACACCCCCTAACTTTCATCCACTATCCAACAAATACCACAGATACTTTATTGTTCTTGTGAAATAGTTATTTAGACATCTTTTAGCAAGTGTAAAG
>Ga0194059_1000201_pt1 | contig 29803 bp, 31 predicted proteins | sample SepL6211m_MetaG_FD_163426 | JGI IMG/M metagenome (GOLD analysis project Ga0194059, IMG submission 163426) | Anoxic zone freshwater microbial communities from boreal shield lake in IISD Experimental Lakes Area, Ontario, Canada - Sep2016-L626-11m | ecosystem: Environmental > Aquatic > Freshwater >...
AGGATACTTTTGCATGTAACTCTCGTCAGTGCAACCGGTAAGCATTCCATCGTGTCGTCACGCAAAAAAGTTCCTCAGCCAGAATGGCAAGCATTAACCGAAGCCCTTACCGGAATGTCGATTACCTGGCGTGACCGAGAGTTAAAACGGGCGGCAAAATGAAAGTCATTACCGTAGAAACCTTGTTCGGCGCGGAGACAATGACGGTTCCGCGCCGTCCCATCAAATTTAAGCTAATCCGCGCCACAATGGAAACCCTGGAGGTACGTGAAGAAGTTGCCGCCTACCTTCAGGCCGACCGGCGCTATACTTCACCGGAACAAGTGGCGCAGATATTCAGTTTCTTGCATAATGAGGCAAAAGAACACTTTTTCACCGTTCATCTGGACGGCAAGAATAGAATCCTTTGCTTGGATTTGGTGTCGGTCGGTAGCCTTAATCAGTCCATCGTCCACCCACGCGAGGTATTCAAGACATCCTTGAGTACTTCTGCGGCGGCCCTGCTCCTGGTGCATAATCACCCTACCGGCGACCCGACACCAAGCGCGGAAGATATTGCCATTACCAGAAGGTTAAAAGAGGCCGGTGAAATTATCGGTATAAAAGTTCTCGATCATGTAATTGTCGGAACGGAAGGCTATCTGTCATTTGTCGAGCGAGGTCTATTATGACCTCGCGAGCAATACCGAAATTTGACAAGAATAACGATCTTCCTCGCATATCCTCTGCACTACGCCGCCTTGCCACAGCCGCCAGCGGAAATCTCGGCTCAGATTGCTACATTCATGCTGCTATCGCCCAAGAGATGCTGAACCGCTTGGGAGTGTCTTCAAAACTTGTTGCTGGATACGCCGCCTGGAGGGTTGGCAAAGGTGACGGTGATGTAATCTTGCATGCTCCACTGCCAAATATGCCCTCGCAGCCTGGAAGTGTTGCGTACCACATGTGGCTTGAGGTTGAAAAACATCTCATCGATTTCACCACCTATCAACTCCGGCATAAAGCAATTCAGATGGACAAACTTGACGGCGGCACCACAACAGTAAAGTGGTGTCCAGATTATCTGTCCGTGCCGAAAAAATCCGTTTCCACCCTTCGCGCTGTAATCCAATTACGTGCAGGTCTGTATTTTTACAAACAAGATACGGCCATTGAAAATTTAATCTTATCTGCTGCTCGTCCACTTGGTGCTGATGACATCAACACTGCTTGGCTGTTATATCTGAATCAGGAATTATGTGTTTTCGGCCCGAACAACATGTCTTCAGGATTGACAACATGAATATACGTGTAACTTACTGTTTTTGGTACATTATGGTACAAAAATTTGGACATAGAACCAGCGGCGAACACTGGAACCGCACCTGAAGCTGTTCACTACAGAACGTACAAAACATAATAACTACAACAATTTAAGGGGGTTGGAGATGAAATGCATAATCAAGGAAACAATTACAAACCGAGTTTCTTTCTTGATTATTTTAATCTGTCGATTTGATTTTAGTTTATTTATCTCCTCTTCAAGTTTTGTGATTCTGTCTCTGTAATCCCTTAACTGGTTCAATTCCAATTGTGATGCTTTTACATACACAGTGGTGTCTTCAACAATTTGATGTGTTGGCCAGAACATTCCGTAGATGATGCCAGCTGCTGCGACAAGACCACCTAACGTAATGATATTAACTCTACTTTTAGCCGAATTTGCAATATCAATAGCTTTATTTATTTCGTCAGGGATTGAACTTCTTATTGGTCGATGAGGATCTGCTTTGTAAAGATAATCCTCAACATCCATTTCCTTACGCCTGAATTTTACATATTCGCCCACCCTATCGGGCTCATCCATATTAAACCAACGTTTATTTGGGCTAACTTTAGTAAATTCCATCCAAATAATCCCTTCTCCACCTCGAAAAGTATAATTATTTGTAGTCAAATTATGTAATGGAATCGAGAGTCTTCCTTTGAAGCCAGGATCAACTAGCGGACCTGTCCCTAGCAACAACCCACGGTAAACATTGGCTATCTTTAGATTAAAACGCAATGCAATATAATCTGGTATTCTGAAGAAGGGTTCTAAAGTTACAAATGCTATAGAATTCTTCTTTAACTCAAAAGATTTACCCTCCGTAATATCAAAAACCTGTTTTGTACCATTTTCCTCCCACAATACGCATTTTCCTAATAGTTTAATTTCATACGATGAAGACTTGACATTTTCGGGTTGAAACGGAAGTAACATCCCAGTTTTTATGACATAGTCAATAATATCAGCTGAGTTTAGCAATGCCGGTGGTATGTTTGGAAAAGGATCTGGTTTTTCATTGGCATATATGTGCTCAGCTTCTTCAGCCGTTGGTAGACTAGATTTGATTTGTTCAATTTTATCGGGAGTAAGCAAATTTTCCATCTTCCTATACCCTCTCACAAGAAGAGACCGTTGATAGCAACTTATCTCTACCTGTGCCGACATAGTCTATCTTATGGTTAATTAAACCTTCAACCTCTCTTACATATGCATTAATTTTACTACTTATAAATTCAAAGCCAGAAAATGAATTATCTATATAATCAATATGATTTAGTATGATTCTGTCAGGGTTATTTGTATTAATAGCATTGATAACAACTTCAGAATCAAATCTTGCAACACGTCGTTTCGTTTTCGTGACGGATGTAAATTCTAGAATACTAGTACTGCTATTCGAATCAATTGAAACTGTATTCCAGTCTATTTCATTTGGTAGTGGTCCTGAATTACCCCCAACGCGTATCGGATATGTTCTAATAACCAAAACCACATCATCAACATCTCTTGGGCTTAGTCCAGTCTCCGACACAAAAGCTGCAGCCGACGTATCGCGACTGGTTGCATACGGATAATATGGCGAATGGAGCAGTGACAGCCCAAAACCTTGCGTCCCTTCGATAATAATCCGCTCCCCTTTTGACAACAAATCACGCATAAACGGTACTACCGGATGAACAAATGGCTTTAGTCTTTCATCATCTTTTGCCAGTCTTGCAGTACCGTCGCGGCTGATGCGCCTTATGACAGCTGCTCCCGTACCACTTTGCGTTGAACCAATTGATTCACGTAATGAACTGGTTTTTTCCGCATTAATTTCATCATCAGTCACAACCATGGCATTAGGGTCTATATAAAGGCGATCTGCTGGCAATCCGGTACGGGCGATTTCATCAAACAAAATATCCACATCAATATAACTTCCAGCACCCAAAACACAGGTAACATTCGGCAGAATAGATGGTGTCGGCAACTGCCGCAGAATTAATGGCGTTCCGGACGGGTCAACAACCGTATGCCCTGAATTGGAGCCACCAACCCTGACGGCAACTTTTGCCCCCATCTCTCGTGCCAGGAAATGCGCAACCTTTCCTTTTCCTTCCCCGCCAAATTGCCCACCAACGACAACTGTTACTGGCATAAAACACTCCTATTTCAATTTCGAATCAAACTTGGCAATTTTCGCAATTTGCTGTTGCAACGAAACAATATCGTTGCCGTTATGTATCACTACGTGGGCAAGACTTGTCAGCGTGTAGATTTCCATTTCTACATGATGAGCATTTGCTTTGTCATAATCTTCCTTGCTATTGCCATCGGCAATATATCTTTTAATACGCTCTTCTTCCGACGATTCAATATGCACGTGAATAAAAGCCTGGCCAAAGGTTTCCACCATGAATGCATGATCCTCGGGATGACGAAGACCATCAATAACAAGATTCCCTTTGGCTGGCAGCAGTTTGAGTAACTGCTTACACAGCCAGCGCTGACCCGGTGTTCTGTTTATCTCATCACCAATTTCCTGAAGCGTATCCCGGTTCGGTTCTACACCGCGATCTCTTAGCAACTGTTTTAAAACCAAGCTGAATCTTGTATAGGCAAAACCGTTGTCCTTAAGAAATTCACCTGCTGTTGTCTTACCGGTTGCAATCGGCCCGCTGAGGCCAATTACCTTTCTGTTTCTCCAGCCGCTGGTATTAACAGCCAGGTCAGGGATAATTAGGTATTCCTCGTCTTCCGTCCCGAGCGCTTCAAATTTGCCACTCCAGAAAAACAGGCCGACGATGGCAGAGGTAATGGCATCCAGTTCATCGTGGGTTACTTCTTTGTAGTCAAAGCTACCCTCAATGCCAAAAAGCTGTAAGCCACGCTCCAAGTATTCCAGACTGGCACGTTTGCGCGGAATACCCATGATATCCTGCGCTGCACCGGGGTAGCTTTCTATGACTGGAACACCAAGGCTGCGGAAATGAGCGGCCAGCCGCATACCGCGTGCGGTCAACTTCTGCATGCTCGGAATCAAGGAAGGATAAACATTTACCCCGCGCCTTTTCAGGATGCGCTCGCAGATCCTCATGATGCCGAATTCGTCACGGCCTGGGTCGTCATCGCTTACCGAAAGCCTCCCTTTCGGAATGGAGAGCGGGGAATCAATCGAAACCACATCCGGGCGGCATGCAAGGGTGGTTTCAATCAAATCATGATCAGTACCCAGACATTGCGTTTCGGCAACATTGTTTGTCAGCAGACACCACCCAGAGGGACGGCTTTCACTCCCTGTCAGGTCGATGCCCACCACTTTGAATTCACGGTCTTTCTTGAGTACATGAAGATCTTTGAGAAGGATAAGCGGTCCGGCAACTCCTTCATACGGCTGCAAGCGTATACCTTCATTATTTGTGTCACTCGCCCAGACAATTTTGCTTTTCTGCTTTGAAAAATGTGGCAATGATTTCCTGATTTGAGGCGGAGCCTTGAGTTTGACGAGCATCCGGTCAACTACCGTATCAAAGATGACTTTCATCCCCTCAATATCGGCATGGTTGTATTGAATCAGCAGTTTTAGGGCTTTCATGTCACCCCAGCGGTACTTGTACCAGAGCACCGGGGCAGCTTCACCCGCCATGTGTTGCAGGTTGTTGGGGCGAACAACGCCAATCTCGGTTTCAATCGCTTTTTGTCCACCAGTCAATCCCACACGCTTTGCCAAAAAACGAAGATCTACATGGCAGATGGGGAGATTCAGCCCTTTGAATTCCTGTTTGATGAAGGGAAGATCGAAAAGTGAGCCATTGAAGGTAACCAGTATTTTTGCCTGAGCAATGGCTTTTTTAAACGCCTCATCACTGCCGCCCTGAATAAAAGCGCCAAACTCCTTGCCCATGCTCCAGCCGACAAGCGTTATCTTGTCGTAATGCTTACTCAGGCCGGTTGTTTCGATATCAAGGAACATGGTCTTTTCGGGGAAGCTGGCGGCAATACGGTAGTGCTCATTATTTGGAAGGGCGTTGGCAAAAAAATCAAGATCTTGTTTCTCAAATGCCAACTGTGACAAGAATAATGGTGAACCGGGCATACTTACAACGTCATCAGCAAATAATGAAAATTGGCTGGGCAGGGTCTTTTCGTAGTCCTTCCAGGTCACAATCCCAGACTGCCAAAAAGACAGTTCTTTTTTTGCAGTGATTCCTCTCACGTGTTGGAAGGTGTGAATGATCATGGGCACCGCAGCAGCAAATTAATATCAATATGTTACACGCCATTTTCAATGGGAAGTGATAGTATCAGACGCAACAGCAAAAGGCAACGGACATGACTGACAACAGACAGTTATGCGTCTGACATTTGTTAGAAAAATTGATACAGGTGAAATATTATAGACTCTTTCACAGAAAGAGACTCCGCAAGCCATAGTGCTCTGGACAAACTTCTTCGAGGAAAATATAGGGGTCAGCCCTTGGTGCGCCGGTTTTAACCGGCGCACCAAGGGCTGACCCTTTTTTCTCTCAGAACCACATGACCGAGCAAAACTATTACGTCCGTCTTTGAACGCGAACCGGTCTATTTGCTGAGTACCCGGCATCCCTGTCGCTTTGATTAGAGCTCCGTCCCACTCCTTACATACATGAATCGATTTCGTGCGGTTTCGATGTGTTCTGCCCCTCGCCAGAGCCCGGTACTAACTGCGATTTTCCGTCAGGATCAATCCCGACGATTTGAATGGGACGGCATGAGGGTACGGTACAGTTTCCAGGTTGCGATGGCTATGCCGTCGCAAACGCTGCAGTTGCAACATCCACAGCGGTGTGAACCTCGATAGGTGTTTGGTGCAGGACCTTTCCTTCTGGTGGCAACTGTGTTTTCATATTCGATATTGATTCAGCGCACTATTTTTCTGCGCTTCATTGGCATGTAAATAGACAGTAGGAAAAAATACCAAACATGAATTAGAGCGGAAGAATCTGACCAATCATTGACGACTTTTGCATCTGCACTACCTCCTACTTCAAAATACATGTTTTGCTTTAAAAGTAATGAGTAAGGCTAAAAATGGTTAGATAGTCCGGTTCACACTACTAGATATTGCTTTTACTGCCGTAGCAACTTTCTTAGGATTGTTAACTCTCTTACCTTCAAACCTTCTCAAATAGCCTACAAGATCACTAACCTGCACAATTCCGCAGGACTGCACGTTAATATCTGAAAGATCGTTATCACGCGCTAGGACTACAATACCATTAAGCCAAGCCCGCTCACCTTTTGCTTTTAGAGCCTCACTTAGTAGATGAATATAGGTCTTGACCTGCTTGGCCGGATTGCGACATTCAGACGTGTACGCAGTACCACACCGCCCAACTTTATGCAGTGTCCACATATTATCATACTCATTTCCAGTAAGATGTCCTTTGTAGCTTTTGGCTTCGAGTACCCATATTCCATTCGGGCCGCATACCACATAGTCAATTTCACGATAACCTGTCGAAGTCCGGGAATCAGGCAACAGTACCTGGTTAAGTATCACATACTCGTTGTCAAGATCCTTGAGCGTTTCCAGAACTGCCAACTCTCCTGTCGCGCCATGGCGTAGGATAGCATCGCCAGCCTCGGCAGCGGAAACTCGCGAACTGCCAACAGTAAATGAGTACACAAGAAAGAATAAGAAAAATATGACCCAGAGTGCTGCGCCAGCAGGGTAAACACAGGACAGGAAAATAGTGGCAGGTAAGCCGTAGTAAAGAGCGTTCTTTTGATGCTTATTGCGTTCCTCTGCCACTTGTGAAGTCACAGATATCCGGTTGTCTTCCATTTCGGCAATAAGATTATTTTCTTCTACATACGATAGATCAGCCACTTATTCCCTCTCTGTTGTTATATTTTTTGACCTTGGGGTGGACCAACGTGATAAGGCACATCGGCTCTGCGTGGGCTTTATCACTCTGACCGGTGCTGCCGCTTGTTGAATATTCGATGTTCACGTCATTTGACAGTATTGATTTGTCAATTGCGTGGGTCAGACGCTGTCTGTTCGAACCTCCCCTTATTTGCCTTTCGTGTTCTTCACATACAGTGCCTTACCTCCTGTAGTACTGCTCCCGCGCTCTTCCATATTAAAATTATTAGGATAAGCCTTGATAAGTTCACTGAGTTTTTTGAAATTATACAGGCGAGGATCAAAGTCAGGACGAAGTTTGCTGATATTGGTGCCGACTGGACCGAGATTTGTCCAACCGCTTTCATCGGAGATGTCATCGATCACTTTAGCAATCACATCTAACGGCACCTTAGCTTTTATGGGGGGCAGAACGGTCGGCGGTTTACCTTCAGCTGTGACAGTGGTTGCTGGAAGCTTATTGTTACACTTTGCAGCAGGTTTTTCTGGACTGATGGTGGGCTCGATGGCTTGAATAATCGGAGGCCGGAGAATCTCTGTGTAAATGAACTTGTCACAGGCGGAGACAAAGGGCGATGGAGTTTTTTTCTCGCCAAAACCATACACTGTCAATCCCTCTTCTCTCAGACGAGACGCCAAACGTGTAAAGTCGCTGTCACTCGAAACTAGACAGAAGCCATCAAAACGCCGAGTGTAAAGAAGATCCATTGCATCGATAATTAGTGAGCTATCGGTGGCATTCTTTCCCGTGGTGTAGGCAAATTGTTGAACCGGATGGATGGAGTAGTTGAGTAGCACCTTTTTCCAACTAACTAGCTGTGGGGCAGTCCAATCGCCATAAATACGTTTTACACTGGCCACGCCGAATTTAGCGATTTCTTCAAATAGCCCTTCAACAATTGATGCCTGAGCATTATCGGCATCAATTAGGACCGCAAGTCGCTTTTGGGTCTCTTCTGGCTCTAAGCGTAGGGCATAGCGTGGATTTGATGATTTGTCGTCCATAATTTATCCTTTGGAATGTGATTTGATATGTAATACCCAATCTGGCAGGGCGGCTACTTTTTCAGGCTAAAGTTGCCCGACCTTCTTCAACGGCTATGAGCGTGACCGGCTGCGGCGGGCTTTTTTCGCCGCGACCGAGTCCACGCGAGAGTTGGGACATTTATCTCGCTTATGGGGGGTACTGAGGAGGTCTTCCTTCTATTGATGTTCAGTAAATTATTTAGCCGCAGCTTGCTTTTTAATAAAATCAATATCTTGCTGTACGTATTTTACACTGTCCGAATTTCCTATTTTATTGAAAATTGCAATTGCTTGATTTAGATGTTCAATGCTTGTTTCTATGTCTCCAAGCTTGAAATATACATTACCCAAAAAATGAATTGCCATACCCTCAAATTCAGGTGCTTTAACAGAGCGTGACATATCACGCCCTTTTATCAAGTGTTCTTTAGCAATATCCAATTTCCCTTGTTTATACTCAGCCTGACCGAGTCGTGTTAGAAAGGTAGCTTGACCTTGATAATCCCCATTATTCTCAGCTATGTCCAATGCTTTTATAAAATATGGTTCGGCTTCAGCTGCTCTACGGCTAACTAGATAAAGAACACCTATGTTTCCATAAGTATTAGCTTTTTTGCTTTTATTAGGTTCAACGTCTAAAGACTGCTGATAGTATTCCAATGCCTTCTCTGTTTGTCCGGTTTGTGTGTAAATTGTTGCAATATTATTGAGCTCTTGTGATATTCCAGTTGAATCTTCAAGATCACGTCTTATAGCAAGTGCCTTATTAGAATATTTCAAACCTTCGTCGTAGTTTCGTAATGTTATGTATATGCCGCCAATGAAGCTACTAACGCCCGCAACTTCATCCTGTTTTGTAGCCAATTTTTCAGCATGCTTTAACTCTGCAAGTGCAGATTTGTATTCGCTTATTTCTTTGTAAGAAATTCCCAAACAGAAGTGGCTATCGAATTTTTTTGGCGAACTCTTTATGGCTTTCTTGCCGAATTCGATTGATTTTGAAAAGTCTTGCCCCTTGAAATGACTGAAACAGCCATCAATATTTTTGTCCGAAGCGAGCACGTTGGATGCTATAAGCAGAATAACTAATGATAACAATGTATTACTCATGACCGCCCCCATAATTTAAGATTATATTAATTCTCATTTCACTTTGGCCGAGATGACGATGATCAATAAAGCCAATACTCCGGCCCAATATCCTAAAAAGTGTTTAAATTCAAACATATATTTATAATGGCTGAGAAGGATTTTCCAATTATACTTCTCATGTTTCTTGAGTTTGAGTTTTTGACCATACATAAATAATTCTGAGTTGAGCGAAAACTGCATAAGAGCTGCAAATGTGAACATAGTGCTCAGATACAACAATGCATCATCTATCGAAGGGGTCTGCCTCAACGATATGGCAGCACAAACTCCTATCGGACCCAGTACGAAATTTAGATGTTCTCTCCATCTCTTTATTTCTAAAATCGTATCCTCCTGTGGGTTTCTGATAGGTGCAACTTCATTGTCCATCTTATACCTCCTTATATACAGCGGATGTGCTCTGTTTCCTCTGCTCGTTAATCACCGGTTAGAGACCGGTATCTACCTGTATAAACAAGTATCTACCGGTAGATGCATGTATCTACAGATAGATACCTACGAGATAAATACGTATAGACGCATTTTAGGTTTTCCGGTGTTATCCTTATCATCTACCAGTAGATGCTTTTCTAATTGCGTATCGGCAATCTTACCCTACAGAACAAACCAGAATTGCTTCTCTCGATTCAACCGCCTACCAGGCGTTTTTGCCGATGAAAGCAAATCTATTTCATAACCTTCAATTTGAAGTGGAACAAGGCTTTCAGCAGCATATTTCTGTAACTCCTCCGTTAATAGCCAAAACCATTTATGGGCCGCAATCGTGCCTGGTGATATCAGAATCATGTCGATATATATTCCGTTTTTCCCTTGTGCACAGATAAAGCCAAACCAAATCAGGCTCAATAATTTGTTTGATTTATTATATTAGCATCGTATATTCAATATGTTACGCTAGCCATCACTTCTAGTAGCGGACTACTTCACTGCAAAACCGCACTCAAAAGTAGTTGTGTTTCTGTACACGTCAAACATTTATACTCTAACATATTGAAATACAAGCACTATCATTTTTGTTCAGTTTCTGGACCGTATGTACCATCTCCTCCCAAAATACCGGATAGTTAACATTTTGAGATTTGTTCAGAAAATGTACACAAGTTATCTGGTTAATTCTTTTTATGGTTGAAGGGTAATGTAATGCCATACCCCGATGAATCATCGGTTCGTTTTTCAATGTTTTTCTAAATGTTTCTAGATAGTTCAAGCATAATGTTTCTATTGACATAGTACTTTATCATTGTTAACTATCTTAATATTATAGACTCTTTCAAATAAAGAGACTCCGCTAGCTTATGCTACCGGACAAACTTCTTCGGATAGCCCGAGGAAGAATCGCCCCGGCAGGGATGAACTCTCCGGAAAGATCAGGCCGCAGTTGCCCCTTTTCGGATGAATTTCGGCACAGGCTCTTATGCCTTCCGAACAGTCGTTTGGGTAAAGCGACTTAAATACGAGGTACAGGTGCGTCCTTTTTCGGACTCTGCCTCTCAATACATATATCGATGAAGAATATCGACCCGTTCCGGCATAGCCAGAGTGGGTTTTTTATTACCAATTCCGCGACAAGCCTTGTAAGCGGCGGATACTTTCACCACATCCCGACCGGGAGACACTTTGTTCTCTCCCTACGGGACAGACATCTGTCTCTTTGCTTCGGGAAAACCAACAAGGAGGCAGTATGGCAAGTTTGAACCGCGTAGAACTCATCGGCAACCTGGGTCGTGATCCTGAAATCAGGTACACACCAGGGGGCACTGCAGTCGCAAGTTTTTCACTCGCGACCAGTGAGAAGGTAAAAACCAAAAGTGGCGAATGGGAGATCCGGACCGAGTGGCACAACATCGTCCTCTACGCACGTCTCGCAGAAGTAGCTGGCGAGTACCTGTCCAAAGGAAAGAGTGTCTACCTCGACGGCAAACTCAAGACCCGCAAATGGCAAGATCGGGACGGTAAAGATCGCTACACAACCGAGATCATCGGCGACAAGCTTCTTTTGCTGGGCAGTAAAAATGGCAGCATTCCTGACGGGAGTGACGACCAGCCATCAAACAGCCAGGCACATGAGGACATTCCGCACGATGACGCCGATCCGTTCTAGTAAGTTACAAATTGTTTTCTGGGGTTTTTACAGAAAACAATTTGGCTAACGCACTATCCTGTTTTATCGGATTAACAACCAGTAACCACAACTCAACAGTCCTACGGGGAGACAGTACCGCATCCCCAAAGGGATTGGTCTGTCTTCTCTGTCGGACACAACCCACAGAAAAGGAGACAGACAGATGAACGCACCAGCTCAAATCATACCCATCAACCCCACCGCATCATCCCTCACTCACCACGCCGTCAACATCAGTGAACTGAAGGCCCAGGTAAACCTGATCCAGTACGTCATGCGTGACGTCATGAAATCAGGCGAGCACTACGGCACCATTCCCGGCTGCGGAGACAAAGCAGTTCTTCTCAAACCGGGCGCCGAAAAACTCATGCTGACCTTCAGACTGGCAAACGACGTGGATGTGGAAACCATCGACCTGCATCTCGGCCATCGTGAGTATCGCATCAAGGTGACGCTCTACTCACCGGCAGGCCAGCGTCTCGGTACAGGTGTCGGTTCATGCTCGACCATGGAAAGCAAGTATCGTTTCCGTGTCGGGCCAGTTGAACTGACGAGCAAGCCGGTACCGAGAGAGTATTGGGATCTTCGCAAGGAGAACCCGGCATTGGCCCAGGAGGTCATTGGTGGACGCGGCTTCAGCGCAAAAAAGGATGACAGTGGAAACTGGAAAATCGCCAGGCAGGGAGAAAAGGTCGAGTACGAAAATCCGCCCGACTTTTACAACACCTGTCTGAAAATGGCCAAGAAGCGGGGATTGGTGGATGCAGTACTCACCTCAACCGCTGCCTCGGACATCTTCACCCAGGACATCGAGGAAGATCCTGACCTTTACGGACAGACAGAAAGCAACGGAGGAAACAGTGCCTGCAACTCCAGTACTTCTTCCGGTAATTCGCAGTCTGCCAGACCGGACAGCACCCCATCATCCCACGGGGCCGAACCAGTTTCGACTTCCGAGATCATCGGGTATCTGACGGCCAAGGGGATCAAGATGGAACTCTCCGCAGATGAATCGGAGATCTCCGCTTTCCCGGATTTCAACGACACCTCAGCCCGTCAATGGCTGAAAGATCACGGCTTCAAATGGGACGGTAAAGGCAAATGCTGGCAATACCGGTAGCGCCTGACGTTCCAGGCTGAACCCCACCCACAATCAACCTCTGCAGGGAGACAACGACTTTCTCCCTACCGGGGGTGTCTTGTCTCCTCTGCCGGGTACACCCCACAGACAAGGAGACAAGATCATGACTACCCACATCATCAAACACGTAACAATCAAAGGCTGCCTGGTACCGGTCTATGCGCCCAAGCAGAAAATCCAGGTCAGCATTGACGTTACCCGGATCATTACCGGCGTCATCTTCGGCTCACTGCTTACCGCAGTCGGAGCCATACCATTTCTGATCTGAAAGGAGATAGCCATGAGCAAACTCGCTGCATTTCTGGGACGGGCTATTCCGACCCATCAAAAGAAGCAATCATCTCATCTTGGTGACCGAACTGTGTATGTCGGAGCCTCCGATATCGCCGGTTGTCCGCGTAAAGCAGCACTCAGCAAACAGTCCCCGGAACATCATGACATCACGACACTCCTGCGCTTTTCCCGTGGCCACGCTGCACAAGCCATGTATGCCGAGTTCTTCAAAACTGGCGGTGCCCTCTTCAATGAAGAAGTCGAAGTGAAGCATCCGCAGTTCCCGGAGATCAGATGTCATATCGACTTCCTGTTCTATGCGAACCGTCTGACCAAACGGCTGCACATCGTGGAGATGAAGTCTACCGACGGCATCCCCGATGAACCTTACGCATCCTGGGTGGATCAACTGCACGTCCAGATGGGCCTGCTGCAACTCACCCTCGATCCGACAGTGGAAATCGGCGGATCAATCCTGGTGGTTGACCTCAATGCAGGCACATACCGGGAATTCAACAGTTACGCGCCTAACAAACTGGTGTTCAATCAGCTAATGGAAAAAGGTCAGCACATCCTTGCAGCAACACGCGGCGAATGTGCACCTCGAACTGAGCCGGGCATACTCTGCGGCTACTGTCCGTTTCGCACCGGTTGTCCATCACATACCGTCGGCCTGGATCTCCCACAGGAGATTCTGGAAACCGGCAGAAAGTACCTGGAATTGAACGAACAGAAAAAAGCTCTCGAATCACGTCTGGACATCCTGAAAAACAACATCCTCACCTTTGCGGATGGCGCATTCAAAGGTGCATCAGACGGGATACTGATCAACGTCACTTCAGTGGCGGAGTCGGTAATGATCGACAGCAGCAAGCTCAAGAGAAACTATCCGGATATCTACGACCAGGTCACGAAGCCGAAAGCCGGTTTCGTCAGACTTGAAATCAAACCATTCATTTCGCCCGTAGCACAGGCGGTCTGAACCAACCCCACCAGGGGGCATCACGCTCCTCATGGGAAATCTCCCTTCGTGGAGGCGTGTCTGCCCCCATCGAAAGGAGATTACCGATGAAATCGTACTACCGTACCGGCACATTGCCGCCCGACCTTAAATCATTCTCCCTGACGAGCAGAAAAGAAGATCTGAAAGAGGTCCTGCACACCATTGTGACGCTGGTCCTCATGGCAGCAATCTTTCTGCTAGTCATGTTCGCCGCCGTTCCGCCTGAGCAGAGGGAATACCCCGCTGGTTGGGAGGAGGTGCGCGGATGATCGGGGCAAAAGAGACTTTTCACGGCAGATCACTGCCATCACAAGGAGGCCATCATGAGCCCTAAAATACCACGGCCCAAGGCTGCCACCGGCTTCACCATCGAACGCCGGTCATCTTGCGGCAAAATTTACACCACGGTAACAGTGTCCCCGACAACAGCCGCACCAATGGAACTGTTCATCCGCTTCGGCAAAGCCGGAGGGTGTGGTTCCGCCATGGCAGACGGTATCGCTCGCCTGGTCTCCTACGGACTCCGTTCGGGACTTGAGCCGACCGATGCTTTCAAGGCTTTGAGCGGTATCGGCTGTCACCTCGGAAGCAATACCTGTCTCAACTGCGTAGCCGAATCGATCCAGCTTGTGCTCACACATCTGGAAACGGGTCGCGACATCAACGAACTGATCGAGGAAGCTGCTCTGGCGGAAGCAAATGCCGGCACTCACGACTTTATCTGATACCTATCCAATAACAGCACTTATCTGCACAGGAGGCAGACATGAACTACGAAATCAGGAGCACGTTCAAAATCGACGCGCCCAAAACGGTAACCATCAAAGGCAGGACACCGGGCCACCCCGCTGTTCCACCGGCGGATGAGCAGTACATCTTCCGTCAGGCCACCCTGTCCGACCTGTTCACCTGGTATCTCTTGGGAGAACGGTCACTCTACCTCACCGGCCCCACCGGCTGCGGCAAATCCTCCGTCATCATTGAGGTCGCAGCACGACTCAGCATCCCCCTCTGGAACGTTGTCGCCCACTCCCGGTTGGAAACACCGGAACTGATCGGCGGCTACCGGCTCAATGCCGGCGGCGGGATGAATTTTGTACATGGGTCGCTCATCATTGCAATGAAGGAAGGTGGCTGGTTTCTGATCGATGAAATCGATCTGCTCGACCCTTCCACTGCTGCGGGACTGAACGGTATTGCCGAAGGCCGCCCCATAACCATTCCGGAAACGGGAGAAGTGGTAGCGGCTCATCCGGACTTCCGTTTCATCGCCACCGCCAACTCCAATGGAGCCGGTGACGCCACAGGTCTCTACCAGGGGATACTGCGGCAAAATCTGGCTTTTCTCGACCGTTTCTACATGATTGAGGTCAGTTATCCCGATCCTGACATCGAAAAGAAAATCCTGACCGAAGTAGTACCATCGGTCGGCAGCGACATCAGAGACCGCATGGTGGACATCGCCAATGAAATCCGCGCCCTGTTCATCAAGGGAGAAGCGGAAGTTACGCTTTCGACCCGAACCCTGACCAGGTGGGCACGTATCACCGCCTTCCAGGCACGGGCTGCGGCAAGTCAGGGCATGTCCAACGGCGAAACATTGACCAAGGCCTTCGACCGGGCACTCGGCTTCCGGGCTGAACCTGACACCCGAACCGCCCTGCATGCAGTTTTGCAGCGGCATTTCGGTGACCGGAGGATGCCATGACCAGATACAGGTGCATCAAATCCTCCGTGGATCTGCACCTGCTGGACAGGGTCAGAAACCACGACAAGGTCTACCACCTGGCGGTATTCGAGCGGGACGACGGTTGTTTCGACGTCCTGTACCGTTACGGTCGCCGGGGCACAACCATGCGTCTCGGTATCCTCAAAGGTGGTGAATGTCTTCGCGACTATCACACTGCCAGCAACCTTATGACCCGAAAGGAAGCGGAACAGGTCAACGGCGACGGGTATCAGTATGCCAACGGCATTACACCCGACGTCTGGAAAGATCTGCTCTCCCCTACCCTACCCCATGAAGATATGGCTGAAGAACAACAGTCATCCAAGCAACCTGAACCAACAGCTCCGGCACCTGAAATAGGCGGTGACGGACCGAAGACCTGGTTCTGGTAACTCATCACAACCCCACCGGGGGAGACCAACTCCCTCGTGGAGAAGTCTCCTTCCGGCTTACCTTTGAAAAGGAGACACCATGAACAATCAATCAACCATCACCAAGGTCCTTCAGGGTCTTGTCCTGATTCATCTCAGCTTCTCCGTCTGGTCGGGCAAGAAGAAACTCCGACCGGAAGATCTCAAGGGAGCGAATCTGCCACCTGACAAACTTGCCTCACTCGGTTCCAAGCGCATTTTTGCGCCTGACGCCCTCAAGGTGTTCGCCACCCTGAAGCGCCAGGCCGAACGAGCTTGCGAGGAGGTGGGAGTCCGGTTCCTCGGTGGCTATGCCATTCCCGAGGAAAAGCTGACGCCTCTCATGGAGAAGATGGAACAGATCGAACAGAGCTTTGCCACGGCAAAGACCAATTTTCTGTCGGCATACGACGACAATCTCAAAGAGTGGCTCGCTGAAGCTGGTGAATGGTCGGAGATCGTTGCCCGTGCCGTTGAACCTGCCAGCCATGTAGCAGAACGACTTGCCTGCGGATTTACCGCCTTCAAGGTGGAAGCCCCGGGTGAAGCGGCTTCAGCCACAGAACCACTGGAACGTCAGGTTGGCGGCCTTGCGGATCAACTTATCCATGAGATCGGTGCCCTGGCAAAATCTACCTGGGAGGAATCTTACCGGGGGCGAACTTCCGTAACCCGGAAGGCACTTCGTCCCCTGAAAGCGATTCTCGACAAACTCTCCAGCCTCAGCTTCGCCGGTCCTGACAAGATCAGCGGCCTCGTTGCCAACGTGAACGCGGCGCTCGCCACCGTACCGAGATCAGGACCTGTTACCGGGGCAACCCTGATGGGCCTGGTCGGAGTACTGTGCGAGCTGTCCGACATTGCAGGTTTCATCACGACCGAGGAACGGGAAGAGATGCTGCAACCTCTCCCCGAACCTGAAGTCGAGCCGGCGCCTGCCGCACCAACCATCACTCCGCCTAAGACCGTCACGAGAAGACCACAGCCGGCAAAGCAGGTTGAAGCACCGGCTGTCTGGTTCTGGTAGGGGGACACCATGAAAACACGTCCTCTCGCCCTGATCGCCAAGGTCCTTGGCCGAAAATACGACATCACCGTAACCATTGCCGGACAGATCGCCTGCACCACCGGGAAGGAAATAACTATCCCGGTCGTGTCGGGAGATCATGCTGAAGCGCTTGCCCATGGCTATATCGATCATGAGGCGGCACACGTCCGGTACACCGACTTTTCCGTGCAACTCACGGATAATTTTGCGGGGGATCTGCTCAACATTCTGGAAGATGTCAGGATCGAGCAAGCAATCGGCTGGGAGTATCCCGGTTGCATTGCCAACCTCCTTGATCTGACGCGCATCCTGGTTGAACAGCATGGCGCGTTCAGACCGGACCCGTCCCATCCATCCCAGAGCATACTCGCCTGGATCATGGCTTTGACCCGTATCGCGGTGCTTAACCATGATTCGATGCGGCAAACCAGGGACAGCGCCGAACCTATGGTCCGGCAAATCCTTGGAGAGCAGTTCAACCAGGCGGTACAGCTTCTGGATCGGACCGGGACTCTTCGGTCAACCCATGAGACGGCGGCACTTCGCGATGAACTGATGAAGCTCATCCGGAACGCCGTACAAGTGCAGCAAGCGCTATCACAACCTTCTGGCAATTCTGGCAATTCTGACAACAGGACATCCTCCGGGCAACAAACACCGGATCAGTCGGGTGCATCACTTGAAACAGCCCGGCAGGCAATCTCGGAAGCACTATCCGGTAAGAGCATCGGGTCCTACGGAAACGTGGGTGAGAAACTTGCCGAACTGCTCTGTCAGAACGCAACCGAAAGCTCGTTCAACGGGTCAGGAGCAGCCGCACCACGACTGCCGACCGCCCAAACACTGCAAAACGCCAACGGCTTCGATGATATCTCAGCGCTTCGTGTCCATACGGCAGCTCTGCGAGCCCGTCTTCAGGGTCTCGTCCAGGCATCAAAACAGAAACGCTCCACTCCGGCCAGTGTCGGACACCGACTGGATTCCCGTGTTCTGACCCGACTTCGTGTCGGCGACACACGGGTTTTCAACAGGAAAGAGGAAAAACGGGCAGTTAACACGGCTGTCTGCATGCTTCTGGACAGTTCCGGGAGTATGGGCAACTCGACCCTGCTGGGCAAGATGGGTATAGCTTCCCGCGCATGCTTTGTGGCGTCGGAGGCTCTGTACTCCATTCCCGGTGTCCGTACGGCGATTGCAACCTTCAAAGGTTTCGACAATCACGTTTTCCCCATGGTTGATTTCGGGGAAAAGCCGGATCACAGCAGATTCAACATAAACGGTACCGGCGGCACCAGGCTTGGCCATGCCCTCTGGTGGGCATGGGGCGAGCTCTGCCTGCGCCGGGAAACACGCAAAATCTGCATCGCCTTCTCCGACGGAGAAACCGGCGATGGACCTGTTACCCATTCCGCCATCAAGCGGATGCGCGAATCGGGGATTGAGGTGATCGGGATCGGCATACAGGACGCCAGCATCATGCGCTACCTGCCTGATAATCACCGGATCATTAACAATCTCGACCAATTTACACCGGCTCTCCTGGAATTGTTGCGGGAGAAGCTGGTCGGTAACTAATAATCCATCCTGCGGGGAGACAACTCCCCGAGGCGGAGGTCTGTCTCCCCGGCTTATTGCAAAGGAGATAGGCCATGCCCACAAAAATCACTCTCAACCCCGGCTATGCCGGCGGTGTTTATGTTCTCGACCATGGCGAGTTCTATACCTGCCTGGGCTTCGATGTCGTCTTGAAGAAGGCGGGAGCCTTGGCAACTGAACTGAACTCTCCTGAACATTCCCCTGTTTCGACCGAACGCGGCACCATGGCAGCTTATCGCAAGTACGCTGCCCTGGTTGATAAAGCCCGTCAGAAGAATATCTCAACCGGATGGCGCTCGCGTGTTGACCTTACAGCCGATCTGATCGGCCTTGAGGGTAAACGCGTGGAGGTCATTGACTGTTACGGGGACCGCCGGCGTTTTATCGTAGGTCGGTCAACCGGGTGGATTCCATGCCACCTGGAGATCAAATCCCGGAGCAGTTCTGGAGGCGAAGCCGTCTGGGGGACTCCGTTCCGTTCGGTCAGGATCGTCGGGGGTACGGCATGAACATAGGCCATCACGCTACAGGAGGTACGAGAAGAATGACCGTGAAAACCGTTATCTCTGCGGCGAAGGAATTCGGCGTACCTGAACGCTATGCGATCATGCGTCGGCTTGCCTTCTTGCAACCGCAAATCAAACATCTGGAACGTGAAATCTGGGGAGCCCAACGGCGGATCGAGCGAAGTTATGACCCGCTGGTCAAGGCCCTGACCGCATCCTTCATCAAAGACCAGGAAAAGGAGCTGCGCCCCCTGAAACGGGAGGCGACGGCGCTCCTGAACCATGTCAACGGCAAGGAGACGGTGCAGCCGCCCGGCGGGATCACCCCGGAGATGATCGACCAAGCCCGGCAGTATCCTATCACCAGCATCATCGACTTCCCCAAGGGAAGGCACCGGTGCTGTCCGTTTCATGAGGACAGCAATCCATAAATGCTCTGTATGACAACCATGTCCACTGTTTCGTCTGTAACCGGTCATGGGATTCCATCAGCGCTGTTATGGAGTTGGATGTGGTGAGCTTCCGGGAAGCCGTGTTGGCGCTCCAGTAACCTGAATCAATAACTTTCAACCCTATGGGGGCGGACACTGCCCCTGGGGGGAGTTCGCCCTCAACATTTTAGGAGGCGGACATGAATCTCGATCTCTTCGGAGAACCGGCAGCACCTACAACAAAAAGAATTTTCATAAAATCAATTGAAGCCCGTTATCGCAACGTGGTTGTCAGAGATGACGCCCCGCAGTGGGTATCGAAGCGGTTTACGCAACCCCAGCAGGTATTCGAGATGTTCCGTGATCTCCGACTGGAAACAAAGGAGCATTTTGTCGTCCTGCATCTTGACGGGAAGAACCGGATCGTCTGCTTTGACCGAGTCTCGATTGGCTCGCTTAATCAGGCCATCGTCCATAGTCGCGAGGTCTTCAAGACGGCATGCATCTCAAATGCAGCGGCAATCATTCTGATGCATCAATTATGTTGAGCTCCACATAAATTGTGTAATGTGAAGCTGCCAGTAATGTGAAGTCATCCTTCTTGTATGCCCACGCTACGCCTGTCCGCCTTAGTCCCATCATGTATTTACTTCACATAATTTGCATGGATCATATCCTTTCCATCAGGTAGTTCATTTCAGAATGGAGGTAGGATTATGCTTGAGTACTGGTACAAAGGACGACGGACGTTGGTAGATTTTCGGCGGGGACCACTTGGCCCATACATGGACGGACTGGCGGCACGCATGAAAGAAAGGGGGTATTCCAAAAGGCTTGCAGGTCCTGTTCTCGGGCATTGTTGCCTGTTCAACAGCTTTCTTGTCGATCAAGGGATCACTCGAAGTAAAGACATTACCCTGGCACATTTTGATGCATTTATAGATGCATACCTGGCAGACTTCCGAACCACCAGCAAACTCTATGTCGGACGTGGCGCAGTCCGGGGCCACCTGAAGCACTTGTTGTCGTATTTGGTTGACGAGGGTGTTATGAAACCGCCTGCCCCCAAACCGCTAGTGCCGCAATATCGCTGGGTACTCGAACCGTATTTGCGCCATTTACATGAGGATCGCCAACTCAACGAGACTACGATCCAGAACTACCGGGTAGCTCTATGCCGGTTTCTCGATGGCTTGGGAGAGAGAGCTTCACGTAATGGCATGAAGGCATTGCAAGCTGATGATGTTGAAACGCACATCAAACAGCACATCAAGGAGAGTCCCGTAAATTTGAGGAGTTTAGCATCGTATCTCCGCAGCTTTCTTCGATTCTGTGCTTACAAGGGATATGTCGCCAAAGATTATTCCGGCGTTATCCCATCCGTACCCGCATATCGCCTGGCATCTCTACCCAAGGGGATGGAAGACACCGACTTACAAAAAATCCTGAACGCCATTCCCAAGGGAACTGCTGTCGGAGCAAGGGACACCGCCATCATGCTGCTTATGATGGCCTATGGTATTCGTGGTATGAGTGCGGTTGAGTTGCGCCTTGAAGATATTGACTGGCAACGCTCCACTATTCTGATCCGGGCAAGGAAGGGCGGCAAAGAAGTCGTACTCCCACTATTGAATGCTGTCGGTGAGGCGATTACCCAATATCTCCATCATCGCCCGGAAACTCGACTCCGAGAAGTATTCCTTGGTGTGAAGGCTCCACATTTCCCGCTCAGCGGTCAGGATATATCCGTGACCGTTCGTAAATATATGATCAAAGCGGGGGTGAAGAGACCCAAAAACGGATCTAACACCATGCGGCATTCATGGGCAATCCGGGCACTGGCAGACGATTCACCTATGAAAGCAATTGCCGATGTCTTGGGGCACCGCTGCCTGAATACCACTTTTATCTATGCCAAGACTGACCTCAAGATGCTCCGGCAGGTAGTTATGCCGTGGCCGGAAAAGAGGTGAACCATGGCGACATGTATATTCCGAAGTCCTATTGCCTCCCGTCTCCAGGCATTCTGGGAGATGAGATGCGCCCTCGGCCGTAAGGGTGAGAGTGACGGAAAGATTCTCTGCTACCTGGATCGTTTCCTGATGGCTGAACTGAAACCAGGAAAACCGATAACTGCCGAACTTGTAGAGCGCTGGTTCAAGTCGATGGAGCACCTGAGTGTTGGAAGCAGGCTCAATCGCATGTCCATCATGCGGCAGTTCTGCATATATCTGAGCAATTTCGACCCGCAGACGTGCATTATTTACCAGAGCTTTTTCCCACGCAGAAATCGCCCGGCACCTCATATATATTCGCTGCAGGAAATGACCATGATTCTGGATGCTGCCGGCAGAATAGGTCAGGTGGGGAGCCTTCGTCCCATGCTCATTTCCACCATTATCGGTCTGCTCTGCAGTACCGGTCTGCGTATTGGGGAAGCATTGAAACTGTTGCTGGCAGATGTGGACATTGAAGGGGAGTTACTGACAATTCGGAACACCAAGTTCAAGAAGTCCAGATATGTTCCCCTGTCACCTTCCACCGCCCGCCAGCTTGCAGACTTTATGCATCAGCGAGAAGCAGCAGGCTTTTCCACAGCTTCGACTGCGCCGGTTTTTATCAGTCCATCCGGAAAGGCATACCGACCTGGACGGATTTGTGAAGTCTTCTTGGAAATTCTCAGAGATGTTGGACTGCGTGGTCCCAAAGGTGAACGTGGACCTCGCCTCCATGACTTACGTCACAGCTTTGCCGTGAACAGACTGGCCCAATGGTACCGGCAAGGAGAGAATATCAATGCCAAACTGCCGTTACTGGCAACATATCTCGGGCACTCCTCGCTCATTGGCACCGAAACATATCTGCATGCCACGGCTGAGCTTCTGGAACAGTCGAACATTCGGTTCAAGAACCATTTCGCTGTACCGTACCTGAAGCGAATCAAAGGGGGGAGCCATGACGCAAAGTAATAGCATTGGCCTCCCCATCCGTCGTTTCTTTGAGGACCACCTGGTTGTTCAACGGGGAGTGAGCCCAAACACGGTGCTATCGTACCGGGACACCTTCAAACTCTTCCTGCAGTTTGCAGTGGAACGTTGCAGAAAGTCCTGCACCGATCTTGTAGTTGATGATCTTTCCGACAGGTTGGTCAGGCAATTCCTGGAACACCTTGATAGCGGAAGAAAGAACGGAACGGGAACCCGTAACGTCAGGTTGGCTGCCATTCATGCCTTCTTCAGATATCTGGCCGTTACCGATCCCCGCTATATTGCTCAATGCCAAACCATTCTTGCCGTACCGTTCAAGCGACACGCCAGGCATGTGTTGGGATATCTGGAGAAAGAGGAAGTCCAGCATATCTTCAGACACATTAGTGTCCAGAATGTGTCTGGGCGTCGGGATGATGCACTGCTACGCCTTCTCTACAACAGCGGAGCACGGGCACAGGAAATTGTAGATCTCAACGTCAATCATATCCGCTTTAGCCGCCCATACTATGTGCTGATCCATGGAAAGGGACAACGTGAGCGAACCTGTCCGGTCTGGGATGAGACGGTACAGGCAATCAAGGCAACCATTGAAGACCGGCATCTCCGTCTGTCGGATAATGTTCCGCTATTTGTGAATGCCAGAGGAGGACGCCTTACCCGTTATGGCTTAAGATACATGATTGCACAACGAGTGGCGGCAGCAGTGGAAACATGCCCGTCACTATCCACCAAAACGATTACTCCTCATACATTCCGGCACACGACCGCAATGCATCTGCTGCAATCGGGAGTTGACCTGAACATGATTCGTTCCTGGCTCGGGCACTCTTCGATTGAGACAACCAATCTGTATATCGAGATTGATCTGGAGATGAAGCAGAAAACCTTGCAGGCCACTGAAAAACTGTTACCGAAAACCAGCAAGAAAGGGCCGTCATGGCGGCGTGACCCGAGCATCTTGGAGTGGCTGAAAGACCTATAGTTATGTGAAGTGCCTGGAAGGGTTGCAATGCCGCATGCCCTTCCAGATGCTTACTGTATCCGAATTGCCGGTAATGATTCCGGCACTACTTCACATTACTGGTAGCTGCACATTACATAATCACCCTACAGGTGACCCGACACCCAGCCAGGAAGATATCGCCATTACCAGACGTCTCAAGGAAAGTGGCGAAATTCTCGGCATCAAGGTTTTGGATCACATCATCATTGGTGATGGCGAGTTCCTGAGTTTTGTCGAACGGGGACTCTTGTAAATAGTAATGAGGGAGCGGCGCCTGGTGCGCCCTCCCCTACCCTCTCTCCCTCGGCTCAAGAGGGTTCCCTGGAGCCACCGTTCATACTGTGGTTGCAGGGAGCCCTTTTGGGCCACCATCAAAACGATAAGAGGGAGAGAGTTATGTCAGTTCGAGCACGCATTAACGGTAGGGAATTCACGCTGAGTTGGGAGGAGTTTGAAAAGGCGCTGCACAGGAGCAATCTTGCAGGCGGCGAATTTGAAGTTCTTGCCATTCTTTCGGGAGTGAAACCCTACTAGAGTCTTCAGGTCGGATACCCGTCCGGCCTGGATAGAGGCGGCCCTTGTGGTCGCCTTTTTTTATTTTGACAGCACAATAATCTAGTAATGGTAATACACGATAATCTAGCTGAGGCCAACGTACTGGAATGATAGGATGGCGACAGTTAGGCAAACATACGCAGGGTTTCTCCGCTTGTCCCACCTTTCTTCAGTATTGTAACATTTCTGTGGATACTACCAAAAACATCAGCTTTATCATTATGTTAAGAATCAAGCCCAGCATAACTCAAGTTGCCACCAAACTTGACAATCAGCACCAATCTATAGTAGCTTGATCCAATTTTAAATTGAGAAATCTCTCGACAATATAATGCCGCATTACGCAATAGCTAAATGCGGCTTCATTTTTTTCGCCGAGTAAACCACTTAATCCCACGGAAAGATTACAAGTTATGGGCAAACCGTACGTTAGCGAACTATCCAAGTTGGCCGAGACATATGAGTGGGCAATTTCACAGGATATCACAGCCCTTACTAATGCAGTGAATGTCACAAACTCTCTCCCGATGCTAGCTGTTGGATCAGGCGGTTCGTTGTCCGCAGCTGAAGTGATGATCTCATGCCATGAAAGAGCTGCACATTTTCTGGGGCGTGCTGTTACACCATTGGAGTTACTTACAGCTCTCCCTAACAACCGAGATACCTCTGTTTGGTTTTTCTCTGCTGGTGGCGGTAATGTCGATATTCGTCGCGCCTATAAACATGCGCTATTGAAAGAACCCAGGCAGGTTGCCGCTATTGTTGGGAAGCTTAACAGTAAACTCTCTACCATTTCCGGGGATCATCACTACACTGACCTCATAGAAGTTGCGCTGCCTGCCGGATATGACGGTTTTTTAGCAACTAATTCTCTTCTCGCATTTACTGTTTTAATCTGCCGTGCATACGACAAACTAAGTAACTGCTCAGAGATCACATACAACTCACTTAACGATTTAATGACAACTGCATTGCCTGCCGGTTTCAATTTGAGCCAATTGAGCAACCTGTCTGAAAATCTATGGAAGAAAACAGCAATTCATGTACTCTACAGCAGTCCGCTAAAGTCTGCTGCTGTTGATATAGAGTCAAAATTCATAGAAGCAGGCTTATACTCCGTACACCTTGCTGATTTTAGGAACTTTGCGCATGGGCGTCATCACTGGCTGGCAAAGCATGAGGAGTCATCAGCGGTACTCGCACTGTCTGTACCATCAGATGCTGAATTAGCTCAAAAAACTTTATCGTTACTTCCAGATCAAATACCTCAATTACATATTCCATTACAGTGCACAGGAACCAATGCCCTGATCTCAGGAATTGTCATGTCACTGTATCTTGCCGGCGCTGCCGGTAAATCTAGAGGAATCGACCCTGGTCGTCCCGGTGTACCAGACTTTGGGAGCAAGCTTTACAACCTTGGAGCAAATACAGGTTTCTGTAAAACTGTCAAACAGATAGACATAGCTATACAACGAAAGGTAGGTAGCAGCATTTCGTCTCTGACCCCGCACCGTAGAACGCTTTGGGAACAAGCGTATCAGCATTTTAGAACCAAGCTTATTAAAGCGAGGTTCAAGGGGGTCGTAATGGATTACGACGGAACGGTTGTAGATACTCGTCACAGATTCAATCCACCTACCCCCGAAGTGACAGATGAAATTGTCCGTTTACTACAAAACGGAATCCTTATTGGGTTCGCTACGGGCAGGGGGAAATCAATCCGAGAAGACTTAAGAAAGGTCATTCCGACCTGTTATTGGGATCGAGTAATAGTTGGGTATTATAATGGGGCTGAAATTGCCCATCTGACTCAGGATGAAACACCGGACTGTGAGTCTCCTCCCTGCGCCGATTTAGAAATTATATTTAAATCAATCCAGAATCATATTGAAATAAAATCACTCGCCAAAATAACGTGCAGGAAATTCCAACTTACCGTTGAACCAACTACAATTGTTCCAGAAAATAAGCTTTGGGAGCTAGCGCAAAATGAAATAAAAGAAGTGCACCTACCTGCGCCAGCGATATATCGTTCCAGTCATTCGGTAGATATCCTTGCACAAGGTGTTTCGAAATTGTCCGTAATTAATGCCTTACTAGCCAAGTTTGACTCAAGTGGTGACGTGCTGGCAATAGGGGATCGAGGGAAATGGCCCGGGAATGACTCATTGCTGCTAAAGCATGTTCATTCTCTAAGCGTTGACGAGGTTTCCCCTTCTACGGAAACCTGTTGGAATATATGCCCCGCAGGAGTGCGAGGCGTTCAAGGGACACTCTACTGTTTGCAACAGCTAGAAATTGATGAGGTTTCTGCTGGGGTTGCCAGATTCAGTAAATCCGGGATAAAGCTGTGAATCATGAACTCGGACTTCAAGTTCTTAGCCAGATCATGTCTTGGGATGATGATGAAGCCAGACAAGAATTCCGATGGCTGACTTTTATGTCCCAGTACAAGTATGATGATTATTCCGATTATTTAGCGGGCGTACGTTTTTTGGAGTGTCTTGCAACATGGCTACAACAATTTGATGATGCCGACAGGCAGATCGCCTATCAGTATCTAAAAACTAATCTCATATATAACAGCACAGCTGAGCTCAATAGACTGGTTGAAAAGCTGTATCCAGAACATATACAACCAGATATTATCCAAGCAGTCTCTGAAAAACTAAACATCCCGAAATACAAAATATGGGCGACAACCGATGCCACAAGCGAGTTCGACTGGCAGTTGCGCAAAGCATTATTTTTGGGGTTAAGTGATGGAGCCAGAATTGATGTTTTGAGACGAGCAAATGCAGGTATTATTTCAAACGAACAAATTGTCGCATCGACGCAAATAGATACAGCCAAATGGAAGAGCTTAGTTAAAGATCTCCGCCAAGATCTCGATAAAATCAAACCAGGCACTGGAGAGAGTGCAAAGTTTGCCAAAATTTATCTTATTGACGACTTTACAGCATCGGGGACTTCATTAATAAGAAAAAATCAGGGTGGAACGGAGTTTAAAGGAAAACTCGAGAGGTTTCACCATTCCATAGAAGCGGCAAAGTCAGACCTACAAGCAGAGTATGGCGAAATACTTGAAGAAAACTGGGAACTCGTCGTTCATCATTACATTTGTACAGAAAACGCAAGAACCGTTATCAATACGAGGTATCAGGAAGCTCTCGATTCAGGCGTTAAATGGTACAATAATGTACGTTTTACCTTTAGTCTGATACTGCCTGCTGAGGTCGCTTTAGACACAACATCAGGCCATCCTTTTGTGGAAATTTGTAGAAAATATTACGACAACTCCATTGAAAATAAGCATTCAGCAGAGTGCGGCGACAAAGATATGACGTTCGGCTATTGCCGGTGTGCTTTACCGTTAATTTTAGAACATAATACTCCGAATAATTCATTGCCTTTATTCTGGGCTGAAACAGCTGGTCAAAACGGGCAACACGCTATGCGTCCATTATTTCGCCGCCGCCAGCGACACGTCGAACTTGTAGAGTAATGAAGATTTATGGCTAATCCATTCGAAAAGAGAGCAACTGAATACTTACGTGATGATGCGGCGTTCTTATCCGTTGTCACCCCGGAGCCTCTGCATACCTTTTTTGAGCGTCATGCAAAAGATGGTACGTTATATGACCGTCTCTGTACTGTAATCGGGACTCCGGGAAGCGGTAAAACCACCATAGCCACTCTACTGCAATATAAAACTGTTGAGACACTGCGCAATAGCCCCAATATTGCAGAATATAAGGCGCTCATACATGCATTGACGAAATGCGGCATAATTAAGGACAACAAGACTCAAATTCTAGGTTGTCGATTGCCGCTTGAATCAGAATATCGTGAATTTTGGGAGTTACCATATAAAGATGAAATTAAACTAGGCCTACTTAAGTCCTTTCTCCAATCCAGAGCAATTATTGCATGGATGAAAAATCTACAAGAAAACAGGCGATATGACCTCGCCAATGTAAAGATTATTTATAGAGATCAAGCTGACGTCGCAGCGGATAGTATTGGTGGTCAGAACGCGTTAGACGTATTCGAAAAAGCTAAATCTGTCGAAAGAGCAATTTACGAAATTAGCGCGGCTTTAATTGCACCGAAAGAAAGTTCGCTCAAAGACGATGCAATTGCACCGTACCATCCATTTGACGCAATAGATCATTTCGTTGTGAAGTCTGGAGCAAATCCAGCTCAAGTATTAAAGCCGCTAGTTATGCTGGATGATGCACATACATTGCATCGGTCTCAACTCATTGCTGTGGGTAGTTGGTTGGCACGTAGAGAAATGAAAATTGGTCGATGGTTGCTTATGCGACTGGACGCGCAAACACCTGAAACGGTCCTCACAGAGGGTTTTGGTAAAGATTCTGGAATCGTGTCAGAGAGTGAAATTAAAAAGAGCCGTGAAATCACATACATTTGGCTTCAAAGCAGTATTGACCGCAGAAAACAACGTGAAGATTTCAGGAAAATGGCTCGTAGTATGGCCGATAAATATCTTCGCTTAATGCCAGTGTTCACCAGACAAGGCATATCGAGGTTTTCTGACATCCTTAACACGGGCGTTTCAGAGATTTCTGAATCAAAGTATATCGAGTTATCAAGAAAGATCGATCGAACTCAGAAAAATTTAGGAATTAGCAGCCTTCGCCGTAAAACATTCGAATCAGAGATTGATAAATATTTCGATAATTCAGAAACGACTGACAAAGGTCGAGATGTTAAATTGGCTTTGTTGAGCATAATAATGCATCGATATGCAAATAGAGTTCCTCAAGAAAGCTTATTCCAGCTTGAACCTGTTGATCCTGAACCAAACAAACCAATAAAGATCAAGGCCGGTTTAGCAGATGGTGCAAGAGTCTACCTTATGCACAATTATAACCGCCCTTACTACTTTGGTGTTGATGCCATCTGTGATGGTAGTTCCGATAATGCAGAGCTTTTTCTTCAGCTTTCGGGCAGATTGGTTGAGGCGGCGGAAACACGTGTTATCAAGTCACCTAACGGGAGCGCAGCACTACCACCAGCATATCAACACAAGTTGCTAGTTGAGCGGGCTCAGGAAATGATAGATGAATGGTCTTTTCCTCTCTATGGGGAAGTAAAGAGTTTATGTAAAACAATTGCTAAACACTGCGTTGAGAAGTCCCTTGAGCCCAATGCACCACTTGATGGGGGAGCAAACGCTTACGGCATACTTCAAGACGAGTTCGACACCATTCCTGAAAAATTCCCAGAGCTTGCAAAGGTAATTAAATTTGCCGTAGCTTATAACGCAATATCGCTTAAACCAAAGTATTCTACAAAACACAAGGAATGGTGTCTGGTGGAATTAACAGGGCCAGTGCTCATGGTTTCTGGGCTTACTATGAACCGTGGTGGTTTTCTTGAGAAGACAGTTGCAGACTTATTAGATGCAATTGAGCGAAAACAACTATGAGATATCGCTGGGATAAATGCATAAAACACTACTGTTCCGCCTCAGTCGGAATTGGACTTTCAGGCCGCTTGATCTAATGGTAAGTCAGCTTCCCCTGAATGCCTGACTTCAGGAAAGGCTCGTTGTCGTTTTTGCTTTCTTAATTCTCTTGCTTCTTC
>Ga0194059_1000202_pt1 | contig 29475 bp, 26 predicted proteins | sample SepL6211m_MetaG_FD_163426 | JGI IMG/M metagenome (GOLD analysis project Ga0194059, IMG submission 163426) | Anoxic zone freshwater microbial communities from boreal shield lake in IISD Experimental Lakes Area, Ontario, Canada - Sep2016-L626-11m | ecosystem: Environmental > Aquatic > Freshwater >...
TGCTTGGACATGTGGATACCGATGATGCCAGTTACCTGGAGTTGGCAGAATTTATCGCCACTTACGGCGAGGCAGATCATATTGCCCGCGACCTTGAAGAGTTGTTCACCAGGGTTGTGTTCAATGTTGCAACCGCCAATCGCGATGATCATTTGCGAAATCACGGTTTCATGAGATCCCCTGCCGGCTGGACACTGTCGCCAGCTTTCGACATGAATCCTTCATTCAAGAAAGAGGAACACGCCCTGTCTCTGGACCCTTATAACCGTCAACCTGATCTGGAAATCGTTCTTTCGACAGCGGAGTATTACCGACTGAACACCGGTCACGCAAAAAAAATAATCACTGACGTCTGTAAGATAGTGGGGGGGTGGAAAAACCACGCCAGGAAACTTGGCCTGACCGCGCAGGAATGCTCAGAGGCAGACCATTTATTTTGCTGCGCTTATCCATGAATATTGATGTGACGAGAAAATGGTGATTGAAGTACACGAATAAAAAGCGATATAACCTTGTAAATCAACTTTCCGGAGGAGGAACTATGACAAAGACTGAACTCGTAGCAAAAATTGCAGAAGATGCGGGACTAACAAAGGTTCAAGCTGAGAAGGCTCTCAACAGTTTCATAGCAACGACCACGGCCACATTGAAAGCCGGAGATAAGATCGCTCTTGTCGGCTTCGGGACGTTCAGTGCTGTAGCCCGCGCTGCACGTACAGGCAGAAACCCACAGACTGGTAAGGCCATCAAGATTGCGGCCAAAACCAATGGCAAATTCACCCCTGGTAAATCACTGAAAGATCTGAATGCAAAACCAGTAAAAGCAGCGGTCAAGAAAAAATAGGTTTCCGGCGAACCCATAACCAAGGAATCGTCACAATAGAAAACGGCCCGTCTCCATATATTGGAAGCGGGCCGTTTTCTATATTTTTGCTATATTGCGTAACGCTTCAATCATACAGACAAAGTTCAGTCTTTACACATTCATAATTATTTTGATGTTGCCAGATATTTCAGGGTGATTCACTTTTATTCTGGTTGACTCTCTGACAAACGGATGCAAAAACGGATGCAACGGTGGTGTAGGCAAGAAAAAAGGGCTTAAGCATAATGCCTAAACCCTTGAATTCATTGGAGCGGGAAACGGGATTCGGACCCGCGACTTCAACCTTGGCAATTTTGCAGTCTGATGTTTCAAAAGTTTTCTTTCTGTTTCCGAGTGCTTCAGCCATGCCTCGTATATCCTTGACTTATAAGTGTATTTGTCCTATTCTGTCCATCTGGATGTTTCAAAATAATTCCCCACTTGCCAACTACCAAACGGAAACAAAACGGAAACATGGCCTGTTTGGAAAGAGTAAACGGAGACAAAACGGAAACACAAAAAAGGACCAAAATGGGCAAGCAATTCACGGAAAAAGCCATCGCTGCTGCTAAACCCAAAGACAAAAGATACTACCTCAGAGAGGGCCGTGGATTTGCCCTACAGATACTTCCCTCTGGAGCCAAAGCATTCGTGTATCTGTTTGAGCTGAACAAGAGTAAAGGGTACGTACTTCTTGGTCATTATCCGGATTGCTCACTTGCGAATGCGAGGATAGCTTACAACGAAACATATAAGCTTGTAAAGAACGGCATCGATCCACGCGAGCAAAAGGCCCTTACTGAGGAGTTGAGAAAAAAGACTGAGGAAATTGAAGCCACAACAAATGCACTGATACAATACACCTTTCAGTCCTTATTGGACGACGGAATACCGGAGGATTTCGTACCGTCAACAGTTGAACAATTGGTTGCTGTCTACCATGTAAAGTATTCAAAAGAAAACCATGGGCTCAAGACCCAAAGAAATTTTCTCTATACCGTTAAAAGCGGAATAATTCCGGTCATGGGCAAAAAACTCATTACAGAAATTCGCCGCAAGGACGCCATTGCTCTAATTCAAGATGTCGCGTCACGTGCGCCAGGACAATCTGGTAATGTGCTTAAAGCGGGCAGGCAAATTTTTGAATATGCATTACTTCGGGAATGGGTTGAAAATCAGCCTTTTCTGCAGATTACAAAAGCAGTTCCGAAGGCAATAGCAAATGTTTGTGATCGCGTCCTGGATGACATTGAGGTACCTAAAGTATGGAAAGCCATTTCAAAATCGCCTTCTTCTGATTCTGTGAGACGTGCTCTCAAAATGATTCTTATTACAGCACAACGTCCTGGTGAAGTTGCGCAGATGCACAGCGAACAAATAATCGATAGGTGGTGGACAATTCCCGCAAAGGTCGCAAAAAACGGCAGGGAGCATCGAGTTTACCTGACAGATACCGCTCTTTCCCTTATTGACAGCAAAAAAGGACACATTTTCCCATCAGATAAGGGAAGCACTGGACATATTGCCATTAACACAATTGCCCAGGCAATCTATAGAGGCTATTCGACCGATGCAATTGAGAAAGTCGTCGGTGTCAATACGATAAAAGCAAGTAAAGCTCCATATTTTGGAATGACGCCTTGGTCTCCTCACGATCTCCGGCGTACTGCTCGTACCAATATGCCAAGAGTGGGAGTATCTGACGAACATGCAGAAGAAATCCTGAACCATACAAAGCCAGGAATTATTGGTGCCTACAATAAGTATCGCTATGATAACGAGAAAAAAGCAGCCCTTCTGAAATGGGAAGCTCTCCTCCTTGAACTCTTGGCACCCAAAGCATCTATAGATTAATCAGATAGAGAACAAGTGCTTTCGCCACTTTGTTCAGCATGATGGCAAGTGATCCGGTACCACCATCTGAGAATCGAAGCTCGCCTTCACGCTTCGGGCTGGTGGCATGGGGGTCAACGACAAGAATTTTTGAACTACCGGGAAGATATGTGAACCATGCTTCCTCTTTAACCGGTATGTGGTCATTTTTGGCCATATATCTGACGCTTGAACTCCCCAGGGGTAATACCAAAGAGGGATTTGAAGTGACGTGTCAAGTGACTCTGATCAGCAAATCCGGCCTCCAACGCAGTATCAACAAGCGTATACCCTTTAGAGATTAGTTTGCGAGATTTTTCCAGGCGCAAGCGTAACAGGTATGCATATGGTGTTAGCCCACTTTCTTTTTTAAAGAATCGTATCAGATGAAACGGAGTACAATTAATTCGATCAGCCAGCTCATTGATTGAAATATTTTCTGACAGTCGATCCTGAAATAAATCGATAATTTTACGTACACGTGTTGGTTCGTTGCCTATTCTAGGCGCTTGCGTTTTTGTTACGGCGTGTCTGCAGGTAAGTAGAGCCAAAGCTTCTATTAAGATAGTTTCTTTTTCCAACAAAGATGTAGAGTGGCGGAGAATACCAAATAGTCGAGTGAGAACTTCGAGACTTTCAGTGTCGTGGTAGAAATTACTTTTGAACTCGACAGAAGCGGAATTAGACGTGCAAAATTGTTGCACTACGGCTTGAAGCAGGATCGGTTTAAGATAAAAGGTCATTAAGTTACGAGCCGAATAATCAATTGTGCGATTGGCATGAACTTCCCCTGGGGCCACGATGCTGAAACTTGCCGACTGAAGAATACTCGTGATTCCACGCTGAGAGAATTGTTCACCACCAGTTTTGTTGAACCATATGCAGTATGTCTGATGAAAGTGGGCAGGGAAATTGAACCCAACGTCCAGACATGATAGGAGTTCAATCCCACTGAGACCAGATGGTCTGAAATAGGTAATTTTAGGTTGTTTCATGGATAATCTTAGCCCGGATAAATTGCTTGATCGTATCCAACGCAGCAAGTACGGCGCCAACAACGATCAAAAAGCATGCAATTGCGGTATACCAATTCGGTTCGGCTCTCCCAAAATAAATCAATGATATAGTTGATATTAATGGAGCAGTATATGAGAGTGTCCCCAGCATTTTAATGTTTCCATGTTTTATGCCATAATCCCACGCAAAAAAGGCTCCACCAACAGGTCCGATTCCCATCGCTATCACAGCCAACCACTCGGAAGGGCTTAGACTTGTAGTTTTTTCAAGTAGTAGATGGCACATTGCCGACAAAAAGGCTGTCACCCCACAGACTCCCCCAATCAATTCAGTGGGTGATTCTCCAAGGGCTCGTGAGATAATAGAGTATGCTGACCAGATAAACGCACAAAAGAACGCTGCCATATAACCAAAAATATATTCCGGCTTTAAATTTAGTGTTCCTCCTTTGAGAAGAATAACAGTAGCACCTGCAAACCCGGAAATGGCTCCAGCTAAATGAAACCATTTCAATTTTTCATTTGGTAATAATGCGGAAAAAACTACAATTAACAATGGCCAAAGATAAGCTATGAGACTTGCGTCAACGACTGGGGCGTTCTTAAGAGCAATAAAATAGAATATATGATACCCAAAAAGACCGCTTATACCATTCAACCAAACTCGAACAGGCTGCTTGAAGCAGTTCGAGTCAGCTCCTTTTAATCCCCAGAACAGTAACCCAACCCCAAAAGCAATAGTGAATGTCATAGCTGTCAATTGTAGCGGCGGAATTCTATTTGTAAGCGATGTTAAGAGTGCCAATAATCCCCACATCAGAATTGCACTAAAGCCGATCATCGTAGCTTTCACACATTCTCCTTTATGGCTTGGAAACAAAATAGTATGTGTAAATTTCGTAATAAATTTAGTTTCTACCTATTGGCCATGTGCCAGTCTTTGCTATTAATTCGTACCCATCTGCCCCAACCGTAGTCATGATTGCAGCTACTCTGGCGAGGCTCATAGTGTCTCTACACCAACTGCCGTCAGGAGCATCAAGGCTGCCGAACTCATGAGAAAAGCCCTCATCAGTATTGTTAATAGTATATTTTCTTAATTTTTCGAAATGGGGGGCACCGGGCAGCGGAGTAAAAACGAATGGGTTAATATAGGTTGCCCCTGAGGACATAAGCATTTTTCCGTATTCGATACTATTTTTTACATGCTGCCGAGTTTCTAGATAATTTTCGTCAGGGTTAATGAAGCCAAGCATTAGACCACAGGTAGTCATAATTTTATGCTCCATAAATAACTGAACTATTTTTTTTGTGTGCGCCTCAAGAGCATTAAGCTTTGGCTTATTCGATGTATCAAGTGATTCCTTATTTGCAGTTTCTACTGCTAAATATATACTATAACACTTACTATCAGCCATCGCTTTAATGAATTTTTCCGCAGTAAGTCCATTTCTACGAGCAGAAATCGTATTTCTAAACACACTATCGTTGTTGACACTGGAATGTATTATTCCTTCAGATACTTCAGGAAGAAGTGCAATGAGATTGTACAAACTCACACCGCCTTCCTCCATCCATGGCAAATTGTATTTTGTCAGCTTTTCAAATACTGACATTGCCCACATTGGGTCGTGCAGAAGGTGATCATCTTCAAGCATAAACTCTGATACGCCCTGAGACTTTAAATACTTAAGATACCTATCAAACGTGTGATCTTTCATGGAGACCCAACCACCTTGAACACTAGGGATGGTACAAAAATTACAACGGGTATTACACCCAAAAGAGGAAAATCCGTATACTAAATGTCCGTGATCCATCTGCCGCTCACCAGTGGAATGAAACCTTCGGCTGTAGTGGTTTAGGTCAATGAGTGAAAGATCGGGTATGGCGATTTCGGTAATATCTGAAATGAAACGTCTCTTTTTTGTGAATATAACTTCACCATTTGCTCTATAGGCTATTCCATTTATATCTGAAATATGACGAGAGGTTCTTCCTGTAAGGACATCTAGCAGTTCGGGGAAGGTATGATCTGCTTGACCAATAACAACAAAATCTATAGGAGAGGTCAAAAGCGATTCCACGGGGAGTCCATTAGAATGAGCACCACCCATAATTACGGGCACTTTTGGATTGACTTGCTTGACGAGATCAGCAACCTCGCAGGCGTTTCCCCATTGATGCGAATAAGGACATGTAATGCCAACTATATCTGGATTGTACAATTTTACCTTATTTTCAAGACATTCTGGAGTTAGTCCATACGAGATTATTGTACTACCTTCTGTACTTGTGAAATAATTCCTCTCTTCATCCCACCCCTCGTATACGGCATCAATAATTTTAACATCATATCCCGACTTTTTCGCTGCGTTGCCAATACGAAGAAGCCCCATAGGTATACCAGCACGTTTCATCTCCTCCAAATGAGTAATCCCCATATTTTTGAGACTGCTGATAGTCGTTCTGTCTTCCTTGAGACATGTTCTATCTGTATCTTTGGTCTCAATATTTTCTAAAATAATGTCTAACGGCCGAAAAATGCGCGTATAGTATGGCACAATCAACAGTATTCGAGGTTTCCTGCCATTTCCCCAAGTTTCTTCACCTAATTTATGAATTGAAGATTCCACTATCCCTGAATCAAGTTTTACGGATAGGATGCTTATAAGCTTTCTTCTGTTCTTGTCTGGCCTAAGAAAAACATTTGAGTGACCAACTGCCATGGATTTTCTCCTCTAATTTACATTCGTGTAATTCGAGGCAGAAAATACAATTGAACCATTATTGTATTCTTGAACAAAATTGACATGTAATGCGTTTAAGGGAAACCTATGGGGTCAACCTACACTATTGATAAAACCGGTAGAATTTATTTTTTATTATTTCATTTCAGTGACTCAACCCATTCCACTGGAACCAACTTCAACCCGTCACGCCACTCTTCCAACCCGACAACATTATCAATCCCACCCCACACATCACGCGGCGCATGGTCGAGGACAATTACCTGCAGCTTCCCTTTCGCTGTCCCAACAACACTCCCCAGAACATTGAACACCTTGCGCACCGCTGCAATATCCTCATCCTTTTTAAACTGCGGTTCTTCAGATTCTTCATTTTCACGCAGCACTACTTTTTTCGGAAAATAGACCTGGCTTGGCTGGTCGATCACCACAAAGCCGGGTACAGGGCTGTGGCGAAGTGATATGAAAAACTGATGCAGCGCAAGGATCATGGCCACATGATAGGAAAGCCAGTTTGAACCACTACCGATTTCGGACAGGTAGTCGGAACGGTCGTTCCCCGTAACTTTGACAGTCAGATCCTTTATCTCCAGTGACACCGGGTCATTAGGCCGTTCACTGTCAAGATACGGCAGCAGGCGGGCTGCATTGGCATTGAGATGGTCGAGAGCCTGACGTTTTCGTGCTTCAGGATTACCATGGCGCACTTCTGTGTCGAGCTGTTGAACACGCTCTCGCAACTGTTCGACTTCGGCAATCAGTTCACCATCACCCGCCAGCTTTTGCTGGAGTTGTAGGGCATTTTCCAGTCTGCCGATAAAGCGCTCCACCATTTTTGTCTGATATTTCTTTTTTTGAGCATCGGCCGAACGCTGCGTAAGAGCCCTCGTTCTGATCTGAACGGCCCGCAATTTTTCGGTTGTCCCGGTGATTTCTGCGGAAACCCGCTGCATCTCCCGGTCGAATGCCGGCGGGATTTCAAATGCACCACCAGCCTCTTCCTCAATGGCGACGAGCGACCGGTTCAATTTCTCCAGTTTATCCGCGCTTGCCTCCAGATGGCCACCGCATACCGGACACCCCTCGTCACCGCTGCGCTGTACCGTCAACCAGGATGAAACCTGCAATCGCTCACGCTGAATCTGCATTCCGTGATGATAGTTCGAAGCACCTTTACGAATTCGGTTCATCTCCCCCAGTCGTTTACGCAAGACGGAGAGCTCATTGGACACTAACGACTCTTCGCTTTCAAGCTCTTGCAGTTCCCGCATCGCGCCAGATATCGTACTTTCCGTTACGGCAATGGTCACATCCGTCGCATCAACCAGACCCCGCAATTGTTGGATCATTTCTTCCCGAGAAGGTTCAGCAGCCTGATCCGAAGACAACAGACCGAACTCCCGCGCCTCGCTCACCTTGGCTCGCAACTCTGCCAGCCATTGTGCGGAGAATTCCTGCGCATTCTTCATTTCCCGCTCTTTACGCTTTAATTCGGTTTGCAGTCGTTTCAACTCATACTGCTTAGCCAAAAGCTCCGGCGTAATTGCGCCCAGTATATAGGGGAATATTTTTATCAGTTTTTCACGATGTTCGTAGGTGTTGGTCTTGTAGAACAGCACATCCGGGTTGGCGATGACATTTTGCGGCTGAAAAATAAAGGCGCTCAGGTCGCGGAATCCAGGGCGGGCGTCAAAACCGCTTTGTGATTCGCCGCCACCAAAATCCAGATTGGTTAATCCTGCAAGCTCATCCAGAACAGCGCGAACATGGTTCCGGTTGGTGTTTTTTGACAGAGATTCCGGAATCTCTTTGATAGTGAGGGCTTCCTGAATATACATTTCATCGGTGGAACGCTGCTCTCCTGGCTCAGGCCTGGCAAAAAGCTTCTCGCCAGCGGCGGTCTGCACTATTACGCCAAACCAGGCGCAGGCGGTGCGAATGGTATTCACCGGTATCAGGCACTTACTTGAACCAAGGCAGTAATCAATTATCGGAATCACAGCCGATTTGCCGGTGCGAGATGCGCCACTGATAATGTTGACCTTGCCGGTTTCAAAAGGGAGACGACGCGGTTTGAATGACTGGTTTTTGGGCCAGAGAATAATTTCTTTGATTTGAAAATACATGTCAGAACCTCACCTTCAACGTCGTAGCAATCTCATGCAGAGTCAGCGTCGCACACCACGCCCCCAGCTTCTCGGCATTATTCATCATCGTTTTAATCTCATCCGGTATCCCTAAGCTTGCTTTGGTTTTTGTCAGCGGAATTACTGTCGCATCGGTATCAAGGTGAATGAGGCGCGTTGCAATTGCCATCCGCAGAGATTCAATACTTAACTCCTTCAGTGTTAGCATCCGGTGATTAATGGCAAGGAGTAAATCCTGCTTGCAATACTTTGCTTCCCCGAATTTGGCAGCGCAGACTCGTAGCCCGGAGGATTTATTCGTTCGTTCAAAGAACTCGGCTGTTTTCCGGTGCAAAATAATCGGCAGCACAAGGAAAACAAGCGGCAGCGGAGCCGGATTTTTGGTTGGATGTTCAGCGATATAACCACAGACAAAACGCCAGATGAGACCAGCTCCCAAGGCGGGGTTCTGGATATTACGGACTTCGGTGGACAGAATCCCCATTACGCCGCATCCTTTTCACTTATCGACAAGAGCGTTGCATAGTGCGGATGCCAGCCGATCTGCGGCACATCGGCCAGCAAATGGAAGCAGCCGGGCGTAAAATAATCCGCCGTCACCTCCATCTGCTGAACCTTTGCACGATGTTTTCTGCATTCGTAGTATAAAAGTTTCCCCTGCTCAATTACCGGGCGGGCGGCATGTGTTATGTCATTGATCTTTTTCAGATTACGCCATGTCTTGCGCAGACTTTCATCAAGTTCATCAAAGGAACTCTCCTGCACCTCGCCGGATTTACTCCAGAGGGTGCGATCCCAGCCAGCCATCAGAAGATCACTGACAGCGTCCAATCTATCGCCGTAATCCTCTTCGATTATTTCAAGCTGCTGAATAAAGGTATCGCCCAGATGTTCCTCTATTTGTCCCTTGGTCGGCTTTGGCGCAAAACAGGTCAATATCCACTCTCTATCAACCTTTTGTTTTACAGCGATATATTCACGATGAAAGTCATCCTTCAGAATGACGGCAGGCAAGCCCTTTTCAATCATGAGATCAACCTGCGTCTTAACCCAGCCGTGCAAGTAGCGCACAATGAAAGGCACATACTTTAACGGCACCGGATCACCGGCAATCAGCTTTTCAAAATCGCCGATCGGGCTGGCATTTTCACTACAGGTCAGGCGGAAGTTTCGAATAATGGGGATAACCAACAATTCATCGGCCTCAAGCACAGGGTTTGCATATTTCTGCAATGCTTTTGAAATTGTTGGTTTAAGCGGGTGATTCGAAGCGGTTCCCCAGAGCAGATCGCGAGCGGCTTTGAGCGCCTGAGCAGCAGTTGTATTATTTGAAGCTGCGTGGAACAACTCGACCATATCACCACCAACTTGCCGGGAAACGTAGATTTCAAAAGTGGTGGCATCGGGATCGACCAGATTCAGCTTCACCAGTTCAAGCCAATTGTAGAGAGTTTTCCAAAGCGATACAGCCCGGTCGGCAACGGGGTTGTCCGTCAAGGCGCTTTTGCTCTGGGTAAGATGGATCGTGCCGTCTTCCGCGTGTACTGCAACATCGTCGAGGACTTCCAGGCTGCAAGCCGAGCCTGCAGCAGTTTGGCGCAGCCTTATTGCGAGAAGGGTTTGCTGGAGGCTGTAGCCGAGGTATTGGCCTGCGGCGGTTGCAGGGGGTTTGGGTTCTTGAGGTGATGTTTTGGGGGTGGTATTCATCTATTTTTTATTTCCATAGACAGCGAAAGTTGCTGATATTCATTCTTTCAATTCATGCACCACTTATTGCCTACTTCAGAAATTGGGGGGTGTCCCGTTTTTCGCCGCCTTTCCCGCTCAGCAGTTCTTAGCGGCCCTTTTTTGCCCGTAAAAACACGCTTCTAAGGCTTGAATATGCGTTTATTTCGTCATGTTTGATTTGTAACTACGGCACATTAGCTTGGTCCGACCCTAATATGAACCGGAAAGCAAGCCCCGCGCGGGGTCCCAGATGCCTCGTCTGGTTGGATCATGCTATTGAGTGCATAACCAGCATAGCTACTTGAACGGGCTGGATTATCGCTCCAGGCGGACGCGAAGACGTCTAGCACGTTCTTGAAATGCAGTCTCGCCTCCTTCCAGAATGTCGCATACAGCTTTTCGAATACATGAGTTTTCCAATCCCCCTGCTCGATACTTAATTGGTGGCAGTCCACCTGCATGATGTGGCCCAGCTTCGGCGATAATAATTTGGTCTGCGTCAGTGTTGATTACGAGGTTTGCGTTATGAGTAACCATGATGACCTGTCGCTTGGCTTTCGCTGCAACGAAAAGCGACACCAGTTCCTCGAAGACAGACTTCGGGTCGAGGTTCTCTTCTGGCTGGTCGATGATGAGAGGGCGGTCGTCAGAATCATCTAAGGCGAGATAAAGCAGCAATAGGACGATACCCCGCGTGCCTGGAGATAGCTTCCGGATGTCAACACCGTCGTAGAGCACCTCATATCTAACTGAAATGTGATCGGTCCCAAACAGCCAATTCGCGAACTGCTTCGACCATATTCTAAACTCAGCCTGCTGCGTCGTAGCATAGGGCGCGTGAGCGAAGAGATCCTTCACGTAAGTGGTAATAAAGTTAGTCATGGCTGTCTGTATTTCAATGGCACTGCCACTTTCCCATGCCGCCCTAAGCATCTTCTCCGCGACAGCAATTAAAGACCCGCGACCGTTAAAGGGACCGGACTTTCGCCGATCTAGAAGATTTTCTTCCGCGAAGGTTCCCCACTGATGGCAATCAACGATGCGTCGTACAGAGAAACTAAGTTTGCTGAGTGTGCCGGAGGATGTAGCGAGGTGCCTCATTAGAGGACCGTAGAGGTTAACGAGAGCAGTCTGCTCGTTGATGATTGCCTCAAATACCCGCCTATAGGCATTGTCACGCTCGTTTTGTAAATCCTTCCTGCGGACAGCGGCTCCCTGCGCGTCGGTGAGTTTCGTTTCCAATGCCTTGAGGGCGGCATTCTCTTGGCCAATTCGTTTGGATAGCGCGGCATACTGGTCTCTAACCACTTTGTCTGCACCGAACAAGGCTTCTAGCCTCGTCATCTCGGCAACGATTGTCGAGAGATTAAGCGTTCCGAGATCAACACCATCAGTAATAAGTGAAGTGTTTGGATCACCTGGTTGCAGGGGCTGTCCAGTAAGCGCAGCAATCTGCTTATCGGCCCATTCCACATACCCTGCCAAGCTTTTGTCTACATCACCTTTGTACATGAGGAGAAATTCGTCCCACTGTTGATCGCTTAGCCCGCTTTGGCTATGTCTTTCCCGTGCCTGGCGAAGAAGTTCTGGAGCTTTAGTAGTGCGAGTGCTGGTTACCTCATCTTGCATTGCCACGAAAGTTCGGCGTTGATTTGTAAAGGCCTGAATCTTGCCTCTGAGATTTTGAGCAGCCTCACTAATATCCGTGTGTCGCTTTACCTGTGCCTCCGTGCCCTTAACAACGAGTTTGGCAAGGTCCTCGTTGTAATTTTGGATTAGTAATTTTTTCTGAGTAAACTGAGTTGTGAGTGTGGTCACCAATTTCTCTTTTTCAAGCTCGGTTGCAATCCTCTCAGCCAGATCAGATATCGCATCTGCCTCGCGGCTGCGAGCCTGCTCGAATCGGCTGGTTCGCTGCTCTCGAAATTCTGCGAAATCAATAGCGCCATCGCGTTCATCAAGCGAATGCGCCTCCAGAATCACTCTCTCGATTTCTTCGATAAGGCCGTCAGAAACGCCGCTTGAAGAGCAAAGCTCCTCAACAAACTGCTGGGATAGATAACGGGCGCGGGGAAACGAAATATGTCCATTAGAATCTTGCCCGTCAAGCGCCCGCGTTGTCGCACTACCTCCCCCCCAAGTTAGAGTAACCTTAGCATCTCCGATAAGCTGATTCGCGCGAACCAAGAAAGATGGACTGCTGTTCTCTTTAGCACTCCATGCCGCCGGTAAAATCGCATCACACCCCGCTGCAATCATGTCCGCGAGAGCGGTTTTGCCCGAGCCGCGGGCGCCAATTATGGCGACTAAGCCCGGATTGAGAGGGATTTCAGGAGTTTGCGCCCAATTCGCATTAGCAATTGACACTTGAGAAATGATTTGTGACGGCATCGTGGAGCCTGGTGGTTTTGATCCAACGAATGCGCGTCCTTCCGGGTCGATGCAAGCCTGACGCAAAGCATCAAATTCTAGACCACCCTTGATCCATGAGAAGCGATCATCCGCAGGCTGGCCGACCGTCGTTAGATCGTGTGAATCGCTGCCATGAAGGCACGGCTTGCAGCCGTTGTACCTGTCTCGCAAAGCTTCGGTAGTGACGTTTCGCTGCCCAAGCCAAAATTCGCGTTGAGCTGGGCTGCTTGAAAAGATGATGTGTGCGAACTTTTCAATTTCCTGTCGCATGGTCGTGTCTGCTGCTTGACGCACGCCGGAGGTGCCATCGCCTGCACTGCCAGCGACGGCGACAAGAATGTTATTCTTTGCCCAGTCGCTTTCGTGGAAGACTCGGCGTAGCTGGTCAAAATTAACCTTAAACTGGGTTGCGCCATACTTAAGGGCAGCACGGTCGTCAGTGATGTTTGGGTCTGAGCGTTTTCCAAGCGTGATAAGATCATCTCGCGTGCAATCAAAGCGATCCCCATGAGCTTGGAACTGGAGTCGAGTGATGATTCTGCGGAGCTGGACCAAATGATCGGTATCCTCTGGACTCACCAAGAGATGGATATTCACGAAGCCTGACTTCGCAGCCACGTCTAGCCTGAGCTCAATATTGGGAAATATCAACTCAATGCCAGTAAGCCTGCCCGCTGCCTTTTGTTTTAGGACCTCTTCGTATGTATCAGTGACGTAGTAATCCGTGACGGCAAGAGCCTCGATTTTTGGTGAAACCCCCTCAAGCATCGTTAGATATCTCTCCCAAGCATCGGCCCCACCGAACTGGTTGTTAAGGACCGTGCCAGGTGCATGAATATGGGGCTCCCAGCGTCGCCATTGCGAACCACGACTTACCATTTTTCCTCCATTACATAAGTAAAATATTTGTCCAACGGGTCCGCACTTGACCTGCCGGGCAGCCTTATCGCCCGGACACGATCCAAGTGCAAGTTGGAACATCGGATTCCATTACAACCGCCTAAAAATGGTGAATGAAGAGTTGATCATTATTACTTCGCTCTTATTACTTCGTCGACGACGAATTCCGAGCAACGCCCCATCTCATTGTGGAACACCTCGTATCGAGATAGGCCGTCGAGTCCCCGGACGGACAGCCGTTCGAGGAATTCCATTTCCGCAAGAAGCAGCGACCGGTATGTGGGATGAAAATGAAGAGGGCCGACGCCGTTGTACTGCTTCCAATATGTCTCCGCTTCGACTGCGATCGTTTCTTCTTGGTGTTGGATTTCGCCCTCTGGTGAACGCGTGGAATACCTTACTTTAAACGAATGAGGCTGAACTTGCAGATCGTCGTCACCTGGCTCTGCGCAGGGTAAGAACACGCGATAGTGACACCTCGCCGACAACCTGGTTTCGTTGACATCGAACTGGATCAAGTTATTGCCATGTTCGCGCACGTCGAAGGCCTTGTAGAAGCTAGCGACCAATGAAAGGACGTCCCGCGATGACGGGTCCGAAGGGATGTCGATTTCTTGCTGTCGCTGCATTGACCCGCACTCATATCGCTTAGGAGTTATTAGATCAACCGGTTCGTTTCGTCCACACTCTTTCACCTCGACGGAGTAGGTGAAGCGGACTCGGTCGGAACTATCATCAAGTGTCACTCCGATTGCAGACGCCAGTATGCTGCTTTCCCTCCTAGAGAGGTAAAATCGACTCCGATGCAATCGCGCTGGATCTGAGTAGATGATTGTTGAAATGTCTTTCAAGCTATCTAAGTAAATAAAATCACGACTAAATCGAGGCATTGCCTCTGGGGAATAACTGGGAACAAAGTCCTCTGGAAGGCAGGGGCGAATGACAAACCGATACTCATGCTGATATGTGTAGCTCCGGCGCTTGGCGAAGGGCAAGATCCTGGAGTTTGTGAATAGAGCGTTACACTCACGTGCTTCGTAGGGGTCGTAGTAATGGGCTCTTCCCTCGCTAATCTCGATCTCGTCGGCTTGGTCACGCCACTGTGGCACGAGATTGGCAACACCCCGCGCAAAACGCCGCGAGAACTCGTCCTGGTCCGTAATGACGAGGCAGGCCATGGGTTCCTCTGTGCCACCGTCCGCAGCCTCACCTCCGAAGTTGCCAAACAGTCGCCAGTCATAAACGCATGACAAGCAGAACATCAAGTAGTCCGTTTTCTGATGGATATTAACGTCTACAACATCTGGGGTCCCAGGCCATGGGCGCACCGATGCATCGTTTTCAATAATCAAATCCTCCGCAAGCAGCGACAGGCGGATACACAGCTCGTTTGAGTCGCTGCGGGCGGCGTCGAGTACAAGGTCCGTAGTTGACGCGCACCGCAAGAAGATTTCTCCTTTAGAACGTAAAGATTCGATGTAGCTCAGCTTGTCGTACCGGTAAAATTCCCGCCCGCGCGTAACCCCGGCTAACTCTCGTGGGGTTGAAAAGCCAAGAAGGGGCAGGTGGTCCAGCACACCTTCCTCAATCACGGTACTCGCGCCGCGGATGGTTAATTCTTCAACGGTGTGCGCAAGTCGATCCCGCCAGTAGTGGATATAGCGTGTGTTGGCGGAATATCGATTGTGCCGTGAGACGTAGACGACATTGCAGATGAGGTCGCCCGCTCGACGGCGCAGTGCCTCCTCCGAAAGATGCCGTAGGTAACGGCGCGAATGGTACTCGGCGCGCTGCCGCCGCTCATGACAGGTGTAGGAACGGACGCGTTCAACGTGTGCTGCTGGGAATGCAGCGTCGCCGAGAATAGCTTCGTCCGAAGCCACCTGAATTGCGGGTGCAGGTCGAACTCTAATAGCAATGTGATCCATTCAACTAATGGTTCCTTTTCTCTTTGTGCCCAACTACTTTTTGACCAGCCCCACGCGCACGCGCGTGAAACGGTGATCTTCCCAAAATGGATATTTAGTCTATGCACATTAAAACAGTTCACGTTGCCACTGTTTTTCTCCTGTTTCGGTAATCCGAATTGTCCCAATTGTCATTCAATTCAAGTTTGCGTTTATAGTCCTGGTGAGACTTCCTCGGAGGCTTTAGTCCGGGCTGTTTTTAAACGACTAGCGAGATCATCTGGAATCTCGGCATGAACGAATTCGATACTGCTATGGACACGCCCTCCTGCTGATTCCTTCTGACAAAGCTCATACATATCTGGCTCGGTCAAGACAACGATTCTTCGCTGGACATTCGCGAGTAGCAAAAAGTACATATCCGAACGAATCTTAAGCAATTTACCGACCGCATGTTTCCCTGAAGCGGTTTTTGCTCCACGTGTAGAAATAGTGGCGGCAATCGTTTTGTCTGCATTAACTGCGTCAAAATCGAAATAACCGCCAGAGACAAGGGGCAACCGTTCGCGGTAAAATGATTCGCTGTAACATATTTCCATCCATTCTCGACGGACCCAATCTTCGACCTCTAATTGCACCCTAGTGTCAGCCATTCCTCACCCCTCATAATCAATAGTCGCTAGCTATGATGCCCTCGTAAAGACTCTTCACATCCTCAGCCTCTGCAACCACTTTGCGCACCTTCGCATCGGTCAGGTCCAGTACGCGCAATGTGCCCTTAACATCGGCAACAGCTTTGATGCGTCGATAAACCTCAGAATTGACTTCAGCGTAACAAGCTAATCCCTGAAGTTTTGGCAGTGCATCACTGTATTGGGTGCCATGTGGATCGACAATGTCTGCCACAGTGGTGCCATCCTCCAGTGTCGAGAAAAAGATGAAGTCCGGCCTCATAATCTTGACTTGTTGATCTTCTGTATAGCCTTGGCTTGTGTAATGAGGTCTGTGAGTCGTGAGACCTATAGCTCCTTTTGACAGAGTCAAAATTGGTCGTAATGTGTAAACGCAGAAATTGTTCTCTAGCCGCAACTAGCTTTTATCATGATTAAACAAATCTAGCTGAGACTTTTTTTCCGGCTTGAGGGGGGGAATATCCTGATTATCTGCGGGTCCGATGAGGAACGGACTGTTTGGGTCATGCTTCAACATATTATTGCTCACGCTTTTTTCGCTATACGTTGCATAGCAGTATTCACAGCCATGCAGGCAGGTGTTGTACATGCCGATGTCTGTACTTTTTATACAACCGCATTCATCCCTCTGACCTTTGTCTTTAGCATGAGGGAATCTAGTCTGAAAAATCTGATTCAACCAGATATCGTCGATACATTTCCCGTGGCTAATGCCCACAGCATCAAGGTCTATTTCTTCAGCACAACTTTGAATTTGCATCCCATGTGCATCTGCAGTTTTAGCGAAATAGTGCGATAACTCCAAAAGCGAATCCATATCTTTTGTCAGATCGGAAACGACAACACTATTCGTTTTCGCGAACTTATCCAGGTTTGATTTCACCTTCTTGTAAATATCGGCAAAACTTATGATTAACCGGTTTGTATGCCCGCCCAGTGCAGAGGCAATCTTGCCGAATATACGTTTATGATCTTCTAGGGTAACAAGAGAGGAAATGAGAACCGGGTCATATCGCCAGACAACCTTTTCCGGCCCTATTTGTTTCGACAGGTTTATGAAGATTTCGATGGCGTCCTGAGGTCTGGGCACCTTTTTTTCGAGCGCTCTCGGGTAGCCTGTAATCGTGAACAGAAAACAGCAATTGTGCCCCATGTTCTTCAACTCGCCAAGATGGGGCACTAATTGTTTGGGATTACGGGTCCAGAAAACTATGGCTTCAACATCTGCTGGAGATAACGAAACCCTCTGAATCTGATTCGCATTGAACGGATTGCGAGTGCAGAGAAATCCCTCTCGAATCCTGTTCATGAACCACTCGCTATAGAAAGCGGGGATATCTGTGCGTCTGCTTGCGCTGATGATCATCGTTTCACCGCAGTGTATCTGATTGAATTTGTCTTTAATTTAGGTGATATTCGATCACGCACGTCATCAGGAAAGAACTCGCCACACCACTCTCTGCCGTTTCTTTCATCGTAAGTGTCTATATTGAGATTTTGAAGAAGATTCTCTGCCTTTCTCCGAACGACATCTTCATCTCTATCATTAATAACTATCACTGCTGTATCTGCAAGGACTGTCGCGATATTTCTAGCTAAAACTGGAATACTTTCTTCAGCAATTTCTGAGATTAAATATGAAAGTGTAACAATATGAATATTCTGTTGATTGGTGAAAGGCACTAATACATCTTGGTGAAGCTTTGTGTGCCTAACTTCGTAATTTCTACATCGGAAAAGATTGATAACACGAGTCGCCAATCCATTCCAATCATCTTCTCTGTCAACCCTAACAATATGAAAGCTTTGGGTTCTCATATTCTCAAAATAGCCGTTGTCGATATGTTTTTTAAACGCGGCAATATCTGAGCCAGGGCCACCCCCTAGAGAAAGGAAATTTACAGTTTCACTTTGCCCAATTGTATCCAAGACATCAGTCGGAATCCTACGGAGAGCAAGGTAGTTTTCATGAATATGCACCGGTAGGAATCGCATTATGTACGTTTTTCGGAATTGGTCACATTCGTAGTCAATTTCATTACCATTGAAATACCGCTCATGACAACAATCGATGCAACTCTCAGCATCACCAACTGTGTTTTGGCATTCTTCCCACCTCTCGAAATCAAATGATGCTTCCAGCTCCGTTACAAAACCCATTATTGGTGCCATCGTAAAGTCCTTTCAATTTGAAAAATAAAATCCAAAACGACAATCGACATCTCGAACATAAGCACCGGCAAATCAACACGACCTTCCCGTAAGACAAAGGGATACCTACAACGCTGACATCGAACATTCCGATAGAGTGCAATTTGGAAAACAAGCCATCACCTAATACTTGTGTGACTGCCAAGAGAGGTAAACATCCTGATGCCTGAAGTTTGCCATTCAGCTCAACGAGGAGTCGTGATTCGCCTGATTTAAGCGAACTCAAGACTGCGTTTATCTTTTTTGCATCATCACGTCTGAAAAGGTTTCCGTTAAATAGTAATTTTTCAGTTGAGGATATATTTTCCGAATCGAAGAAGCCAATTGTTCCTCCAAGCTGCAGAGTATTATTGGCATCGCTTGCCGATAATTTATACGTGTCTGCTAAAAACTCCGACGCGATTCTGTCAGTTACAGGAGATTCTGAAGCTATTTCAGAAACATCAATCACTGCGTCTTCATATGCTTCATGATCGGACTCATCAAATATTGTTGATGTATGTTCTAATACAGCTTGACCAGTCAGGCCAAGTACTTCTACGCCACCAGTACCGCTGAGAATCAATTTCTGTTTTTCCAATTCAGACAAAATTGCCGGTGCTTCTGTTCTTGGACTAATATGATTTGCTCTGGCGAGTGCATCCATTCTTTTCTGAGAAATTTTAGACTGGCGCTCCCCAGAAAGGGCCGATAATAACGTCCCGCATTTGCCGGCAAAGGCAATAGCATCGAAGTCTTGACTTGTCGTTGCCTGAATCTTCCTGCCGTGATGGATTAGCCAAGCACCTTTAGTTTTCTTTTCCACATTTTCTCCCCGACGTATATGTTATAAATCCAAATATAATGAGTATCGTTGCTATTCTTCCCGTGTTTTTCTGCAAAAATAGCATTCGTCTGATGAATTACTCTCTACTGCATCTTTAATGTAGTTTGTCATCTCTGTTCTATTTTTAAAAAGATCATTGAGTTTTCCTGACGAAAACTTAGAATTGCCGAGTCTATATGCTTGCTCAATGTCCTCACTACCCTCAAGTATACTATCTTCATGGAGATCGCATACCACCAGTACACCTGCATCCAGAGCAATTTCAAGTGCAACTTGCCTTTTGTGATCCTCTTCTTCCATCATTCTTTTACCACCCCCCATAATTCAATCCTCCTTGTCAGCTAATGGTGTATTCTTTCCATGGAATTTGAGGAACGTGCAACTTCGCTAGAAAAGCCACAATGTCCTTCCGCCCCCAGTAAGTCGGCACACCTCGTCCATCCTGTGCCATCAAAATTATCGGCAATCCGGGGAATAGTCCCTCCTCCGCATGGAACATGCGTCAACTACTTGATCAGCAAATTTGAATACAACCGGCTTTCTGCGCATCGCTTATACAGAAATAGTGCCCATTTTCCATAAGGCGTAATACCGCTTTATTATCAGCCAGTTAAGTAATTCACGAGCGCGAGAGATTAATCAATGCCGAAGAGCCAATATGACCAGATAACGGTCTATTCCCGTCAAACCCTTGAATATTGCGACTTTGACGTAATGCAAGAAACTGAACAGTTTTAGCCAACCAATTGATACTATTGATTATTGAGATCATCCAAAATCTGGTCATCCGCAGAACTGCACTTTTTCGTGCTCAAACCAGCAGCGCTGTTGATCCTGGAAAAAGCTGTTACCGCAGAGTACGCAGAGGAAAATCAAGGAGTGTGAAAGGGGAGATAATGCTCGGAGCATCGAGCGTGAGGTGGAAGTGGGTATAAAAGGATTGGGATGATCACCCTTTATGGCATGTCATCCCATCACTTCAGGTTATTGTTCAGGATCCCGGCTTTGTGCGTAACGTCATGTCCTGCAAGATAATCTGTTCGAGGGTAGCATCCAGATATGTACGCCGGCAATCAACCCCGTCTATGGCACCGGTGCGCAAACGACGCAGGAAGCGGCAGCCGCCGAAGCAGAGGGGCAGATAGGGACAGTCCAGACATTCGTCGCACTTCCATACATCAAGAGCGTGGCTTTGTGAGTAATCTCCTACCCCATCAGCCAATGAGCCAATCCGGAGAGATTTCTCTCCCATAAAAGCCGGGCATTTGTAAAGAGCACCGTCATATCCCACCACCAGATCGTTCTCGAATTCAATCATGCAGCCGGACGGCTTGAACTTGAGAGTATCAAAACCGCGCCTCAGAATTTCTTCCCGCAGGAACAGGCTGGCCTCAATCATCCAGGGTTCCTCAGTGCAGGCGCAGACCGCACTGACATCACCCGAGGCTGTGCTGCCGTCGGCTCTGGGGGTTACCGGGGTGAACAACACAAAATCCAATTTATCCTGAGTAATGCCTTCAGCGAGGAAAAAATCAAGTAACTCCGGAAAGCGGCGATAGTTGTGCCGGGTATAATTCCCCCCCACCTGCAACGGCAGCAAATCAGCGGTCTCCTTGATGTTCGAAACGATGAGATCAAAGCTACCCTTGCCGGAAACAAACGGGCGCTGTTGATCGTGGATATCCCGTGGGCCATCAAGCGTGAGCTTTGCCCCGTTCAAGCCCAACGGCAGTAACTCCTCAACCATTGTGCGGTTCAGCAGGGTGCCGTTGGTCACGAGATTAAAATCAAAAGCGACGCCCTTTTCCCGGGCGGCATCGACCAGTTTCCCAGCAATATATTTGAGCACGGGTAGTGCCATCAAGGCTTCGCCGCCATAAAAGCTGACACTCACCGACAACCCGGCATCCATGCGCCCGGTCAACTTATCAACCAACAGGTCGGCAGTGCCCATACTCATGGCATAATGTCCACGAAAGCTCCCTTCATAGCAGTACGGACAGGAGAGATTGCAGTCCAGGGTCAAGGTGACGATGGCTTTGAAACAGCGGCTGTCGCGGTTGACTCGATCAAAACTGGTGCGCACCTCCTCCCGCTCCATGGCGTGGCACGGCGTCAGAAAACCGAGACGTGCCAGAGTGTCCTGCTCCTTCTCTGCCAGACTTCCGGCACGGGCCCGTTCCAGCAACGCTTCCGACACCTCCAGCAAAGCACAGCGCCGGGTGCTGTACAGCAGAACCCGCCCCGGTTTGCCAATGCAAGGGTAAACTTTCAGGTAACGTGTCAGCTCCATGGTCGCTCCTTTTGACAAAAAAAGGGGGGTTGCCCCCCCGGTACATCATCTCGTCATAAAACCAAAACTTATTGTACAACAGGTCATCTCGGGTCCGCCAACAAACCCGGCATCCAGCACCACGATTTCCTCATTTACCATCTGCATCGCAATCACCTCCTCTTGTTGTTTATTCTCAGTTCAACTGGGTAGACAAAGCAGTACTGAGTTTGCTACTGTGCGTCAATATAATTCCTATGAAAACATTTATTTCTGCACATATCATGGGTCTGCTACTCATTCTTACCTGTCTGTTTGCGCATACAGCACATGGCGAGGAGGGGGAGGACACCTTAGGTCTTTATACCTCCTGGCAGGAGCAGTCCGTCTCTACCGGTCGCGCCTCCAAACCGCTTTCCCACACCCCTGAAAACGTAACTGTAATTTCCACCCGCGAGATTGAGGCGCTCAACGCCCACACCCTGGCCGATGTACTGGCCACCATCCCCGGTATCCAGCTGGAAAACTTGAGCGGTCCGGGTGGATTTGTCTATACCAATATCCAGGGTTCCAAATTCAACCATGTACTGGTACTGGTGGACGGCGTTGCGCTCAACAACCTGTCCGATAACTTCCCGGACGTGGGGCTTGTGCCGACCCGGATCATCGAGCGGATCGAGATCGTCAAGGGAGCCGCCTCCTCCAGCTGGGGACAGGCGCTGGGCGGGGTAATCAACGTCATCACCAAGGCCCCGGAGCAAGGGCGTCCGATCAGTGGCTCTGCCTCGGTTTCCCTTGGCAAACTCACCACTTCCGACGACGGGGTTGAGCTGAGCGGCACCAGTGGCCGGTTTGGCTACTATCTGTCAGGGGGTTACCTCGGCTCAAACGGCCTACTCCCCAACACCCAACTCTTCTCGAACAATGTCTATGGCAAGCTGAGCTACGATCTCCACAACCAGGGGAGGATCAGCGCCACCTTCAACAACACCAATGCCAACCGGGGCGAATTTGCCTTCTCCCCCTTCAAGGCGGATGATGCTGTCCGCTACCTCAACGCCACGCTTGCCTATTGCACCGACCTGAGCAAGCCGTTAGCACTGGAAATAAGCACCCGCCATACCGCCCGCCGGATGGAAGTTACCGCATCAATGATAGACAGCGGCGACATTTTGAAAAATGCTACCAACCGTGAGGAAGCTAGCGGTGCTGATGTAAAACTGATCTGGCGAACCACCGACAATCTGCTGGTTGCCGGTGGCGATTACGAACATGCCGAGTATACTTCAATAGACTCCTTGGTACAGGTTGACAAGCTGGAACGCTCCGTTGACCGTTGGGGCGTCTACCTGAACGATACCCTGACCTTGGGAGCGATGACAATTTCTTCCGGGGCACGTTTCGACCGCACCCAGAGCGGCGGCGACCAGTTCAGCCCTACCCTGGGTGCGACCTGGCGGTTATCCGGCACAACCATCTTGCGGGGATATACGGCCAGGGGGTTCAGCCTGCCGGCGCTGTCACTGGATCGCCCCGCAGAAAAAGTCTGGACTTCCCAGGTTGGCATCGAGAGCAGCGCTATCCCCTACCTATGGTTCAAGGAGACCCTGTTCCGCAACGACACCTGGGATGTGACCGCCTATAATCCCGAAAACGGAGAGAGTTTCTCGGATCGGCACATCACCCTTGGCAGCGAGACGGAAGCCCGCACTATCCCAATCTACAACACGTCACTCGGAATGGGCTACACCTTCACCGACACCACCCGCAGCAGCGACGATTCCCAGGTTAAAGGGGTACCGCGTCACACAGTGCAACTGGCCCTGCGCTACGACGATCTCCACCTGTTACGCGGAGTGCTGACCGGTCGGCACATCTGGTGGAATGCCGACCCAGCGGACAAGGGCCGTTACTATGGCATGATTTGGGATCTGCACCTGGGGGCCACCCTTTTCAAACGGGAGAGAAACTCGCTTGAGCTGTTCTTCTCCGGGCACAACCTGTTCAACACTTCACAATACACGAATCAGTTTTTCCCCACTCCCGGCCGCTGGTTCGAGGGTGGGCTGAAGATGCGGTTTTGATGCAGATTCTACTCTCCATCATAACCTGCCTGATACTGGTCATGCCATGTATCGCCGAGGCATATGACGTGCTGGTGGTGCAAGACCAGCGCAGTCCCACCTACGATACTATCCTGCAGGGATTCCGGTCTGTCCGCACGTTCAAGGAGCGTGTCATCGTCATGCAGGACTACACCGAAAATGACTTGACCAGAATCACCCGCGAAGAGCATCCCGCCCTGGTTCTTGCCGTAGGGGGAAAGGCTTTGTTCGAAGCACTCAAGTTACGTCAAACCCCGGTGGTTTCGGTCTTCTCCTATGCTATACAGCAGACCGACCTGCCAACCAATTTGGTTCAGATCAAGATGCTCGTGTCGGCTGAAAGATTTGCCACCCTCTTCCGCGCCTTGGGGGCCAAACGGGTCGGCGCCGTTCTTACGCCCATGAGCGCCGGATTTGCGGCTGAAGCGACAGAATCCTTCCGCAAGGCCGGAATCCGGCTGGTTGTCCGTGAGGCGATGAAGCCGGGAAATGTGCCGAAACAGCTTGAAATGCTCAAAAGTTCGGTGGACGCCCTTTGGCTGTTGCCAGATCCTGCCATTGTTACCAGCGAATCCGTCGATGCTTTTGCCCTGTTCTCATTGCAGCATCGTCTCCCCTGGGTCTCCTTCAGCGATGCCCACCTCAAAAAAGGGGCAATTGCAGCGTTCGGCCTCGACATCTTCGACCTTGGCCGTCAAGCCGCTGAGACCGCCAGCAGCATCATGGCAGGAGCAAAGCCGGTCGAGCTTAAAGATCCCCATCCACGAAAGACACGACTCCGTTTCAACCGCCTGGTGTTGGAACAGCTAGGACTCCCCGTAGATCCGCTCAAGCAGCTGGGCGGAAGCGCGGCAGAATAACCATGTCCTCCCTCCTGCGACTCAGACGATTCAGAAACAGTTTCCGTTTCAGGCTCTTCATCATCTTTACGCTGGGTACGGCACTGATAACCTTTTTTCTCTCTGCAACGTACATCATACGGGAAAAGATTGAGTTTCGTGAACATACCGCAGAACGAGCGCGGCTTCTGGTCGCGGTCCTGGGCGGCAACGCCCGTCTGCCGCTTTTTGGTAACGACCGCGCCCTGCTTCAAAGACTCGCGGAGGAAACAGCCCAGCAACCCGACGTGACGGAGGTTTACATCAACAACAGCAGTGGCGATGCCGTTGCTGATATACATCATGAGGCCGCCGTTTCCGGGACGATCACCGAGTCACTGAAAATAACTTCACATGCCGAAGATAATCCCCACATGCTTGCCATGACCGGGAAGAATACTCCCATCTCTCTCGGCGAGGTTCGGGTCTCGCTCGACACATCCCGTCAGGACAACTCAATTCGCAAAATGAGCGTATCTATCGCCCTCTATGCCACCATCTTCTGGCTGATCGTCATAATGGTCAGCTATCTTGGTCTTAACCGTCTGGCCCGATCCTACCTGAGACTCATGGAAGGCCTTGCCACCATGCGTGCCGGTAACCTGGATACGCGTATCCTCGTGGAAGGGAGCGATGAACCGAGCCAGGCAGCCCGGTCGGTAAATGAGCTGGCCGAAGCGCTGCAGCAGCGCGAAGCGGATAACAAGGCTCTGCAAGAAAAATTGATCAGCGCCATGCGTATCCAGGTGCAGGAGGAAAAACAGCAGATCATGGCCAAGCTGATTCAGACGAATCGCATGACTTCACTTGGACTGCTCGTTTCCAGCATGGCACACGAGATCAACAACCCCAATGGCGCCATCAGACTGGATGGCAATTTTCTCGGCAAGATGCTACGTGACATGGTACCGCCCCTCGAAGAGATCGCTCGCGAGGATTCCGGTTTCAGAATTTGCGGCATGCATATCGATGATGCCCGCGAAGAGCTCTTCCGCTCCCATAAAAACATCATTTACAGCACTGATCGCATTGATTCAGTTATCAAAGACCTCCGGACTTACAGCCTTGGAGCTAATAAACCTTTTGCTCCCGATATCGACCTGAACCGGGTTGTGCGTGGAGCACTTACCATAATCAGAGCCCATGGCCATTTTACCAATGCAACCATCAACGAGAATCTAGCACCCGAAATTCCAGCCATCAACGGCAGCCGACACCAGTTGGAGCAAATTGTCGTCAACCTGCTCCTGAATGCTCTTCAGTCATTGCCGACTAAGGGAGGAAAAGTTACCATTGATACCGTATCATCTCCTGAAACAAGAGAGGTGCTTGTCAGCATCCGTGATACCGGTGTGGGTATATCGCCGGAAAATATTGCCCGACTTTATGAACCGTTTTTTTCAACTCGTATTGAAACAGGCGGCAGCGGACTAGGACTCTACATCTCAAACTTCATCATCAGTGAACATGGCGGTCGTCTGGAATTCGAGTCTGAGGTCGGCGTCGGCACAACAGTCATAATGCATCTGCCGCTCCCCAGCCGGAACATTCCATCTAACCGAATAGTATGAACAACATTACGGTTCCGCGTTCAATTTTTTGAGAAGCGTTGTTCTGCTGATACCCAACATCCGTGCCGCATCCACCCTGCTCCCTTCCGTTGCGTGCAATGCTTCTTCGACCATCAATCGTTCAACTTCGTCAAGACTCGGGAATTTCTCGAAGGTGGCCTGAAAACGATAAAACTTGTCTTTGATTATCCGCAGGTTATTATTTGATGCCACGGACAAACCCGGAAAGTCTGCGACGCTCAGGCTCATGCCGTTTGTCAGGGTGACCGCCTGCCTGACCATGTTGATCAATTCCCGCACATTGCCAATGAACAAATGCTCCTGAAGAGCCTCAAGTACGACCTGAGGAATGATCGGCGGCTTTTTGCCGAGTTCTTTGGCCAGTTTGTCCACGTAATGTCTTACCAGAAGCGGTGTATCCTCGGGTCTTTCCCGAAGAGACGGAATGTGAATCTGGTACCCGCACACCCGGAAGTAAAGATCCTGACGAAACTGACCCTTGGCGCGCATTTCATCGAAATTACGGTTTGAGGCGGCGACGATCCTGGCCTTGCATTTTTGAACCGTATCCGACCCGATGCGAAAATATTCCTGTTCCTGGAGAAGTCGCAGGAGCTTTACCTGTGATTCGTGCCCCATGTCACCGATTTCGTCGAAGAACAGGGTGCCGCCGGCCGCTTGACTGACCAATCCGTCCCGAGCATCGGAAGCCCCTGTATATGCTCCCTTGACATGGCCAAACAGCGTATCGGAAAACATCTCGTCATCCAGACTTGCCACGTTCACCGGAATGAACTGACCTGTCAGGTTGCTGGCCCTGTGAATGGCCCGTGCGATAAGTTCCTTGCCTACACCGGTTTCCCCCGTGATCAGAATCGGACTTCTAGCCGGTGCAACCGATTCGATGATCTTCAACACTCCTTGCATCTTTGGACTACAAGTAATGATTTCACTGAATATCTCGCTTCGCGCCAGTGGAGCGCCTTGCAGATATGCTGTAAGGCGCTGTATCCGCTCTTCATAAGCACTCACCTGGATGGCTTTGCGCAGACAGGAGAGAAGGCGGTTCTCGTCAATAGGTTTATTAATGTAGTCGTACGCTCCCTGGCGGATGCATTTGACAACTGTCTCGGTATCCGTGACAGCGGTCATGATGATGACAGGAATATTCGGATACGCAGCGACTATCTGATCCAGTAGCTCCGCTCCCGTTACATGCGGCATGATCCAGTCCAGCAGAACCACCGATATCCCGCCTCGGTCAAGTTCACTTATAACCTTGCGGCTATCATTAAGCATCAGGACATTGGTACAGTCGTTGGTAATGAGCATCCGACGAATGCTCTCCAGGAACCCCGCGTCGTCGTCCACAATAAGAATTGTACCGTTGATAGTATTCAGTCGCTGGTTTTCGGGCATATGTTTCCTGTCTCAGCATTATTTAGAAGATGCTGTGGATTTGTCGGGAATAAACTCTGCTTAACATCTTTTACTAATGTTCTTACAATTTTTTCGGAAGTTCGGATGCATCCGGTTACAAGGTATGAGCGTAATATTCTTTCATGGAACTCTGCTTGTATTTTTGAATTCACATCAGAACAGTCAGTTTGCTATCGACCCATATTACCTTGATAACATGTGCAATGATTGGCTGCAAGATGCTGTTGTCTTGCACTCTTGTTTAACGCTTCAGCTATCAATTTTGTATCGATCATACCCGATGCCTCACCGAAAAACGCAAAAATTAGTTGTGTGCTCTGACGGGACCAATCTTAATGCCAATAAGACAGATAATCCTGCCAACAGCTACCTCACTTCCCGATTCTCAACACCCCCGAAACAGCTCTACCGGGCTTCAGAGCATCGGTTATACATAATTGGTGCCCATTTTTCTAACCATTAAATAGCACTTTAATATCAGCATGTTATGTTATTCGCGAACAGCCACAGCGTAAAGTGCCATGGAGTCTTCAAGTCCGTATTCTGGCCAATTCCTGACAAGTCATTGAAAATAGTGCAACTTTATGATTTGCAAGAAAATGAACAAACCGCGCCAACCTACTGATAATATGCGTTTTTAAGTAATGTCCAGAAACTGGACGTCTGTGAAACGCCGGTATTTTCGCGCTCAAACCTGTATCGCTATTGGTATGTTTTTGAAGTTGACAGGCAACGGCTTGAGCATTGGAGAAGACCAGCAATTTGCGGTAATGCACCAATCAAAGCGATCAGGGGGAACAGATGCAGGGAGTAGAGAAGAGTGTAGAGGGGTTTGTTTTTCACTGCAGGTACGAGAAAAATCTGAGCAGCAAGACGCTAAAGGCATACGGCATCGATCTTCGACAGTTCACAACATTCCTGACATTACACCACCCGGCAATCCGGATTGACCTGATCGACAAGAACGTTTTGCGAGAGTACATCAAGGTAGTTTCACAGAGTAACAAACCCAAGACCATCAAACGAAAGCTGGCCACGCTCAAGGCCTTTTTCAACCACCTTGAATTCGACGACACCATCCTCGTCAATCCCTTCCGCAGGATCAAGATCAGGATAAAGGAAGGCAAGAGCCTCCCGCGAACCATCCCGCGCCGCGATATTACCGGTCTCTTCCAATCGGTGTATGCCTTGAAACAGAAGAGCGGCAACATACGGTGCCATGCCACACGAACCCTGACGCGCGACGTCGCCGTACTGGAACTGCTCTTTTCAGCCGGAGTGCGGGTGGCGGAGTTGTGTTCTTTGCGAGCGGACAATGTGGATCTGCAACGCGGCAGCGTCAAGATCATGGGGAAAGGGACCAGGGAGCGGATGATACCGCTCTGCGGAGATGATATCGTACATGCGCTGGCTGAGTACGCAAAATTGTACCGGGCAGAAATCGAGAAAACGGGATGGTTCTTCATTAACCGAGACGGCAAAAGGTTTTCGGAGCAGTCGGTACGCTTGATGATCCGCAAGTACGTACGGATGACGGAGATACCGGATCGGATCACACCACACATGTTCCGGCATTCGGTGGCAACGCAACTTTTGGAGAACGGGGTGGATATCCGCTATATCCAGACCTTTCTGGGGCACAGCTCCATTACTACGACGCAGATCTATGCCCAGGTGACGGAAGAATTCCAGAGAGTGGCGATTGAGTCAAGGCATCCGAGAAGGGGAATGGAAATGGGGGGGGTAAGGCTAAATAAAGGATAACTAGGAATTATCAATGCGACCTCCCGTATCAATTATTGTCCCGTTTCACTCCGGCATTTCCTTTCTGAAGGCTTGTATCGAAAGCCTGATCAACAGCTCTCGTACTGACGATGAGATTA